>LSQX01032613.1_pt1 | contig 14463 bp, 9 predicted proteins | sample 654561 | NCBI WGS metagenome assembly LSQX01 (sample SAMN04489861, study PRJNA283612) | anaerobic digester metagenome | isolation source: 4 biogas reactors fed with cattle manure at either 37C or 55C with and... | place: Denmark: Kongens Lyngby | collected 2014
GTACTTGAACTCCTCGACCTGCACCTGGGCGGAGACGTACAGGCGCGCGGGGCCCTCCAGCGTGGCCTCCAGGGTGGGGGTGGGGTCGGAGGCGAAATAGCGTTTGCGGTTGTAGCGGGTGAGGCCCATCTCGTTGTAGGAATCCACCGGCAAAGACATACCAACCGCACTCGCGAGGTCCCGGGGGCGGGACCAGTCCACCGCACCGTCGGGGGCCAGGGGGTAGGCGATGCAGGCCAGGATCTTGCCCCGGGGGAGCGGGAGGCGCACCGGCCCCGCGTCGAGGTCATAGGTGCGCTGCAATAGGCGGGTGGCCTGGAACTGCGGCTCGCCGAGGACTACCTCCCCGCCGGCCACGCCGCTGGGGTAGGGGAACTCGTCGTAGAGGTTCACGATGAGGCCATGTTCCTCGGCGGCCTCTAGGGCCACCTCCACCATGCGGAAAAAGGCGTCGGAGAGGTAGGGCCGGCGCAGTCCCTGGCGGGGGTGGATGTAGAACCCGCGCATCCCCTGAGCGGCCATCTCGGCCACCTGCCGGCGGATCTCCGCCTCATCGAGATCGCCGTTCCAAAACCAAAAGGGATAGTAGCCGGCGGGTTGCGGCGTGGCCATGGCAGGGGCTCCTTTCGCAGCACGGATGCCTCAAACGGCAGACGAATCCCACAAGGGGACCCGGGCATTATCGGTGACGCATGCAGCGGGGGCAAGCGCTACGATTGCGGCCGCGCCCTGCGCATTCTGCTGGTCCTCGCGCCGCGGCCGGGCAACGCCCCAGCGCTTGATCAGAACCAACAGAACATTGCCGGCGCGCGCACGGCGGATAGTGATATAATGGGCAGGGTCTGATACGCGCATTCAGGAGGAATGCATGAAGCGCTCCGCTTGGCTCCTGATTGTCGTCGCCCTGTTCTGGATTTCCGGCTCGATCCTCGCTGCCCAGGGGTATGACGTCTCGCTGCCCCTCGTGTTGGGCGGTCGGGCTCCCGGCAGCCCGTCGCCGACGGTCGTGACGCCCACTGCCACGACGGTGGTCCCCGCGCCGACCCGCACGCCCACCACGACGTCGAGCCCCACCGAAACGCGCACCGCCACGCCAACGGTAACCGCAATCGCATCGCCTACCGCCACCCAGGAGCTCCCAGATCCCACAGGCACAGTCGCACCCACCCAGATACCTGTCGCGGGAGACCCTCGGCCCCTGCGACAACACCAGAACGCCGTACCTGTGGCGTCGCGGTACGACGGACTATGGTTATAGCCGCACCTTCCAGGCGCGGCTTCTCCTCGTTGCCCCCCACCCCTCGCGTGTGGCATAATCGGTGGGATACCCGTGCGTGACGTAATGCCCCACCGAGAGGAGCAGGACATGCGTTTCCCCATCGAGCGCCTGACCCGGCGCATCGACGAGATTGGCCGGCACATCGTTCGCGAGCGCGTCCCCCAGCCCGTCTGGCGCACGTTGCCGGAGGCCGAGGCCACCCGGATGGTGCCCGACCCCGCCGACCCCGCCTGGCTGCCCTTTCAGGTCGGCGAGTGGTGGGGGCGAGACGACGCCACGCCCTGGCACTGGTTCCGCCGCCTGGTGACGATCCCTGACGCGTGGGACGGCCGGCACGTGGCCCTCTGCGTCCACCTCGGCGAGCGCCACCGCCCCCGCTACCCCGAGGCCCTCGCCTATGTGAACGGCGTCGCCCGCCAGGGCATCGACCGGAACCACGACCTCGTCTACCTCAGCGACGCCGCCCGCGGCGGCGACACCTACGAGGTGGCCCTGGAGGCCTGGCGCGGCATGAGCGACGCCGAGGAGCGCTTTGTGCAGGCGGACCTCGTCCTGATCGACGACGGCGCCTGGGATTTCTACCACGACGCGAACGTCGCCTTTGGCGTGGCCCGCTCCCTCCCCGAGGACGACTATGCCCGGGTGCACCTGATCAACGCCCTCGAGGACGCCATCCTGGAGGTCGACTTCCGCGAGCCGCTGGCCGGCGCCTTTTACGACTCCTTGCGGCGAGCCCGGGAAGTGCTCGGGGAGCGCATGGCTGCGGTGGACCTGCCCCCCCGCCACGAGCGGGTGCGGGCCATCGGCCACGCCCACATCGACGTGGCCTGGCAGTGGACCCTGGCCCAGACCCGGCAAAAGACCGCCCGCACCTTTTCCACCGTCCTGCGCCTCATGGAGCGCTACCCCGAGTACCATTTCATCGGCTCCCAGGCGCAACTGTACCGGTTCATCGAGGAGGATCACCCGGAGATCCTCGAGGAGATCCGCCGGCGCGCCGACGAGGGGCGCTGGGAGGTGAACGGCGCCACCTGGGTGGAGATGGACACCAACGTCACCTCCGGCGAATCGCTGGTGCGCCAGTTCCTCTACGGCCGGCGCTACTTTCGCGAGGTCCTCGGCCACGAGGGCGACGTCCTCTGGCTGCCCGACGTGTTCGGTTATTCCGGCGCGCTCCCGCAGATCATCCGTCGCGCCGGCATCACCTATTTCATGACCACCAAGATCTCCTGGAACCAGTACAACCGCTTCCCCTATGACACGTTCTACTGGGTCGGGATCGACGGCACGCCGGTGCTCACCCATTTCGTCACCACCCCCTCGAACAACTGGTTCTACACCTACAACGGCGCCCTGACGCCCGAGGTGATCCAAGGCACCTGGGAGCAGAACCGCTCCAAGGACATCACCGACGAGATCCTGATGACCTACGGCTATGGCGACGGCGGGGGCGGTCCCACGGCCGAGATGCTGGAGACCGGCCGGCGCCTGACCCGCCACCCCGGCGCCCCCCAGGTGGTGCTGGGCCGCGCAAATGACTTTTTCCATGAGCTGGATGCCCGCATCCAGGGCCAGCGGGTGCCGCGCTGGGAGGGCGAGCTCTACCTCGAGTACCACCGGGGCACCCTCACCTCCCAGGCCCAGGTCAAGCGGGCCAACCGCAAGAGCGAGATCCTCTTCCACCAGGCAGAGGCCGCCGCGGCCGCCGCCTCGCTCCTCGGCGAGACCTACCCGGCGGAGGCCCTGCGCCAGGGCTGGGAGACGATCCTCCTGAACCAGTTCCACGACATCATCCCCGGCTCTTCCATCCGCGCGGTGTACGAGGACGCCGACGACGACTATGCCCGGGTCGCCGAGATCGGCGGGCTGGTGCGCCAGGACGCCCTGGCCGCCGTCGCCGCCCGCATCGAAGGTGGGGCGGGCGTCGTGGTGTTCAACGCCCTGGGTTGGCCCCGCACCGACCTTGCCGAGCTGCCCCTACCCGCAGAGGGCGAGGCGGGCATCGAGGGGCTGGCGCTGGTGGACGTCGCCACGGGCCAGGCGGCGCCGCTCCAGGTGGTCCGCGGCACGGATGGCGCCCCCCGGGTGCTGGCCCTGGTCACCGACGTGCCGGCCTACGGCTACCGGACCTACCGCTGGCAGGCCGGCGCCGCTCCCACGCCGGCGGCCGAGGTGACGGCCAGCGAACACGGCCTGGAGACCCCCTACCTCCGCCTGACCCTCGACGAGCGCGGGCAGATCGCCTCCCTGTACGACCGCGAGGCCGACCGGGAGGTCCTGGCGGAGGGGGAGGTCGCCAACGCCCTACAGGCCTTTGAGGACAAGCCGCTCTCCCACGACGCCTGGGACATCGACATCTTTTACCAGGACAAGATGTGGCCCCTCGACCGGCTTGCCGCGCTCAAGGTCATCGAGGAGGGTCCCCTGCGGGCTGGCATCGAGGTGCGGCGCAACTGGCAGCATTCCATCATCGTCCAGCGCATCTATGCCTATGCCCACACCCGGCGCATCGACGTGGTGACCGAAGTGGACTGGCACGAGCACCACATCCTGCTCAAGGCCGCCTTCCCGGTGGCGGTGCACAGCCCCCGGGCCTCGTACGAGATCCAGTTCGGCGCCCTGGAGCGCCCCACCCACTGGAACACGTCCTGGGACTATGCACGGTTTGAGGTGGGCGGGCACCGCTGGGCGGACCTCTCCGAGGGCGATTACGGCGTCTCCCTCCTGAACGACTGCAAGTACGGCCACGACATCAAGGGCCACACCATGCGCCTGACCCTCATCAAGTCGGGCACCGCCCCCGACCCCGAGGCCGACCAGGGGCTGCACCGCTTCACCTACTCGCTGTACCCCCACGCTGGTGACTGGCGCACCGGCGGCACGGTGCAGGAGGGGGCGACCCTGAACGACCCGCTCCTGGCCCTCGTGTGGGAGGGAGAGCCCGCCAAGACCGATGGGGCCCTCCCGCCGAGCCTGGGGCTCCTCTCCTGCGACCGGGATCACGTGGTGGTGGATACCGTCAAGCGCGCCGAGGACGACGACGGGCTCATCGTCCGGGTTTACGAGGCCTATGGCCAGCGGGGGCCGGTGACGCTCACCTTTGCCCAGGCGCCGGCGGCCGTCTGGGAGTGCAACCTGATGGAGGAGAACGAGCGGGAGGTCGAGGTCACCGATCGCGGCGTGTCCTTCCCCATCAAGCCCTACGAGATCCGCACCTTCCGCGTGCGAATGTGAGAGATTCCCTTCCCGGAAGGTGCTGGGCCGTCCGCGGCACGCCTTCCGGGAAGGTTCTTGAGAGTACGCCCGGCCTCCGGAACCTTCCCGGACCCGAAGGGGGAAGCCAGCTTCCGGGAAGGGGGCGTCGGGCAGGTTATGTCACCAAATGTGACAACTCGGCCCTTCCGTACTATCCTGAACGGGTACGCACGGACATGGACCGAAAGAGGATAGCATGCGCTACGACCCCGGTAACCCGATCATCGTCCAGGGAGACAAGAGCGTGCTCCTGGAGGTCTCCAACGACCTGTACCAGGAGGCGCGCGACACCCTGGCCCGCTTTGCGGAGCTGATCAAGAGCCCCGAGTACGTCCACACCTATCGGGTCACGCCGCTGTCGCTCTGGAACGCCGCCTCCGCCGGGATGAGCGCCGAGGCCGTCATCGAGGGCCTCGAGCGCTACAGCAAGTACCCCCTGCCCGACAACGTCCGCACCGACATCCTCGACTTTATGTCCCGCTACGGGCGGGTGCGCCTGGTCCAGCGGGATGGGGAGCTCCTCCTCGTCTCCGAGGACGTCGCCCTCGTCGCGGAACTCATCCGGCACAAGGCCCTGGCCCCCTACATCACGCGGCCCGTCGACGCCCGCACGCTCCTGATGCACGCTGGCCGCCGGGGGCACATCAAGCAGGCCCTGGTGAACATCGGCTACCCCGCCGAGGACCTGGTCGGCTATGTCGACGGTGAGGCGCTAGAGATCCACCTGCGCCCCCAGACGGTCGGCGGCCAGCCCTTTGCGCTGCGCCACTACCAGGAGGAGGCCGCGGACCTCTTTTACGCCGGGGGCGCCGCCCGCGCCGGCTCGGGCGTCGTCGTGCTCCCCTGTGGGGCGGGCAAGACGATGGTGGGCATGGCGGTGATCGCCGCCATGCAGTGCTCCACCCTGATCATCACCCCCAACACGGTGGCCGTTCGCCAGTGGATCGACGAGCTCCTGGACAAGACGACCCTCGCCGAGGACCAACTCGGCGAGTACACCGGCCTCCGTAAGGAGGTGCGCCCGGTGACCATCTCCACCTACCAGACGCTCACCTACCGCAAGCGGGGCGGACGCAAGAGCGGCCTCCCGCTCCTGGAAGAGTTCCCCCACATGGGCTTGTTCAACGAGCGCGACTGGGGGCTGATCATCTACGACGAGGTGCACCTCCTCCCCGCGCCGGTGTTCCGCATCACGGCCGAGCTGCAGGCCCGCCGCCGGCTGGGCCTCACCGCCACGCTGGTCCGCGAGGACGGCCGCGAGGAGGACGTGTTCTCCCTCATCGGCCCGAAAAAGTACGACGTCCCCTGGAAGGACCTGGAGCAGCAGGGCTGGATCGCCACCGCCGACGTCACCGAGGTGCGCATCCCGCTGCCCCAGGACCTGCGCATGGAGTACGCCGTCGCCGAGCAGCGCGACAAATACCGCCTCGCCGCAGAGAACCCGGAAAAGATGCGGGTGCTGGATGAGCTCCTGGCCAAGCACCCCCACGACCAGGTCCTGATCATCGGCATGTACCTCGAGCAGCTGGAGCGCGTCCGCGGGCGCTACGGGTACCCGCTGATCACCGGCAAGACCACGGTGCGCGAGCGGCAGCGGCTCTACCAGGCGTTCCGCGAGGGCCAGGTGCGGCGGCTGATCGTCTCCAAGGTGGGGAACTTTGCCATCGACCTGCCCGACGCCAGCGTCATGATCCAGATCTCCGGCACGTTCGGCAGCCGGCAAGAGGAGGCCCAGCGCCTGGGGCGCATCCTCCGACCCAAGGCGAACGGCTACCTGGCCCACTTTTACACCCTCGTCAGCCGCGACACCGACGACCAGACCTATGGGGCCAACCGCCAGCTCTTCCTCACCGAGCAGGGCTACCAGTACACCATCCTGTACGACGACGAGGTGGCCGGTTACGAGCCCGCCACGGTGGAGGGCCGCTACCACGAGGTGCACCCGGCCCTGCCGGGCCCGGCGCGCCGACTGCCCTCCGGAGGAGCCGCATGAGTCCCTCCCCCGACCCGCTCCGCGAGGCCCAAGTCACCCGCCTCGCCACCCCGGTGGATATGGCCTGGGTCCGCGAACACCCCGAGGCCCTGTCCGACCTCCGGCGCGAGGGGGATAGGATCGACGCGCTGGTGTACGACGGTGACGCGCTGTTCCATGCGGCGTCGCGGCTGTCGGAAGGGCAGATACTCGTCGGCTGCACGTGCCGCCAAGATAGCGGGGCGGTGTGCCGGCACATCGCCGCCCTCCTGATGCGCTGGGCGACCGATGCCGGGGCCTTTGCCGAGGCCACTGACGAAGAGGGCGCCGGCGGGCTACGCACGGTGCGTGTCGGGCCGCAGCCCGTCCGGCGCCACACCGAACGCCCCCCCTGGGCCTCCACGAATCTCCTGGCCACACAAATCAGCGGGGCGCAACGGAGCCTGGGCCAGGAGTACCAGGACCTTTCCCTCCGCCAGATGCGCGAACTCGCCGCGGCGAACGGCTGGTCGGTGCGGGGAACGCGCAAGCGCGACATCGCCGAGCAGCTCGTCCACCATCTCAGCGACCCCGAGAGCCTGCGCGCCGCCCTCGCGAGGCTGGATTCTGGTAACGCTGCCGCGTTGCGGGCCCTCATGATCCTGGGACCCCGGCCCCGCATGATGGAGGCACAGGTCGCCTCGGTGGTGCGTTGGCTGGGCATCCCGGGCAGCGAGGAGCCGATGCTGCCGCGCCTGACGAGCCTCTTGAAACGGGGGCTGATCGCCTCCAGCCGTCAGTACTGGCGCGGGGACACCGGGGGGGCCGACGTGCCCTGGCTCCTGATGCGCGCCCTGCCCCCGGCCCTGGAGGGCATCCTGCCCCGCAAGCCGGCAGAAGGAGATCCACCCGGCGAGATCCGTCTAGCCGACCCCACATCCCTCCTGGAGGGCGCCGCCCGGATCCTGCTGCTGTTCGCCCAGCGCCCCGCCGGATTGCGCGCCCCGCAGCCGCGCCCGGTGGCCGAACAGCAGTTCCCCGGCCTGCGCAGCTGGGGGTACATCCCGGAGGAGGTGCGCGAACTCCTCGCCCAGGATGCCCTTCAGGACCGCGGGGGCCAGGCATCCCTCACGGTGCCGCCCCCCAACCGTGCGCTGAACGATGAGACCGTCGCGCAGGCTGCCCCGCTGGTCGGCGGGGAGGACCGCCTGGACATGCTCTACGCGCTCCTCTACAACGCCCGGGTGTTGCACGGGGGCAGCCCGGTGTTGGTGTGGGAGGAAGTGCAAGGAGAGTATTTCGCCCGCGACGCGCAGGGACAGCGCGCCATCCTGGCCCGGTCGCTGTTCAGCGTTCGGCACTGGGACGTCCTCTGGGAGATGTTGCGCCGCCATCGCGGGATGCGGCTCGTGCGCAAGATGAACACCTGGGGGCAGACCTATACGGCGCCGCAGTTCGAGGAGCAACTGGCGGGCGTCCGGCACATCGTCCTGCGAATCATCGCCTCGGCCCCCGAGGGGCTCTGGATAGAGGTAGAGGATCTCGCCTCGCTCCTGCGCGTCGTCCTCCCGGCGTTCGACCCCTCCCTCGTGATCAGCGAGACGCTCTATTACGGGCCGCCCTGGGAGGTGCAGGTGGTGGAGCGGGGGAGCGCCATCGGCGGCCGGCAGGATGTCCAGGGCGCGTACATCGAGACGCTGCTCACCGGCCCGCTCCACTGGCTGGGGTTTGCCGATCTGTGCCTGCGCCGCGGGAGGCTGGTCGCCGTACGCCTGCACGGGTTCGGCGACCTGTATTGGGATCGTTACGAGGCGTCGGCCTTCCCGCCGCACGTGGGGCCGGCGGAACGCCCGGCCCCCCGCGAAGCGTTGGCGATCTCCGGGCGCGCGCTGTCCGCCCCGCCCCAGGCACTCTCCCCCGCAGCACACCAACTCCTGGGCCGCATCGCCCGGCTCGAGGAAGCCTCGCCGAAACGGTTTCGCTACCTGCTGAACGCCGAACGCACCCACGTGACCTTTGAGCGTGGCGCCCTCCTCGAGGAACTCGTCGCCGCCTGGGAGCGCCACCTGGGGTTCCCGATGCCCCCGGACGTGCGAGAGCCGCTCGAGGCCTGGTGGGCGGCGTATGGGCAGGTGCGCATCTATCAGCACGCCACGGTGATCGAGATGGCCGACGACCACGCCCTCACCGAGATGCGCGCCGTCACCTCGCTCGACCGGGTGATCATCGCCGAGCTCTCCCCCCGCCTGGTGGTCGTTCCCCAAAACGCCGTGGGCACGCTGATCGAGGAGCTGGAGCGCGCCGGCTATACCCCCAAGTGGACGGGTGCGATCTGATGGCAGAGAACCTCGCGGAACTGCTCGATAGCTACAACGCGGTAACGCTGCGCGCCATCGCCGACGCGAACGACATCCACCCCCCGGAGGGCAAGCAGGTCCCCAAGGCGGAGATGGTGCGCCTCCTGGTGGACCGACTCTTTACCCGGGAGCGGGTGCTCGGCGCCTGGCAGGCGCTCAGCCCGGCAGACCGGGACGTGCTGGAGCGCCTGCTCCTGCAGCAGGGCGAGACGGATCGCTGGACGCTGCGGCGCATGCTACGCCGCGCCGGCCTGGTGGCCGAGACGCCCACCCAGTCCCCCCGCTATGGCCGTTCGGGCGTATCCTACGACAGCGGGTACATCGGCAACCCGCAGCGCGCCGACTCTCGGGTGTTGGAGGATATCCTGGCCCGCCTCACCCGCCGCGGCCTGGTGTTCACCCGCGTGCCCGCCTCCACCTACGGCCAGAACGTCAAGCTGACCTTCCACCCCGGGGCGACGGTGCTGATCCCCGACGCGGTGCGCAACCACCTCCCCACGCCCTCGCCTGCCGCGCTGCGCCGCACCCCGGGCGAGCCGGAGCGCACTCTGGGCGGCGATCCGCAGAGCCTTTTGCGCGACCTCTACCTGTACTGGGACTGGGTGCGCAAGAACGAGACGCCCATCATCCAGACCGGGCTGGTGGGCAAACGGTCGCTCAAGGCCATCAACCAGATCCTCCTCGAGCCCGATCCGCGGCTGGACGAGGCCAAGAAAGAGTTCGAGGCCCAGACGCTGTACATGCTGCGCCAGTTGCTCATGGCCCTGAACCTGCTGACGAGCGACGACGAGAGCCTGTACCCCACCGGCGAGGACCCGCTGGCCGTCCCCGCCTTTTGGGATCTGCCGCCGCTCGCCCAGCGTGGGGAGCTCCTGAGCGTCTGGCCGCTCACCGACGAGGATTCCCTCGGCACCGAGGCGATCCCCTATATGCCGCGCTATCGCATGGCCCGCGAGGTGCTCATCGCGAAGCTATCCGCCTTTTCCGTAGGACAGTGGCTGGACCCCGAGGATCTCCTGGACGCAGCGCTCCGCGACGCGCGCGGCTTTTTGTTCGATTCGCGCACCCCGGCGAACGCGTACTCGTATACCTACGCCGGCGACGTAGCGGCGAACGCCGCCCGGATGGGCGAGGAGATCGACGACTGGTCGTCCGCCTACGTCCGCCATTGCCTGGAAGGGTTCCTGCGGATGATCGGGCTGGTGGACGTGGGCTATCGCGGCGAGAGAGTCTCCGCCTTTCGCCTGACCGAGGAGGCCCCGGCGCTCCTCCGGGCCGCCGCGTGGGACGCCTCGGAGACCGAGGAAGATGCCTCGGCGGCCGAGGAAGATGCCCCGCAGAACGGGGCGGACACCTCGCCGGACGAGGGCCAGATCATCATCCAGCCCAACTTTCAGATCCTGGCCATGGGGCCGGTACCCCTCGGGCGCCTGGCGCGGCTGGATATCTTTGCCGACCGCACCCAAGCGGACCGCGCGGCGATGGAGTACCGCCTCACCCGAGACTCCGCCTACAGGTCGCTACGCCTCGGCATGGGCGCCGCAGAGGTCATCGACCTCCTGCGGGAGATATCTGACACGGACATTCCCCAGAACGTGCTGCGCTCCCTCGAGGAGTGGGGGGCGCACCAGGAGCGCATCGTCTTTCGCATGGGGATCAGCCTCCTGCAGACGGCCGACCCGGCGCTCCTCGAGTCCCTCGCCCGCCCCGAGGCGAGCGGCCTGCGCCCCGTGACGCCGAACGTGGCACTGCTCGATCCGGCCCACCAGGAGGGGCTCATCGCCCTCCTCCTGGAGCGCGGCCTCTTGCCCGCCATCGGCGACACGCAGCCCGCGTCCTCCGAGGCGAGCGTCAGCATTTCGCCAGAGGGCGTCATCCGCTCGGTCCACGCCGTGCCGGGGCTCCACGTGCGCGGCCGGCTGGACCAGTTCGCCGAGCCGGTCGGCCCCCGGGAGTGGCGGCTGACGCCGGAATCGGTGGCGCGGGGTGCGGGCGGCCGGGAGCGGGTGAACGCGCTCATCGCCGAGTTGGGTCGCCTGCAGCGCGGCCCCCTGCCCGATGGCCTGGCGGAGCGGCTGCGAACCTGGGGCGGCTACTATGGCCGCGCGGCGCTGCAGGATGTCACCCTGGTGGAGTTTGAGGACCTCGTATCGCTGCAGGAGATCCTGGCCTTTCCCGAGGTGCGCCGCCTCCTGACGCCGCTCACCGGACAGGGGGACGGCCGGGCGTTGGCCATCGTCAAAGAGGGGCAGCGCGAGCGGTTGGAGCGACTGTTGGCCGAGCGGGGCGTGCGGCTCGACGGGCGCATCGCGCCCTAGGATCCCGAGCGCCGGCTAGGCGCCCAACGCCCGGGCGATGGCGCGGACGTACAGGTCGTGCTCCATGGCGTGCACCCGCGCCTCGAGGTCTTCCAGGCTGTCCTCCGGCAGGATGGGCACCCGCTCGACGAGGATGGGCGGGCCCTCGTCCACCCGCTCGTCGGGCACCCAGTGCACCATGACCCCCGTCTCGGTGATCTTGCCCCGCTGGTAGGCCTCGTAGGCCCGCTCGATGGCGTGCATCCCGGGAAACGTCCCCGGCAGCGCGGGGTGGATGTTCAGCACCTTGCCCCGATAGTGGCGCAAAAAGGGCTCGCCCAGGATATGCATCCAGCCCGCCTGCACGATGAGGTCCGGCCGGTAGGGGGCCAGGAGGTCGACGAGGTCCGCGTCGTACTCGGCCCGGCTGCGGCCCGGCCGGCGGTAGGGCAGGAGGGGATGATAGATCGTCGGGATGCCGTGGGCCGCCGCGCGCTCCAGGCCGTAGGCGGCCTTGCGGTTGGAGACCACCACCGCCACGCAGACGCCCGGGAGGCGGCCGTTCTCCGTCGCGTCGATGATGGCCTGGAGGTTGGTGCCCGTTCCGGAGATCAGTACGGCCAGCCGCTTCACGCCAGCACCACCCGCGGGCCCTCGTCGTGGGCCGTCACCCGGCCGATGGTGTAGGCCCTGCCGGGCGCTGCGTCCTGCAGGGCGTCGGCCTCCTCCGGGGCCACGACCACGACCATCCCGATGCCCATGTTGAATACCCGGTACATCTCGTCGTGGTCCACCCCGCCGGCTGCTTCAATCCGCGAGAAGATCGGGGGCGTCGGCCAGGCGTCCCGCTCCACCACCACACCGGTCCCCTCCGGCAGGATGCGGGGGATGTTGTCCACGAACCCGCCGCCGGTCAGGTGGGCCAGGCCCTTGATGCGTCCCACCGCTCGCAAGGCCCGGACGTGGGGCAGGTAGGAGCGGTGGGGCTCCACGAGCGCCTCGCCCAGGGTGCGGCCGAGGTCCGGCTCGTGCCGACGATAGTCCGCGGCGGTAAAGATGCGCCGGACGAGGGAAAAGCCGTTGGTGTGCAGCCCGGCGGAGGGCAGCCCGAGGAGGACGTCGCCGGGGGCGATGGACTTGCCGTCGATGATCGCCTCGCGATCCACCAACCCCACCACGGTGCCCACCAGGTCCAGCTCGCCCGGGGCATAGACATCGGGCATTTCCGCCGTCTCGCCGCCCAGGAGCGCGCAGCCCGCCTCCCGGCAGGCCGCCGCCACGCCCCCCACCAAGCGGGCCACCACGGTGGGCTCCAGCGCCGGCATGGCGATGTAATCGAGGAAAAAGAGGGGCTCGGCGCCCTGGACGAGGATGTCGTTCACGCAGTGGTTCACGATGTCCTGCCCGAGGGTCTCGTAGGAATCCAACAGGCCGGCCACGATCGTCTTGGTGCCCACGCCGTCGGTAGAGGCGACCAGCACCGGGGAGCGCATGTCCCGCAGGCGCCCGGCGTCATAGAGCCCGCCGTAGGCGCCGATGCCCAGGAGCACCTCGGGGCCGTACGTCGAGCGCACCGCGTCACCCATCAACTCTACTGCCCGGTTCCCCGCACCGAGGTCCACCCCCGCCGCGCCGTACGCGCTCTTGCCTGCCATGCCCTTGCCCTCCCCCTGACCTTATGCGCTGCGCAGGTCCCCACCGGCGGCGGAACGGGGCGACGGGCGGCCCCCGTTCGTGCCCTTGGCGCCGATATCCCGCCGATAGTGGACGCCGGTCCACTCGATCATCTCCACGGCGCTATAGGCCCGGGCGATGGCCTCCGGGAGCCCCGCGTCCCAGGCAGTGACGTCGAGCACCCGCCCGCCGGCGGTCACCATCCGCCCATCCTCCCGCCGCGTGCCGGCGTGAAAGACCACGCAGTCGCCGACGGTGTCCACCGCGTCGAGGCCGTGGATGGTGTGGCCGGTCTGGTAACTCCCCGGGTAGCCGCCGGAGGCCATCACCACGCAGACGCAGGCCCCCGGCCGCCAGGCCAGTGCCACCTCGTCCAGGCGCCCCTCGACGCAGGCCTCCAACACGTCCACGAGGTCGGTCTCCAGGAGGGGCAGGATGGCCTGCGCCTCCGGATCGCCAAAGCGACAGTTGAACTCCAGCACCCGGTACTCCCCGCCCTCGACCATGAGGCCGGCATAGAGGACCCCGACGTAGGGCGTCCCCGCCGCCGCCAGGCCGTCCACCGCTCGCTGCAGGACGCCGTCGACCACCCGCTGCAGGGTCTCTGCCTCCAGGAGCGGCGCCGGCGCATAGGCGCCCATCCCGCCGGTGTTCGGGCCGCGGTCGCCATCGTAGGCCGCCTTGTGGTCCTGGGCCAGGATCATGGGCCGCACGGTGCGCCCATCGCTAAAGGCCAACACGGTGACCTCCTGGCCGGTGAGGAACTCTTCGATGACCACGGCGTTCCCCGCGTCGCCAAAGAGGCGCACGCGCATGATCATCTCCACCGCCTGACGCGCCTCCTCGTCGGTCATGCAGACATAGGCGCCCTTGCCCGCCGCCAGTCCGTCCGCCTTGACCACCACCGGGGCCGGATGGGCGTCGAGGTAGTCCAGCGCCGCGTCCTCGTCGGTGAACACGCCGTACTCGGCGGTGGGGATGCCGTGCTCGCGCATGAAATCCTTGCTGAACGCCTTGGAGGATTCCAGCCGCGCCGCCGCCTGCCGGGGGCCAAAGGCGCGCACGCCGGCCTCCGCCAACGCGTCGGCCAGCCCCAGCGCCAGGGGCGCCTCGGGACCGATGATCACCAGGTCCACGTCCTCCTCGCGGGCATAGGCGGTCAGCCCCGCGACGTCCTCGACCCCCAGGTCCACGTGGGTCGCCAGGCCCGCCGTGCCGCCGTTGCCGGGGGCCACGTGGATCTCCCGCACCCGGGGCGAGCGGCTCAGCGCCCACACCAGGGCATGCTCGCGCCCCCCCGAGCCGACCACCAGCACCTTCACGCTTTACCCCCCTCCCCCACATAGGCCGGCACCGGCGTGCCGCACTCGCTCACGATGTTCTCGTGGCCCAGCGGATACTCGCCCGTGAAACAGGAGAGGCAAAAAACGTCCTTCGGCCGGCCGGTGGCCCGGATCATGTTCTCCAGCCCCAGGTAGCCGAGGGTATCCGCGTTGATGTGCCGGCGAATCTCCTCGACGCTCATCCGGTGGGCGATTAGCTCGTCGTAGGTGGCCATGTCCACCCCCATATAGCAGGGGTGCTGGATCGGCGGCGAGGAGAAGCGCATGTGCACCTCGCTGGCCCCTGCCCTGTCTCTTATACACATCT
>LSQX01067534.1_pt1 | contig 14462 bp, 13 predicted proteins | sample 654561 | NCBI WGS metagenome assembly LSQX01 (sample SAMN04489861, study PRJNA283612) | anaerobic digester metagenome | isolation source: 4 biogas reactors fed with cattle manure at either 37C or 55C with and... | place: Denmark: Kongens Lyngby | collected 2014
ATTTGGGTCATATTACCCAAAATCCGTCATCTTCGTCCAACTTCCCGACGCTACCCCAACATTGAATATTGTAATTACGAGAGAGCCGGTATACACGGAGCAAGTCATATTTTTCGTTGATGATACTTGTTAATTGCTTTAGCATTAACTTGTTCTTTTCTTCAGAGATACGGCACTCGAAGGCAGATTTTTGAACTTGAACGCCATATTTTTTTAGCGTTGTAAAGAGCTTTCCTCGACGTTTATCGTCGGTTATATCGTATATGACTAATGATATGCAATCTGTGCTCGATTGACCGGATATATCCAAATCTTCTTCCGAAATAAATGCCCGTCTCCACCAGTTCATACGCACCTACCACCTATGATAACAGATATGGTTGATATTGTGTTGGGTCTTCACTTTCGATTGCGCGAACAAGGTCTCTAACCTGGTTTTCTATAGTAAGACGATAGCTAAATTCTGTTGCTTCGCCCCTCCCTTGCTTCGTCCTTTTAACACGCTCCTCGTATCGCGTCACGAATGTTTTCGAAGCATCCTTATTGAGATATACGCCACCCTCCGATGTGGTCTCAAAATCGGAAATATGAAACGTGTTTCGGTTGGCCAGATGTACAACAAATGCATCGACCAATACCGGTCGCCAGAGTTCCATCATATCGGATGCCAGTGAAGGGTGCCCGTTTCGAGGCTCGTGCAAGAATCCAAGGTAGGGGTGCAATCCATGGACGCGTAGAGCCGTGTTGAAATCATGAAGCAACAAAGTATATCCGTAACTGAGCATGGAGTTGAAAGGATCCTTCGGAGGATGTCGCGTTCTTCCCGCAAAACGAAATTCCGGTTTGATCAATTGATTGAGTCGCTCAAAATGAAGCTTGGCTGCATGTCCTTCTATGCCAAGCAGAACAGCAATGTTTTGTGTCTGTGCTATTCGCTGTCTTAGCATACGAATTTCTCGACCATAGGAATCCACTTCGACATCGGGATGATGCCTTGCAAATTCTCTGACCACCACAAATGAATTTCGAACTTTCGCATCTATCACTTTTCGGGACAAGTCTAGTCTAAACGACGGGTGCCGCAGCCATTCAAATTGCTTGATTTGTCGTTCGATATTCACTGCTTTGGATGTTTCCAGATGGCCAAAGTACTTTCCTCTTGAAGAAATATACGTCACCGGAACAGCGCTATCGAGAAATTGAGCGGTCACTGCTTCGGTCAGATGAACGCCTGTACTCACTACAACACCCTCGACATGTGAAAGCGGCAATTGTATTTGTTCTACGCCCGATAATGTTGCTATAACTCTGCCGCCATTGTAGTTCAATTGGGTTCCTGGCTCTGTCAGATATAAGATACCCATAGGATTGCCTCCTGTCGGAACTCACGTTCGGACCTCTAGTTTTGCTGCATCAGGCCCCAGCAGACGTAGTTTTCTTTTATATCAGCGGATGCCCTGGGTCTCTGGTAACACAAAATGTGAAATCGATTGGCCAATTCTGCGCCAATCATAGTAGCAACGATGGTCGGTCCGGCGTAGAACAGATGTACTCGCTGGACGCCTTGCTCTTTCAGATGATTTTCAATCATGCGAATTTGGATCATAATCTCCTCAATCTGAAGCGCCGGCTTTTCTTCTGAAATACTGTGCGCGTAATGAAATTCATGAAACTTAATGCCTCCGGTTACACTCTTCAAATCCGGGTTGTTTCTCAGGAAGGTCTCGACGTCAACACGAATCGACGGTCCACCGATGCTAATCGCCAATGCAGCGTTAGTATACCCATTGCTATTCGTGATGGTTCGAATTAATTGTTTTTCGCGTCGTCTTTCTTTGGTCAGATATTTGACTGCCGCGTAGAGTGTAGGCACCGCTAACACGATGCCCAAAGTGTCTGCGATTGTCGAAAAATGGTCGGTCATGCTCATTCCTTTTCCTCCGTTTTTTTCTATTTGGATCCTATACTTAATAAACAGTCCAATTTTTTATGAATTAACCTCGTTGTCGCTTTTCAGGCAGAACGCCCCCATACCCAATGCTGTTTTGATGCCGACACCGCAAAATTGAGCATAGCGAAAAAGCATGCGCCACTTTCGGGCAACGATCGTCTTTTCGCAAGTCAGTATTATGGTACCCCGGAAACCTTTTATTGGCTTACCGTTGACGGAAAAAGCAGATTCCGAAGTGAAGTCATTTGCAACGTGAGTGCTCACGCACACCTCTTGCATGTGTTCTTCTGATACGTTTAGAGGGCATATATCCAGATCGCAAATTTCATTCCATCTTGATGCCAGACTGTAGTAGATGAGTCGGATATCGGGTTGAGCGACGTACTTGCCATTCTGTTTGAAAGCGGTCGGCGTAAGAAATGTGATCTCAAACCGCGCGCCTTGATTGCCCGTTTTCTCTGTGCTCTCGAAAAACCAAGAATCGACGAGATAGCGATCGGTTACAGGAGGCTGCATCAGGATCGAATATCCTTTTTGTCTCAGGTGAAATTCTTTGGGAAGCATGGACAGAATATGCGCATCAAAAACACGCTCGATCTCTTGTGTCAGTAGGGAAACCACCCACAGTGCCCCACCATCATGGCATCTTGTCACATACTGCGCCCACGGCGGACGCCGATTCTGATGGAGTGCCGTTGCTTTTTCAGAAGATAATTGTTCCATCAGCATACCGTGAAGAACTGAGCCCCACATAGGATTGGGCGCTTGGTTATGAGGGGTTCGGAAGGGGATTATCACTTGTCTTGGCATGTAGATCCTCAATCATCTCTCAACAAATCATCCATAATGGGCTTGCAAATGCTTTCGTATTTTCTATTCATTCGTGAAATATATGCCGGTTTGCAAGAAAACCATTCCGCTATGTCCTTGCCTTTAGCCTCTTCATATCTCTCATGGTTTGGAATATGCATAAGATGGGCGACACACTCGCTCGGATTATCTGCGTTTTTCAAGTATTGGTATATCCTACCGGCATGTATCGCCATCAAAATATCCTTTGTTTTCCCGGCGTAACGATCCGTAATTTCTCGACGAATCGTCTCCAACACTTCTCCTGTTTTTCCCAAACCGGTACATTTCTCACAATCCGCTATATTATAATCGTCGTCACATATTTCTTTGCTCTCATCCATTTCACCAAATCGAAGATGTCTATATGATACACCGGCCAGATAATCTTCGATTTCTCGTCTCGGAATGCTATATTTTTTCCGAACTATCTCGTATATTTCCTCGACCGTAATCGCTTTCGAATCGGAAGAAATACTCATGAGTTCGTTCTGACAGTTCTGTATTATCTTGTATTTCGTTTTTCTATTCTGTTCTATATTGTCATAATATAGCTGATTCGGATCCCCGCGAAGTCTGATTTTCAAGGTTTTTTTGACATAGCGGCTTAAGGTTTCCTCTTTGTCGAGCGTCAATTTTTTGATTGGAAAAGTCTCGGAATAGAAGAGATCTGTCAGAATATCATAGATTCTACTACGCAAATCTCGTTCTTCTATTACTTCGTCTTTATCCAAGATATGGGACCTCAATGAATATTGGCGCCGGATTGCCTCCCACACTTTTTCATACATAGAATAATATAGTTTGTTTTTCTGCGCAGCATCCCGCTGTTGATCCAATTTGAACCACAAGGCAAAATCCTGATCCGCCAAATCCCACAAACGATTTTCCTCTTGATTATTTTTTCTTACAGCCATTATCTCTCTCCGCTCATTCATTGATAAAGTTATGTCCCCTCAGGGATTCATTTCGCCAAGCAACAAATCAAATAGGCGGTTCGGGTCGCTCTGATTGGATTCCGCAATATGATCGATAATCGTTGTCATCATGTAGAGTGGAGAAATATCATAGATGTAGGAAGGTTTATCCGGGTTTTTATGTTCAAATCGGGCATAACAGACGCACCCGATTCCGGAATTATGCGCTCGCGACATGAATCTCAAAAAGTTGAAGAAGACAATGGGCGTGGGCTTTGTTCCGTAAGTTATGTCAACATAAAAAACATCATCTTCTCCACACAATTTCACCAGATTCGACAAGAGCGACGCATGTGACACCAGTCCCTCGTCATTTTCCAGCATTAACTCAATGATCTCGGGGATAAATCCGAACTCCTCGCCCATACGGTGAATCGAATCCTTCATAACGATCGCGTTTTCTTTCGCGACAGAGTGGTCCGTGACACAAAGGATAATTTTAACCGCTTCACCTTTTTGTGTATAACCATGAAGCATGGCGTATAGCGGGTGATCAATAGTCCTCTCAAATTGCAAACGCGAATTGTCTTTCGCACAGTATTGTGTTGGAACGGTTTTTTGAAGCGGTGCGCTTCCTACGAAAATTTTTGTCATATTCCTATACCTCTTCTCTGTATTCATCATTCATTCTTTTTCAGCTTCATTCTCTAGCAGTCGACCTAAGCCACTAAAAGGACTATTCGATTGAAAACGATCTGCATCCGGCGACGGCTTCCTTGACACTCCCGAATTTGATCTGTTTTGAGGTAGGTGATAGTGCGTATTGCGATCATGTCGGTCTGCTGTCCCTCTGTGAGTTCGTTTTTCGGAAGGTCTCCCTTCTCGATTCCGCTTCGATCTGTCATCGCTGCCGGATTGGAAATGATCTGTTCTCTGAATTTCCGCTCTTCGAAGTCCCGGCTGACGCCCCGTCAACGCAATGTTCGGCAACACTTGCATCTGGTTCCTCGGTTTGCGATTTGCGGTAAACCACTCATATATACTTCCGTCTATTTTTATGCGTGGATAATCGACCGGAACTTCATTTGTGCCGGGTCCAGGGTATTGAGCCATGACACGTAATTCTTTAAGAGACTTTTGATCGGACGGAATCACTCCCTCTTTTTGAATCACCTCCCCTGAAAAATCAAAGTCAGACAGACTGCGTATAATCATGCCGTCTTGCATCGATATGGCTCGGAGTTTTACCGATGTTGGCAGAAGTCTGACACTGCCAAATCCTAATGGTTTGCCCCGACCGATTTTATGAGCGCAGCTCTCATCGCCAAAAGAGAGAACCCAAAGCAGCCGGCATAATTCCTTCTTCGAGATATCACTAAATGTGATGCGCATCGAAAATCGCTTGTTATCAAGCACCGGTCGAACAACAGACTGCCGATCCGATGTTGCTTTCTGACTCAATGCAATTTGATTCGAGTTGTGCCAGTACATTTTACGCCCGCGAAGTGCTGCATTTTCAATTTTGTATTGATTTTTTGCCATCTTGTAATAATCATAATTCCATTCTGATGTGTTGCATTCCGATGGCTTGATTGTATAGAACTCCACAGAACTGGTCTTGGGATAAGACAATTCCGGCAATACACACGGCTTCAAATACCAGTCCTTCCACTGATTGTGTGGAACATCCGCTGAAATTCGGCTTCCGCCTGCATCGCATGGCACTGCGTCACCGAATGATATTCTGGACGAAAGCGAGTCTCCGTCTTCACCGACCAAGCCAAAGAGGGCGCACGATTCGCAAATTTTGTCAGTTTTTTTACAAGGATGGTGTTCTCCTTGAGCTTCAAGAAGTCCGCGAATGTTATTACGAAATACTTCCTTGGTGATACATGCCGGCGACATATACAGCACATCATTGATACTTTTGTAGAAAATCGGTATGGGCTGCTTTTTATCAATTAACCGTCCGAATGCTTTATATCCGTCGTGCGTTTTGTTCACCGTCTTGTCATTGTATAGTTCAAGCACCTTCCTCAGACGATCGATGGCTTCCTGCGGAACCTGTTTGATCTCCAAATTTCGCCGCACCATAATGCTGTTATACTTTTTCTTCACAAATGCTTGCCCCTTTAGCGCATAACCCTGATCGCTTCCATTAAACTGGCTTCGGCGAATGCAGATCGCCTTGTCCACATTCTTTCCCTTCTCACGCGAAAAATAGACTCGGTCTCCGGTGTCGATTGTAATTCCAGTCTTCTCTTGAGTCAGATCGGCCCGAACGCGTTCAGCGGAATACAAAGTCCAAGAGCATTGCGACTGGTCATACTCGAGTAATCCCGGATTTTTGGGTATCGCGGTTCTTCGGTATAGGACGGCCTTATCCTCTGGATCCAATTGCGACAAACAACCATTGAATGCCGCTTCGTAAGCGGATCGAACAACACCCCGTACTGAAGAGCCGGGAATAATCGGTCGACTGTATACGTTGCGGCAATCCGCCATATAAGCCAGATTCCGATACGAAAAAAAATCATAACTCTTAAGTCCTATATCTCGTGCTTCGTCCGGAAATGCACTGTCATTGCTGGTATTGGGGATGAAAATCGGAGAAAGGGTAAGCAGGTCGCAATCAATGTACCCGGTTAGCGATGCATTTTGTGTCCATGATCGGACGGGCTGTCGAAATACTTTTTGATCAATGGAAATAAAGTGATAAGGATTAATGAACTCCTTCATTAGATCTTCACCTCCGAAAACTCACCGGACTGTCCTTCGGTTCGGAAACCGCAGATTCGGCGATCAATAAACAACAAACCGTCTGAAGGCGCCCAATCTGCAACCGCAACGGAGCAATCCGAATGGGAAATGACGCGAGGCGGTCGAATTGAAAAATAGTCTCTTACGACACACCAAACTCGACGACTCTTTGTGGCATTAAAAGGCAACAAAAGCTCTCCGCCCATTGATTCTCGGCTCAATGTCCATCCGTTACTCAGAAGAGAACCGGATGGTTCGCCGTACATCAGATATTGTTGCTCCACATATCTCTCATTACCACGTTCAGAAGTCACCTCAGACAATGTCCGTACACCGAAAATGCCTTCCTCAATCAGTGTGACCCTTAATTCGACCTCAGATTGAAATACGACCATCTCGATAACATCACGTGGACATACCTCCATCGCAGTCGGCCACTCAAAATGAGTTCCCGTCCATCGCCCGAGCAGAACTCGGTCCTGAAGCGTCAGATACACCCAAGCGTCTCCCGAAACAGCCTCCTTCATATAATCTAGAACGAGCCGCCACGCATTATTTGCAGAACCTTCCGAAATGACACGTGTATCACTCTTCAACGTGCATCGAGATATAATCATATCCTGATTCGAAGACCGATGCGCCATTAGGACTCACCACCTTTCTTGCTCGCCTCATCCAAGAGAACTCGAGCGATTGCCGGATACGAAGGGCTGACTTTTCGTATATCACCATCAACTGTTATTTGATTGCATCGAAATATGCCACGGCCGATGCCGGATTCACCACCGACAGATACCAATCCGTCATCAATGTCCTGAATGACGATCATCAACAGTTCTTCAACCCAGCTCTGATCTTTGGGATAACGGATATCTAACTCTGTTATCCCCCGATACCATGGCAGTGTCGTAAACAGCGCACCTCTCGTCGCTCCCCCGGTAAAGCGGTTGATTGACGTTCTCGTCGTGAGAATATATCCGCCCTCATACTCGTGACTCGCCAATAAAGACGATTCTTCAAAACAAATTAGCGACGCTCGCGTTAAGTCCCTGTCGCCTAAGGAGCTGTCGTCGGATGCAGTGCCAAATAGCTCATTGACGAGATTTTGGGCAATCAATGCAGGATCCTCGAAACCACAAGACGCTGCCAAATCGATTAATATTTTCGATATCTGCGACCTGAATACACCAGCCCACGACGTTCCGGGAATGATAGCGGTTGTACCGGAGTGTATCTGAGATACGTAATCACCGGTCAACAATTTGTTTTTCACAAAGTCGCCCACAGCATCATTGTCTTTGCTTCGAATGAGGATGGACGATACCAGATCAAGTTCAACCTTCATTCGACTATATCGAGAAGACGATGGCCATCGGGATATATCACAATAATCCGACAACATACCCCAATCCTTTTGCATTGCCATAGATTCCGAATCGATCTGAGGCCAACGAAATGAAATCCATTTACGGCTCGCTTGAGGATCTGCATCGAAATCACAGACGAGAATTTGAGCACGATCAAAGGATGTGCGGATACGCCCGTAGCCTCTCGATGTCTTTGCGCCAAAGCGAATGTCACCATCTCGCAGCAATGCGAGCATCGTCATGAATGTCACTTCGGATTTATAGCCTAAAGATTGAGCAAAATCATTTTTTTGATCCTCAGGCTGATCATTTCGACGGATAAGAAGTTCGAATCGCAAATCGAATGTTGCTCCCGTATCAACGATTTCAAAATCGTATTTGCGCTTGTCAATCGCCTGTTTGTTTTCGTCAAGGGCAACCCCGTCACGAATCATCGCATTCATACCTTTGATTTCGGATTCCATCACCCAGAGCCGACTTTGCTCAGCTCCCGGGGAGCCTCCATGGCCCATACTGTCGCCGAATAAGTGACAAATATCCGCATGATTGACTCCGGCATGACTCAGCGCATGGCGGCAATTTCCCGCAATAGTTGTACCGGAAAGGAGCGCATGCCCCCTAGAATTTCGAAGCACATCATGGTCACTCCAGGAACTCCCTTCCACTCCGACTCCCGGAGACATAGGTGACAACAATGTGTTATCGGGGATAAATACATAAATACGCTTCACGATTGGATTATTCGAAATTGATGCCTTACTCATCCGTTTACCTCCGTCTGGCGCACTTTATCATTATTTTCCATACGTATAGATTCTCTTAGCGCAGTGAGTCGGGCAACCGTTGCCGCTCTGTATACCCGAAAAATATCCTCGTCGGACAGACACTGAAAAAGCGAAGGATCCGGTAGCGATTTCTTCACAATCGTTTCTTGTTGAAAAGACAGTATTGTCGATACATTGTGGGCATCTCGAGCGTCTTCAAATAAGAGATGAATGATTCGTTGGTACGAGTCAGCATTTTTCTTTACCGACAGCCACTTCCCAAAATCCTCCGCTTTGCGTGAACGGATTATACCTGTGCGAATATACGACAACGTGTTTGCCGATACGTCCGGGGTTGGCTTGGTTTCTCTTGCTTGATCAATCGCAACTGCTTCCCTAGCTTGCTCGATCGCAACGGCCTCAACGGAATCGACAAAGAGATTCTTGAGCACCCGGTTCTTAGAAATAATGAACTCCAAACGCTCCGCAGTCACCACGGGCTTACTTTTATCTGAAGGGTTTGACCTTTCCTTAAGCCCGTCCGGTTCTGGTATATCCTCCGCTGGGTCCCGAGTCGAAATCCTTCCGTAACCCTCAGACTGGCGTAGCCCAGCAACGATTTCTTTTGCGACAGAGATCGATGCGTCCGATAGGTTTTGGATCAACAATACTGAGCTTTGCTCAATCGCGGGGTATTGAGGAAGAGGCAATCGCCAATGCGACTTGTATCCGGAGCAGACTCTTGTACTCAGCCAAGTCGAGACAATTCTCAGCTTCTTAGCCTGATCAGGAAAGAGTTCGTTGAGCAATACTCTCGGATCCGAAGATGGTTGTCCCGAAGAACGCCTCGGGATCGTATCCGAATCTATATAAATTGCGAAATTTTGCCCCTTTTGAATCGTAAGATGCTCAGCTTTTCGAACAGTAATTTCTTCAAAAGTGATTCGAGCGCGCCCATACTGTGCCGATTTGGATCGGCCGATATGTATTTCTCCGGACTCATCAATGAGCGATTGAAGGCGATTCAGTTCTTTTCGCGAACCTCGAATCGTGCCGGAAAAGACTTGGTCCTTTTCGAGTGCTTTATACTGAAAATATTTGCTCCCGTCTTTTCCCGTCGCATGTCCGACCGCGCGATTATCGGGGCGGCTGTGATGTTGGTAGATTTTCTGCTGAGGCAATACAATCTCGGAGTCAGATCGAATAATACCGCCAGCGAAATATCCTTTGGGGTGCTTATACTTCATCTCCGGCCGAGGATCATCACTTGCGGTCAGACCGTTATAAATTGATGTTTTATCTTTACTTCGAAGTATATTTTGAGGAATCCGAACGTATGGTATGCCGTCTCGGACGATCTGAGCGTTCCCGAACGAGACGGATTGACTCAGAAATAGGTCTCTGAACTGTTCGTCTTCGTGAGCGTGATTTCCGACGTCGCGATGATTTCGGAGCCACGCTCCGGCAAAACAACCTAAGATCATCGAGCCCGGAATATAGTCGTGAATGTCCGATGCTGCCCCGCCCATTTCCCCGGTAATCAATGGTGCCAATAAACGTAAAATATAGCGCATCTCACATGAATCATATTCATTGCCCAACGCTGTATCCGAATTCCTCTTCTCCGAATAGGTCTCGTCCGAATGCCATCGGCAGCTCACCTGAACTTCTCCCAGCCCACGGGTACGATTAGTCCCCATGTGTCTCATCACCGCAACCGCATCTTCAAAAAGAGATTTTGTCGATTCGGAAACATTCGGAGCCAACTCAATCGCCGCAAAAAATACATTCTCTTCTCCGCTCGCTAGATATTGGTTAATAACGCGAACGCTTCTCAGACTCTGGGGTCTCACGACACCGTCATCACCAACCGCTGTCTGGCGTCGAATAGATGTCATGTCACGAAGCAAATACGATCTGTGAAAATGGCGCTCAAAAACCGATTCCAGTTGAGACACATAATCACCGTAATTCTCATGATCCTCAATATACGCGTTATCACAATAAAGAGCGCCGGAAAAAGCTTGTCCCGGCTCGCCGAATAGACACTCAAAGTCACCTTGATTGTATTTGTCGCAAAACGCCGCACTCAAAAGATCCGTCGCGTTTTCTCGAAGAATACCCTTAATCCGTCGTGCGGGAAGATATGGCAAACCATTGGGGTCAAAACAAACCTCCGTATCAATCACCGTATCCATGCGATCTCCCGAACCGACACACAAGTCACTTTTTAGACAAATTTGCAGAGTTCCTCTCATCGCTCCGATACCTCCTCAGGCAAACGCTCGAATAAATCCATCATCTCCAACGCATCATAGCAGACCGAATATTTGCCAGCTTTTGCGATTTCGTTATCATCCATGCCACGCTCCGGGTTTTGAACACGATCGAGTGATCGACGCTGAGCTTTCATGTGATTTAATATTACTAAGGGATCGCTTTCGCCGGATAATGCATCCCTCAGTGCTTTTGACTTGCCTCTCGGCCATGCGATTGATTTGTCAGCGTTGAAATATTTCAGCCCATTTTCAAGTCGAGAAACCGCCCTTGACTGAGCGACATCCACCCAGAAATCGCCTTCGCCGGAAGGCATATGCACGCAGTACGGCCGACCGGGAATTTCAGATGAGTCGTTTTTGGCAGAAAATTCTGCCATCACATCATCCACCCCTTCCGGGTAATTTGATGCGTTTACAAAAAAATCTACCCATGAGCCGTGAGTACGATGATCCGCATGACCGGTCGACCGATTACCCTTCTTTTCTCTGCCGGCCAGCTTTGCCCATGTGCAACAGGTTTCCGCTTGGTGATATGCGACAGAAAACGGGAAATGGCTGTTAAAATAGCATATGCCGGCACAAGCGCTAACCGGTATTTTGTGCGTTTTCGGCCCCGTGACATCCGATGTCACCACCGTAATCTCGTGATGGGCCAATTCCAAAAGCAGTTCAACAATTAACGTCATCGCGATTTTTCCATAGCAAACCAACGTCACGTCGTCTCCGTTCAAAATAATTCTCCGAAATGTACTGAGTGATTCTCGCGTGTCCGGATCAATACCATTCAAAAAACATTCATTTTCGATCGATAGACGCAACTTATTCTCAACCCGATCCACCGCACTCTTGTAGTAATTTGTAATTGCGTTGGAGATCGATCGCATGGCGGGAATAGCCTTTTGGTAGCTTGCGCTGTACTTTTTGATAAACTCGCCGATGGACGCACCGATATTATTGCCGTCAATATGCGACACGGCGAGGAGCGAGTCCTCGCCTTTTAGGGTATATGCATCAAACTCTGTGACTCCCGCATTATCAGAATTATCCTGCGCCTCGATGCGCTTGAACACCTGCACCCTAGACAACAATGTCTGATCATCTTGATCCACCATAACAACCGGTTGTCCGGTGGAGACCGATTGTTTTGTAATTGATATGCCGCCGGCGGGGCGCGAAGAAATTAATCTCTTTTTTTCCTCTTTTAGCGCCTTCTGAAGCGCGATTGTATCTCTTTCATATCGGGTTCTGCCTTCGATCATGGAAGTATCAGAAAAATCAGTATCTACGCCGACACTAACAAGACGGAGCTCATAAGTGCTTTTGAAAATTTTCAAAGACAACAACTCATTGACATATTCGTACAATCCCTTGTCCTTATAAGCAACCCATGCGTTGCCGCCGCCAATATAAAGAACCTCTGCATCTATAGACGAATCTACGAGCATCGCAAAATCAGGAGCAGGTTGTTCCGGTGCAATTGGCCTCCAATTTTGAACAATATTTAATGACTCATTCTTGCCGATATCGGATAGAATATCAGGCAAGTATTTTTCCAGAATATTTTCAACCAGCTTAGACGCACCGATGATCTCTTTGAGTTTTGGGGTCGAGAAAATAAAGTCTTGAATCCCCGTAATGTCGTATATCGCTAAAATACCCATCCCATGACCTCCTCGTTATAAGGTTTTTCTCCGGATTCTGATAATACGCAAATCTTTTATGTCGACAGACGCTCTGCTGCGGATGTCTTCAACGCCGAAAACTTATCTCAGTTCATTTTCTTGATCATTCTTACCAAATTCATGTGACATAATAATAGTCGCTTGTCTCATGCTATAACTCCTTTTTGGGGTCATTAGTGGCGCGGATACTTATACATGCATTTATTTGATTCCTCAGCGCTTTCCGTTAATACCTTTTGCAAATACTCTCGGTTTTCTTTTATATTCATGAACTGTTTTTTGTATATCGAAGAAAAAACCTTGATATATTCACTAAGTCGTTCGACCTCTGTGTCACTCAATGGCGTTGCATGACATAAGTTGTTGCGGAACACACGAACCTTATTGTAATATTTGACAAAAGATCCCACGTAAGAATTGCCGCTTGCTTTGCAAACCTTCAATGCATTTCTTATCGACTCCATTTTCATATTCGTTAATCCACGGCAATATTTGAGCATGGCCTCTATCGTCAGAACGGCGGCATTTAAATGACGATGCTTCTCCATGTGCCATTTAGCCAGTTCAACAGAGAGCAACATATCATCATCGACAACATCTGCGAATCGTCTATAGATATCATCAAAAACAAAACGCATTACGGGGTTCAATTCACGGGATATCTCTCCACCCTCAATCATGTCTTCGCATTTAATAATGAACTGTTTCAGAGAATTTAGGTCATCAACCACCAGCCGGTCTCCAAGCAACTTTAGTGCGTTAATCTCGCTGCTCGTGAGCCCACCTATTCGATTTTTTTCGAGCAAATCACAAAATAAGTAAGTCGTGCCAAAACGAACGTACTCCATCCCTGCATTCGTCCATTCAATGAGATCAATAAGTTTCGTCTGATCGGTAATCGGTGCAATGCCTTTGTTTTCTCTGCTGTACTCCAGCATGCCGTAGTAGACATGGTCCACGTGGATATTTTTTTTGTGATTTGCTGTTGTCATGAAATAATTGACCGCCAGCATCTCATACATCGCCAAGGAACGGAACGAGTGTGTAATATCAAAAGAGATACTGTCTTTATCTTGAAATTTATCGGAGATAGCAGCAAGCGCCGCAAAATTATCCACAATTTCTTGCTCAGTCAGACCGTATTTTAATACGACAATCTCCAAACATTTATCACCCAATGTATCTTTAAGCTTCTGTAAAGTATCCCTGAAAAGTATCGTGTCAATACCGGCATGTTCATCCTTCATAAACCACTCATGCAAGTCGCTGAAATAATTCTCATCGTATTCCAGGACGGGTTGGATGGTGCTCTCGCCAGAAAAAACATACTGGTAGAGTGCCGCCCAATTGCTTCCCGTCGTACCAATAAATACGATGGTGTCCATATGGTTAAATTTAACAAGAGCATCAAAGATATATGGGGTTTCGAAGATATCCTCCGATTGACTATATTTTGCTTTGTTGTACTTATATCTATGTTCGCCTTCATCATATTTGCCGGTTCCAATAGAGGTTAATAATACTTTTCTCATCCGAAATTTCCTCCAATTTTCTAAAAATGCACTAATTTCTTTATCTATAATACTCGATAACATGGTCTGAAGTAAAATTTATCTGTTTAATATTTAATGTGTAAATTGGAAGGCGCATGTGATTCCACAAACGTCTTTGCTCCTCGTACTAATAACAGCGGATTTTTTCGAAAATTAACTTCTTTTGAAAAAATGTTTATCCGTTTTCTGCAGAATTGTTCCCCCCGGTTCACAAACCAGGTTGAACATCCTTTCTTCAATTGCGGATGATACGGAAAAGGATTCTTCGCAATTTAATTCGCTCGTATATTTTGATTGAAATGTTGGAAATAACACTGAGCGGCGGGCAACATCTTACTCC
>LSQX01154150.1_pt3 | contig 14461 bp, 14 predicted proteins | sample 654561 | NCBI WGS metagenome assembly LSQX01 (sample SAMN04489861, study PRJNA283612) | anaerobic digester metagenome | isolation source: 4 biogas reactors fed with cattle manure at either 37C or 55C with and... | place: Denmark: Kongens Lyngby | collected 2014
TGGCCTGCACCTCTCGTGCTTTGATAATGAGGTCTCTCATTATGGCAGTAGTCAAACCTATAGAATTGCTCCTCAAGTCCTGGTAATCAATGCGCGGTACTTCAAGGTGAATATCCATGCGATCCAACAATGGGCCACTGACTCGGTTCAAATAGCGCTGCACTTGCAAGGGGGTGCAGCGGCATTCCAGATCGTTTGAACCAAGGTGTCCACATTGGCAGGGGTTCATTGAAGCGAGCAGGCAAAAATTGGCAGGGTAAGTATAAGTAGCCTGAGCCCTGGCCACGGTGACGGTACGATCTTCCAATGGTTGGCGCAAAGCCTCCAGAACATCGCGACTGAATTCGGGCATTTCATCCAAAAACAATACCCCGTTTAAAGCCAGACTGATTTCTCCGGGCCGGGGTATCTTGCCCCCACCGATTATGCTGGCTGAAGAAGCATTTTTATGAGGGCTCCTGAACGGTCTGGTCAATATCAGCGGCTGTTCAGCAGTAAGCAGATTGGCAACCGAATAAATCCGCGTAGTCTCCAGGATCTCCTCACGGGTCATGGGAGGCAGAATGCCAGGGAAACAGCGTGCCAGCATAGTTTTACCAGCCCCTGGAGGACCGATCATCAGCACATTATGCATACCGGCAGCAGCTGCCATCAGTGCTCTTTTGGCAGTCTCCTGGCCTCGCACTTCGGCAAAATCATGGGTTATATGGTGGACCCCCGGATTATTCAGGTTTAAGGGAACAACAGGAGCAATGGTCTGGGTACCTTCCAGGTGATCCGCAACCTGTTTCAGACTGGTGACCGGAATTATGGTGATGTCGTCAACAACAGCCGCTTCCAGGCTGTTGTCTTTTGGAACCATGAATATGCTTCTGGACAGGTCCTGGGCGAGTTTTAAGGACATGGGGAGAATACCAGGTACAGGGCGTAGTGTTCCGTCTAAGGATAATTCTCCAGCCAGGAAAGCATTTTCGGGCAGACAGGTGTTCAACTGCGATGAAGCCAGGAGTATGCCGACGGCTATGGCCAAATCAAAATGGCTGCCTTCTTTTTTTATGTCAGCCGGGGCAAGGTTAACTGTAATACGACGGTTAGGAAATTCGTAGCCGGAGTTTTTCACCGCCGCCCGCACCCTTTCCCGGGCTTCCTTGATGGCCATGGAGGCCAGGCCAACAATATCAAAACTGGGCAGTCCTCTGTGTATGTCTACCTCCACTTTAACCGGCAGGGCTTCCACACCGGCTATCACCAGGGTATTTACACTTGCCAGCATTGAATTAAACCTCGGCTTAAAGCAAATCGGATAAGACTACCAATATTCTACCATAATTATCCAGCTATTCGCCAAAGATTACCAGGAAAAATCATAATGGCCAGGACAACAGGAGTAAGGCCGGACGTGCAGAGGACTTGATTAAAAGCCGGTGAGGGATGGGTTTGCTAACCTGGGCTTGAATCTGCTTGTAAAAACTTAGCCTATAAGACACAATCATGCATGATGCAGGCGCATATTCCCGGTTAGGCCAATTATCGATAGGAAAGTGGTTTGCGGAACTATCCCGTATTATATTGCGGAGCAGGAAGAGCGGGCATCCCTGAAGTATTCCAGGGCTGAAGGAATGCTCATATGTAAGCCTGCGCAGAGGAAGCTTGTACAGTTTGAAGCAGTATCAGGCTTGATTACTTGCCTGTCACTACAGGACTGGCTTCTTTATCACGAAAAGAACACATTGAAGCCAGAAGCAACGCTGGACCTCCGGAAAGATCGCTGCGGATCTTTCCCGCTTAGCCCTTATTAACCGCACTGCAGCCAATCACCACATCAGGCAGATAGGCATGATCAGCAGCAGTGGGTTTATATATTCGGCTGAAATTAACGGTTCAGCCCATTGGCATGTTTCATGAGCACGATTATTTTCAATTATTAGAAGGATATATAAATTGCAAGTCAAATGCGTTAGTGCAGCCGTGCGCAGTATAAGGGCTGAAATCTCGTGCTTAAGCTTAAGCACATACACGTTTATTAACGTTGGAATATGCTGTAAATGAATTGGGGTTGTTTATTAATTGGGATAATCCCAAGGGCTTTGCTGCCGGCAGAGCAGCTTGCTGTTCACTTTGCTTTTCACACAAGTTATACGCCACTTTCCACCTATCCCGTTCCTCAGCCCTCTTTTTGCGCAAATACGCCTGAATTTGTTTTTGCCGTTCTCGAGCGTGTTTTTCTACAATTACCAGTGCAATGTATAGAACCACAAATAATGAGCCTTTGAACAGGTAATAAATAAAGGTGCCGAATAAGAACATTTCCTGTAATTCAGTCATTTTTACCCTCCTTCCGGGTCATTCTACTCTTCCCAGCTATCCATGGCAAAAAGACCAATTACCACTAAGTGTCCAAGTAAAACCTGGTAAAAACATATAAAACACTCAACATTCCGGATATAAGTGAAACCATAATGCCAAGTGCCACTAGTAACCCACTCATACGTTAGCCCCCTTTACTTAAAGCTTTTAATCTTACCACCACCCCTTCTATGTTAACTTTTTGAAACTCGTAGGGAAAAAAAGCCCATTATAAGGACTTCCGGATCAATGAATCGGGATTTGCCTCTAGTATTTTACATATTAGAACGAATTCTTCCAGGGTGAATTGCCTTTTTCCGTTTTCCTTATGGTTGTATCCGGTTGCCGAGAGTCCCAGCCTTCGAGCCATTTCCCGTTGAGTGAATCCGCACCTAACCCTTTCAGCCCGAATGTTTCGCCCAATGGAAAAAGTCATTAGCGTCTCCCCTTCGCCGGTTAACTTTTTGCAACTTTTGATACTACAAAGCTACCAGAAAGGTGAATAGATGTCAATAACTTTTGTTAACAAAAATGATTATTTGTTGCGCAAAAAGTTAATTCATGTTATATGTGTATTAGACTGTGTAAGAGGGTGGTAAAAGTGAATACAAGCGCAAAGCAGATTAGAGAGATTTTTGCCCAACGCCTGAAAGAGATTAGAGAAGAAAGGGGATTATCGCAGGAGGACGTTGGCAGGATGGCGGGAGTTTCAAAGGCTACCATATCAAAATACGAGGCAGCCTGTCATCCACCCAAACTGGTCCACGCCATCGCCATAGCCGAGGCCTTGAACGTAGGTTTCAGCTATCTGATCGGGTTCAGCGACAACCGCTATGTTCAAGAAACTGATGCTATAGCAGACGTATTTATGTCGCTGCCGGACGATGGTAAAAAAGAGCTTCTAAATTATGCTAAATACTTAGAGGCAAGGTCTAAGGATTTAGGTCTCTAGATTAAGGCTGCAAAGCCCGCTGGGAAGATTGGGTAGTATTATCCCCGTGGCTCGGGCAACAATAGAAGTATGCTCAGGCAAAAAATACTTAAAGGGTGCCAGCTATAGATTTAAACCCATTGCATTATATAGCCATTTATAAATAAGTAGCAGGTGCTTAGCATAAGTATTTTTCATGGTGCGCCCGGCATGGGCGCAGTCTAATGGGTGAAAGTCCCTAGTGCGGGTTGATAGTGCCAAGCACATAGCCAAGGGCAAGGGTGTCCTCGGTGACGAGGAATCTGAAGGAAGCCGGAGGCAAACTTCTGGTCTGACGAACAGGAATCACATAAGGCACCGCAAGCTGGGTAAGGTTGCCATACAAACTGAAGCCCGAAACTATCCGGAAGCTTGCGATGTAGATGTGGCAGATGGATGGAAGGAAAGACTGCGCTCTTACCCGGGGAGGTCTCACGGACGGGTGGAAACGGAGTAAGATGCCCGGTTGAAACAAGATTTGTCGTGAGAAGTCAGCAGAGGTCATAGTACCAGAGTTTTCTAGAGACAAAGGGAAGGACCGAACCAAAGGGGTGCAGGTCAATGAAAGTCACTGGAAGTGGCGATTCAAAACACAGACAACTTCTTGAAGAAGGCTATCTGCAAATGGTATCTGCGGAACAGAGAGAGTATGCAGAAGCGTGCGAGCCACCAAAGATGACTGAAACCGACAGCACCGACACAGACCAGCAGGGGGAAGGATTGTTAGAGCAAATCCTGAGCAGAGACAATCTGAACCGCGCCTACAAACAGGTAAAGAGAAACAAAGGGGCGGGTGGAATCGACGGAATGCAGGTGGATGAACTTCTGCCCTACCTGAGAGAACACAAGGATGAACTGGTGCAATCCCTCCGGGACGGTAAATATCGTCCTAAGCCCGTGCGCCGGGTAGAAATACCCAAAGAGAACGGGAAGACCAGAAAACTAGGAATACCAACCGTTGTAGACAGACTAATCCAACAAGCCATCTGCCAAGTATTGAGCCCCATCTTCGAGAAGCAGTTTTCAAACAACAGCTATGGATTCCGACCGAAAAGGAGTGCCCATGATGCACTCAAAAGATGCCAGGCCAATATCACCGAGGGCTACAGATGGGTAGTCGATATGGATCTGGAAAAATACTTTGACACGGTGAACCAGAGCAAGCTCATCCAGACACTATCGGAAACGATAAAAGACGGACGAGTTATCTCATTAATCCATAAATTCCTGCGAGCGGGAGTCATGGTAGGAGGAATGTTTGAAGACAGCCCCGAGGGAGTGCCGCAAGGTGGTCCACTGAGCCCCCTACTTGGGAACATCATGCTGAATGAGTGTGACCATGAATTGGAGAGACGAGGGCACCGCTTTGTACGCTATGCGGACGATATGCTAATTTTCTGCAAAAGCAGGAAAGCAGCAATACGCACATTAAACAACATACTCCCCTACATCGAAGGGAAGCTATTTCTCAAGGTGAACCGGGAGAAGACACAGGTAGCGTACTTCAAAGAGGTCAAATACCTGGGGTACGGCTTCTACACTCACAAAGGGGAGGGAAGGCTTAGGATACACCCCAAGAGCGTGCAGAAATTCAAGGACAAAATCCGAGAGGCCACAGGACGCAGTAATGGGATGGGAATCTTAACACGGAAAGCCCGACTGAACCAAGTGATTAGAGGGTGGGTAAATTACTTCAAGCTGGCAGACGCCAAGAATTTGCTCCATAAACTGGACGAATGGATTAGAAGCCGCATACGGATGGTGACATGGAAACGATGGAAAAGATTCCGCACACGCTTTGAGAACCTCAAGCGCTTGGGAATCAAAGAAGAACAAGCGTGGATGTGGGCGAACACAAGAAAAGGCTACTGGCGTACTGCCCATAGCCCTATTCTGTTAATCGCCTTATCCAATGAGCGGCTCAAACGTGCCGGATACCTAAGTTTGATGGAATGTTACTCTGCTAAATAAGTGTATACTTTGGAACCGCCGTATACCGAACGGTACGTACGGTGGTGTGGGAGGTCGGCTACTCAAATAATGAGTAGCCTCCTACCCGATCCCGTGAAGGGCTTATCGGCTTCAGGCCAACTCATACAGGGAAGCGCCTTGTCATCGCAAATCTTTTCCACAATCATTTTGCTCCTTTTATAAATCCTCCATAGCTTGCGTCGGTTTATTAACAGGAGCGCAGGTTTATGAAAATATAGACATTACTTGTTCGCAAATAGTGTATAATAAATGCAAATCATTCCTATTCCTAAATGGAGGCACAAGAATTGAACAACTGCAATTGGGAGCAGGCCATCAGGAGGCTGGGTAAAAAAGCGACCCCGCAGCGTAAGGCCATTCTGGCCGCGCTGGCTGAGCAGGACCGGCCGGCCACGGTGGACGAGATCTTCATAAAGGTCAGAGAGCAGCAAAAGACCAGTTTATCGACAATATACCGCAACCTGGACCTGCTGTTATCGCAGGGCTTGATCAACAAACAGGGGTTTCCCGGTGAAAAAGCCCGCTACAGCTTAAAGAAGGATGATCATGAGCACACCCTGGTATGCATGGACTGCCAGAAGATCGTGACCATCACCGGATGCCCGTTGGAGGCTTATGCTGCGGAAATCGCTTCGCGAGAGAACTTCGTGGTTCTGGATCACCGCATGGAGATGTACGGCTATTGCCACAAATGCATGCAGGCCAAAGGGAGGGTTTGAGATTGAGGAAGTCGGTGATTGCCCTTATAATACTGAGCCTGTTATTGACTTTATGCGGTTGCGGGGTTTTGCCTTCCGCTTCCGAGAAGACCTCCGGACAGCCTACTGAGGATGGGGTTCATATTGTCACCTCCTTTTACCCTATATATATCATGCTGCTCAACATCACCGCTGATATCGACGGGGTTACGGTCAGCAATTTGACCCGCAACGAGACCGGCTGCCTGCACGATTATCAGCTAAGTCCCGGGGATATGCAGAAGCTGCAGGGTGCTGACCTGCTGGTTATAAATGGGGCCGGCATGGAAGCATTTATGGATAAAATAATCGCCCAGTATCCGCATATTCCAGTGGTGGAAGCCACTCAGGGCCTGGATTTGATCGTACATGAAGGAGAGATAAACCCTCATCTGTGGGTCAGCCCGGAGGGGGCCAAACAAGAGGTTGAGAATATCGTCCGGCAGCTGACAGCGCTGGATCCGCAGCATAGCGATGCATATGCCCGCAACGGGCTGGCTTATGTTGAAAAAATCAGCCAGCTGCAGGCTGAAATGCATCAGCTCCTAGACAATGCTCCTAAGCGCAACATCGCCACTTTCCATGATGCTTTCGCTTATTTTGCCCGTGAATTCGACCTGCAGGTAGTAGCGGTGGTGGAAAGGGAACCGGGCTCAGAGCCCAGTGCCGGGGAACTGGCGCAGATAATCACTCAGATCAAAAATAAAAAAGTAGCGGCGGTTTTTGCTGAACCCCAGTATCCCGAGGCAGTTGCCCAAACCATTGCCCGTGAAAGCGGGGTTGCAGTGTATGCCCTGGAACCCGCTGTAAGCGGCCCGGAGGATAAAGATGCTTATCTGCGCATTATGCGGCAAAACCTGGAGGTCTTGAGGGAGGCTTTATACTGATGACAACCACCGAAGCGATTACGAGCTGTGGTTCAGCCTGTGGGTTGTGCGTTACCCGTATAAGCCATTTCAGTGTCAACCTTCGCGGCAAATGCATTCTCAACGATATCAACTTACAGATCCACTGCGGACAGCTCACAGCTCTGGTAGGCCCCAACGGAGCCGGAAAAACCACCCTCTTCAAAGCCATTCTGGGCGAGGTTCCCCATACCGGCAAACTTGAGTTCCTGGACAGCGAAGGCAATCGCAGCGCCAGGCCCAGGATAGGGTATGTCCCCCAGCGGCTCAATTTTGATGTCAATTCGCCTATAACGGTGGGGGATTTGTTCCTGGCAGCTTTGGGACAGTTGCCGGTCTTTTTGGGAGGCAGCAAACACGCCCTTGAAAGTGCCCGAAAATCCCTGGCCACAGTGCAGGCTGAACACCTTATCAACCGACGCCTGGGGGCACTGTCAGGGGGAGAGCTGCAGCGCATTCTGTTAGCCCTAGCCTTAGAACCGGTTCCTGACCTGCTGCTTTTGGATGAGCCTATTTCCGGGGTCGACTTCAAGGGAATGCAGTGCTTTTATCGCATTGTAGCGGAACTGCGGCAGCAATATGATCTTTCGGTCATTTTGGTGTCGCATGATCTGAATGCGGTGGCCGATTATGCGGACCGGGTAGTGCTTTTAAATCAGGTCATTCTCTGTGACGGCACCCCGCAGGAAGTGATGAAAAGCCAGCTTTTCGAAGCAACTCTGGGCAGAATGGACAAACTTTTACCGGTTTGAGCGGCGAAATCTTAACGGGAAGGATTGTCGCATGTATGATACTATCAGCAGCTTAATTGGTTTATTGCCTTTTTCCTGGGCACAGTATTCCTTTATGCAGAACGCCCTTCTGGCCATACTGGCAGTGGTGCCCCTGTTCACCCTGCTGGGGGCTATGGTGGTTAACAATCAGATGGCCTTTTTTTCAGATACCCTGGGGCATTCAGCCCTGACCGGCATTGCCCTTGGGGTGATAGCCGGGCTGCACAACCCCACCTGGTCCATGCTGATTTTTGCGGTCATAATCGCCATGGCAGTCACTTTGATCAAAGAACGCACCGGTTCTTCCGCTGATACTATAATCGGGGCGGTATCGGCCACCACTGTAGCTCTGGGAATCGTGATCCTTTCCAAAGGGGGCGGTTTTGCCCGCTACAGCCGCTATCTGGTGGGCGATCTGCTGAGCATCACCCCACAGGAAGTCACTGCTCTGGCTTTGGTATTATTGGCGGTTCTGGTATTGTGGTATATGATCTTCAACAAGCTGCTGGTGCTCAGCATCAACCCTTCACTGGCAGGCAGCCGGGGCATTAAGGTCAAACTGGTGGAAACCTGCTTTGCCATCTCCCTGGCCCTGGTGGTCACCTTTACCATACAGTGGATAGGCATTCTGATCATCAACGCCTTACTAATACTGCCGGCGGCGGCAGCGCGCAACATCGCTACGGGAATGAGGTCTTATCATCTCTACGCTTTTTTGATTTCCGCCGTATGCGGGATTAGCGGCCTCATCCTCTCTTATTACTGGGATACGGCTACCGGGGCTACCATAGTGCTTTTGGCCGCCATATCCTATGTCATCACTTTAATCATTCGCCAGCCGGGGCGCTGACAACAGCTGGCTTGATTATGCAGGAATACCGCTTGATTAGCTTTCCGCAATGATTTCGCATTGGCTCATAGCGCCAGCACTCATAACAGATGTTTTCCCCGCAAACGCTGCACCTATCCTGACCTATCTATTATTCATGTTTGCATCTGGCTTTTGGATAAGCATTTGTGTGATAATATGAAGGATAAAAAGGTGAAAATGGTATTTTACTTAATAATTAGCTAAAAGGCTTGATTATGTACGACGATATCACACTGGCTGAAAAGCTCAATTGCTTAAAGAAGATCATCGGACAATATCAGCGTATTCTGGTGGCGTTCTCCGGCGGGGTTGACAGCACCCTGTTGCTGACGGTGTGCAATCAGGTATTGCCCGGGCGGGTAACTGCGGTTACGGTAAAAACCATAGCCCACCCCGAAAAAGAAATCCGCCAGGCCGCTGAATTGGCGCAAAGCCTGGGAGTGAGGCATTATACCCTGGATGCCACCGAAATCAGCCGGCCCATTTTTGCCGAGAACCCGGTCAACCGCTGTTATTTTTGCAAACGCCTGATCTTTGAACGGCTTCAGGCTGAAGCCAGAAGTCAGGATATCGACGCGGTTGTAGACGGATCACACCTGGACGACCGGGAGGAGGAGCGCCCCGGGATCAGGGCTTTGCGTGAATTGGGGATAGTCACCCCCTTCAAACAGGCCGGACTGGACAAAAACGATATTCGTCTTATCTCCAAGCAATTGGGCCTGCCCACTCATGATAAGCCGGCCCAGCCCTGTTTGGCCACTCGCTTTCTTCCCGGGGAGCGAATAGATGAAAGCAAGCTTTCCATGGTGGAGTTGGCCGAGGATTATCTGGCCCGGCAGGGTCTGGTGAATCACCGGGTAAGATACCGTAATGGGGAAGCCCGCATCGAAACAAACTCAGAGGGTATGGCAAAATTGCTGGATATAAATACTATTGACGCTCTCAGGGAGGCGTTATTGGCCCTGGGCTTTTCCGGTATATGTTTGGACCTGAATGCCCGCCAGGGTTAATGAACTATACTACATATCTGTGATTCATGCTGCACGTCAGGGTTAATGATTAATACTATGATTCGTGCTGCACAAACAGTTTTAATAAACAAGCCGGAAAAGGCTGGCCTTACCCTTAAAGCGGCTGAAAGGAGAGCGAGTATGGACCATGACCGGATTGCACAGGTCTTAGAGGATTATAAACAGGGAAGGGTTGAATTGCAGCAGGCCTTAAATGAACTGCGCCATCTGCCTTTTGAAGACCTGGGATATGCCAAAATCGATCATCACCGGGTTTTGCGCCAGGGACATCCTGAAGTTATATTTGCCGAGGACAAATCAGTGGAGCAGCTGGAGGGCATAATCGATGCCCTGTGGCAGAAGGGCTGCAACATACTGGCCACGCGTCTGAGCGCGGATAAATACCGGGCCTTGCCGCAGCGCTGGCCGGGCCTGGAATATCATGCTCTGGCCAGGGTTTTGACTATTCGGCAAAAAGAGCTAAATCCAAGCCAGGGGGTAATACTGGTAGCTACTGCAGGAACATCGGATATCAGGGTGGCTGAAGAGGCGGCTATAACCGCGGAAATGCTGGGCAATACTGTAGATCGCCTCTATGATGTGGGGGTGGCCGGCATACACCGGCTTTTGGCCCATCAAGCCCGCCTGGAAAAGGCCAATGTGATCATTGCCGTGGCCGGTATGGAGGGCGCCCTGCCCAGCATAATTGCCGGCCTGACGGATAAACCGGTCCTGGCGGTCCCCACCAGCGTCGGCTACGGCGCCAGCTTTCAGGGTCTAAGCGCGCTCCTGGCGATGCTCAACAGCTGTGCCAGCGGGGTGGCGGTCTTTAATATCGACAACGGCTTTGGGGCCGGTTATTTCGCCAGTCGTTTGAACCAGCAACTGGAAAGCTTGCTCAATCAAAACAAGGGCAGGAATCAGCATGAGTAAGGTATTGTACTTTGATTGTTTTGCCGGCATATCTGGGGACATGACCCTGGGGGCTTTGCTGGATGTGGGTGCAGACCTGCAGTATCTCTGCAGCCAACTGGCCAAGCTCAATCTAAAAGGATACACCATAACCGCGAGCAAAAAGACTCGAAATGACATTGCCGGCACCGATGTACAGGTAAAGGTGGACGATTACTCCATTTATTGTCCGGTGAAGAACAGCGGACCAGCCCATCACAAGCACAGCCATGGAGATGAACCAGGACATGTACACCATACAGAATCCGGTTTTCATCATGAGGGCGGTAAGAATGCTGACAAAAGCAGCAAAGGACACGGCCTGCAGCGTAACTTGAATGATATCGAAAAACTGATCCTGTCATCGGCGCTTAGTGACAAAGTCAAAGAAACCAGCCTGAAGATATTTAACCGCCTGGCCCGGGCTGAAGCGAAGGTTCATGGCTGCAAGATAAATGAAGTGCATTTTCATGAAGTCGGTGCTGTCGATTCGATCATCGATATAGTAGGCACTGCTATCTGCCTGGACTATCTGGGGATAGAAAAAATATGCTCATCGCCCCTTCATCTGGGATGCGGCTTCGTGCAGTGCGCCCATGGCACCCTGCCGGTTGAAGCGCCGGCCACCATGGCCATGCTGGAAGGTGTACCGGTTTATTCCACCGGGATCAAACATGAGCTGGTAACCCCGACCGGAGCGGCCATAATCACATCACTGGCGGAGGCTTTTCAACCCATCCCGGAAGTGGTGATTGAGCGTGTGGGATACGGGGTAGGGGATGGGGAAATCGAGATTCCCAACCTGCTGCGGGTTATTTTAGCCGAACAGCCCCCCGCAGCCCTGATGATGCTGGAAAGCAATATAGACGATATGAACCCTGAGTTCTATTCGCACCTGATTCCGCTGCTCTTTGAGCAGGGCGCGGTGGATGTTTACCTGACCCCCATCATCATGAAAAAGAACCGGCCGGGCATAATGCTGAACGTATTATGCCCACTTACCCTGGCCGATAAGCTGGAGGAAACTATATTTGTGGAGACTACTACTCTGGGAGTGCGCAGAATGCCGGTCAATCGAAATAGCCTGCAGCGTGAGGTACGCCACATCAACACCAAATATGGGACTATTCAGGTTAAGTTGGCTGTACGTGATGGCAGGATATTGCGTGTATCTCCGGAATATGAGGATTGCAGCCGCATCGCCAGAGCCTTTAAGCTGCCTCTCCAGGAAGTCTACCGGGAAGTGAGCCAGGCAGCTCAAATACTGATTTCAACTGTGAATCAGTCAAGCCCTGAAGACAACAGCTTTAACGCAACATAAAATACAGCCCGACCGCTGCCAGATATATGACAACTACCGCAATATAAGTCCACTTGCGGATCTTCTGCAGGCGCTCGGCCTTCCTGATAGCCCTGTCTATTAAGGCCTCATCTCTGCGCCTTTTCAACTCGCGCTCCTGCTCACTCAGCTCCCGCTGGGCTCGTTCCTGTTTTTCTCTCTCCCAGGCTGCTCGCTGTTCCGGTGTGAGTGCCATAGACTCCCTCCAAATAGAAGCTGTAAATCTCTATTATGCCGTCATCCCTTCTTATTCTACCCAATCACTGTAAAGGTGCTCAAGTTTGGCGGCGCATATGATCTTATTTACCATACCAGGACGTGGCCGTAATGAAGGCATATAAAGCCACGGTAAAAATTTGCCAAATCATTTGACATTTACCCTGATTGCAAATAAAATAAACATTTGGGTGCATAAATACGTCCCTATCTCGAAAAAATAAGCTGCACCAATTCGGCCTCGATTCATGAGTGCCGTTAATTTTTCTTATGAAGGAGAATTATTGCTGAAATGTTAGAGAACCTTAGAAACATCGGCATTATAGCCCATATAGACGCCGGTAAGACCACTACCACGGAGAGGATTTTGTATTATACCGGCTTGACCCACAAGCTGGGTGAGACCCATAACGGCGACAGCGTAATGGACTTTCTGCCGGCGGAAAAGGAGCGCGGCATCACGGTTGCCTCCGCCGCGGTGCGTTGTTTGTGGAAAGACTGCTTTATAAACATCATCGATACACCCGGGCACGTAGATTTTACCGCTGAAGTGGAAAGGAGCCTGCGTGTTCTGGATGGGGCCGTGGTTCTGTTTTGTGCCAAAGGCGGAGTAGAGCCGCAGTCTGAAACCGTATGGAGGCAGGCCGACAGATATAAAGTACCGCGCATTGCCTATATTAACAAAATGGATGCGGTGGGGGCGGATTTCTGCCGGGTAGTAGAGCAGATCAAACAGCGCCTGGGCGCAAACCCTCTGGTTATCAACCTGCCGGTCATCCAAAATGACGCCTTTACCGGGATAATTGACCTTATCGAAATGCGCTATTATACTTTTAGCGGCTTAAACGGCGATAAGATGGAAAGCCGGGATATACCTGAAGACAGCCTGGATTTCGCGCAGCAGTGGCATACCCGGATGCTGGAGAGCCTGGCTGAAACTGACGAAACCCTGCTCGACCTGTACGTAACCGATGAAGCTATCCCCGTGGACTTGTTGATGCAGACTATACGCCGCAACACTATTACGGGCGAAATGGTTCCTGTATTATGCGGCAGCTCTTATCGCAATATCGGGATACAGAAGCTTCTGGATGCGGTAGTTGATTTTCTGCCTTCACCCCTGGATGTTTCCCCGGCCAAAGCGGTTTGTAACGGCAATCAAGCTGACCTGCAGGTACTCCCTGATCCTCAGGGCGATCTGGTGGCTCTGGTATTCAAAATCGTCACTGATCGCCACGTGGGCAAATTGGCCTTTGCCCGGCTCTATTCGGGCAGCCTGGATGCCGGCAGTTATGTTTACAACAGCAACCGCGGCGCCAAAGAGAGGGTAGGTCGTCTGGTGCGCATGCACGCCAACCACCGCGAAGAGATCGAACGGGTGGAAGCAGGCGATATAGTGGCTTTGATTGGCCTGAAAGATGTACAGACCGGCGACACCCTGTGCCGGGAAGGGCAGGACCTCTTGCTGGAGTCCATACAATTCCCGGAGCCGGTTATACAGATCGCCATTGAGCCCAAAAACCAGAGCGATCAAGCCCGCATTATGGAGGCCCTGTCAAGGATCGCGGCCGAAGATCCGACCTTCCGGCTCAATTACAACAAGGAAACCGGGCAGACCCTGATTGCCGGTATGGGCGAATTGCACCTGGAGATTATCGCCGAGCGATTATCCCGCGAGTTTAAAGTAAACTTCAATATTGGCAAGCCCGAGGTGGCTTACAAGGAAACCATTACCCAGGCGGCTGAACAGACCACCCGTTATGTCAAGCAGACCGGCGGCAAAGGGCAGTACGCTCATGTAGTATTGCGCCTGGAACCTGCCGAGGGATTTGAATTTGTGAATAAAATCGTGGGTGGGGCCATACCCCGCGAGTATATACCGGCGGTAGAGTCAGGTATTAAGCAGGCCCTGGAAGATGGAGTGCTTAAGGGTTATCCCGTAGTCAATGTCAGGGCCATATTGCTGGATGGCTCTTACCATGAGGTGGACTCGTCGGAAATGGCCTTCAGAACCGCGGCTATGATCGCCACCCGGGACTGCCTGCGCAAAGCCGGCCCGCAACTGCTGGAACCGATCATGCGTTTGGAAATCACTGCTCCAGAGGAGTATACCGGCAATATCATCAACAACATCAGCAACCGCCGGGGGCGCCTGCAGTCCATGGACAATGTGAACAACACCCAGATCATCCGGGGCTGCGTTCCTTTAGCGGAGATGTTCGGCTATTCCACCACCCTGCGCTCATTGACCCAGGGGCGGGCTGCTTTCTCCATGGAATTCTCCCATTATGAGGATCTGCATATAGCATCGTAGCAGGTGACAGAAGGGGACGGTCCGAGACCACTGAAAA
>LSQX01014358.1_pt1 | contig 14458 bp, 10 predicted proteins | sample 654561 | NCBI WGS metagenome assembly LSQX01 (sample SAMN04489861, study PRJNA283612) | anaerobic digester metagenome | isolation source: 4 biogas reactors fed with cattle manure at either 37C or 55C with and... | place: Denmark: Kongens Lyngby | collected 2014
ACCAACCCCAAACCGTTGAACCCGGTGGCAAACGAATTTGTGCAAGCCGAAATCATCACCGAGAGTGAACGGGTTACCGCATTGCCCGACGAGGCGGTCATTCAAACCGAGGCAGGCTACGTGGTGCTGGCACTTGAGCAACAGGAGGAGGGTCGCTATCTGTTTCAACCCATTGAGGTAACCATCGGGAGGCGACAGGGCGGATACACGGAGATCGTATCCGGCACTACGCATCAGCAGATACTCACAAAGGGAGCATACAACATCCAACTGGAATGAAATATCAAATAATGAACTACAATATGGGAAAAACAATCATCGCACTGCTGCAGGAGACAGTGGAGAAATATGGAGATCGTCCTTATCTGTATGAGGCGCGCAACGGGACAGATTACACGTCTCTCACCTACCGTGAAGTGCAGGAGCAATCGATCCGCTTTGCGGCGGGCCTGATGGCCCTGGGCATCGGGGCAGGCGAGCGGGTGTCGCTCATCTCAGAGGGGAAGAACAACTGGGTACTGGGTGAGTTGGGTGTGCTCCACGCCGGAGCGGTCTGTGTACCGCTGTCGGTAAAGCTGGAGACGGAACATGACATCGCTTTCCGCATCAACCATTCCGACTCGGTGATGGTACTGGCTTCCGAACAGCAGATTGCGAAGCTGCGTCCCATGAAGGAGCAGTTCACCACGGTGAAGCGCTACATCCTGCTCGACCCGGTAGATGAGGTTGCAGACGATGAAATCTTTTTCGACAAGGTGCTGGAGCTGGGCGATGCCCTGCTCACGACCGACAGGAAACAGGTGGAGGAGCGGATGGCAGCGATGGAGCCCGACAGCCTTGCCAACATCTCCTACACCTCCGGCACCACGGCCAACCCCAAGGGGATTATGCTGTCGCACGACAACTACGTATGCAACGCCGAACAGGCGGTTGACCACCTCAACGGCATCCCCTTCTACTTCCGTACACTGTTGATCCTCCCGTGGGACCACTCCTTCGGACATACCGCCGGTATCTACGCCTTTATGAAGTGTGGTGCCGCCATCGCCTCGGTAGCAGCTGGCAGGAGTGCCATAGAGATCCTGCGCAACGTGCCGGGAAGCATGAAGGCGATCAACCCCCATCTGCTGATGAGCGTGCCTGCACTGGCTGCCAACTTCCGGAAGAACATCGAGGCGGGGATCGGGAAGCAGGGGAAAACCGCCTGGCGACTCTTTCGCCAGGGATTGAAGGTAGCCTATGCCTACAACGGCGAGGGGTACAACCGCGGCCGCGGCAAGCGGGCACTGCTGAAGCCGCTGGTCGCCATCTACGACAGGATGATCTTTTCCAGGATCCGCCAGAGTTTCGCCAGCAACCTGGAGTACTTTATCGGCGGTGGCGCCCTGCTCGACATCGAGCTGCAACGCTTCTTCTATGCCATCGGCATCCCCATGTACCAGGGCTACGGACTCTCGGAAGCATCTCCCATCATCTCTGCCAACTCTGCGCAGGCCCATAAGCTGGGCTCCTCTGGCAAGACCATGCCGCGCATGGAGATCCGCATCGGCGATAAGGCGATGAACCCGCTGCCGGTGGGTGAGAAGGGTGAGATCCTGATCAAGGGAGGCAACGTGATGAAAGGCTATTGGAAGAACCCCGAGGCGACGGCAGAAACCATCGTCGACGGCTGGCTCCGCACCGGTGACATGGGATATCTTGATGCGGACGGTTACCTCTACGTGCTGGGACGCACCAAGTCGCTGCTGATCAGCAACGACGGCGAGAAGTTCTCACCCGAGGGAATCGAGGAGTCGATCATGGCCCAGTCGGAGTACATCGACCAGTGCGTGCTGCACAACAACCAGAGCCTCTATACATCGGCGCTGCTGACGCTCAACCGCGAGGCGCTGAAGCGGCGCACCTCCGACCCGGCCGAGGCGGCACGGATCATCGCCGGGGAGATCGCGGAGTATATGAAGGGCGGGAAGCACGACGGCCTCTTCCCCTATCGTTGGATCCCCTCCGCCTTCGCGGTGATTGAAGAGCCCTTCAGCGAGAAGAACGGGATGGTCAACTCCACCATGAAGATCGTGAAACACAAGGTGTATGAGATATATGCCGACCGGATTGCAGAACTGCATACGGCAGAAGGGAAGAAGCCCGATTCAGTAAGCAACCTGGGTATTTTGAAACGGTTGTTGGAATAAAGGAAGGGCCATTTTAACATCAGCAGGTGTTTGCGCATGAATTGCCTAACAGAGATGAAATAGAGCGAAGAAGTTTAACTTCTTCGCTCTATTTCAGTCATATAAACAGGTATGTATGATGGAGGAGCTGATATATATATTATGAAGTTTATTGTGTGATACCAGGCGGTGAGCTGCACCTCCCTGTCCATTCCTATTCGCTGACTACCTTCAGGTTGGTGATGCTGCTGTTGAACGTACCCGCTTTCTGCAGGGGGAAGACCAGTGTCCGCACGGTATACATATGCTTTGGTTTCTGATCCTCATCGAAGAGGAAGTCACGCTTCACGATGTTCAGCTCTTCCACCAGCTTATCGTTCACATAGAGCCGTGTAGCCTTGTTGTCGCCCGAGATGCGGATCGATGCCTTCTCACCCGGCATGACGCGGTAGCCGAAAGTGTTGAGGTAGCCGTCGCGTGAGAAGCCCATCATCCCGCTGATGGGGTCGGAGAGGTAGAATTCCGCGTTGGGTGAGCTGAATAGCAGGGCTCCTCTCTCCTCCTCACGCCCTTCCACATCGAAGGAGACGCTGTAGTTGTAGCCGATCTCGGTGTGAGGGGTCTCGTATCCCGGGGTGAGGGTTGCCAGCTCGTAGACCAGCCCCTTCTCCCTGCCGATGCGCCCCAGCTGGTTCACGCCCGGTGCCTCGCTGAGGTGCAGCCTCTTTTCGTCGAACATCTCGAAGCCGGGGGTCACCTCTTCACCCGTCCACATCTTGGCAGATAGTGTCTGCATCGCCGGATAGAGGCGGTGATGGATATCTTTCACAGAGATGCCGTTGCCCGGATGGTCGTTCCAGACGGCGAACATGCCGCCCAGCAGTGAGGGGTGTTTCGCCTCCACCGTCACCGCCCCGATGTTGGCGGGTGTCCAGTTCTCATAGAGATGTTTCGTGTTCAGGTAATCGTAGTAGTAGCCCGCTGCCGGCACGATGTAAACCAGTCCGTCGGGGATGCTGATCAGTTTGTATCCCTGTCTGATCATCTCCAGCGGATCGGCATAGCCGTTGTACCAGGCGCTCATAATCACATCCTCCGACTTGACCGGTGTGCTGCCCTTGGCATGGGTGAGTGCTCCCCAGATCACCGCCTGCTTGCCGAAGTTCTCCACGTAGCGGATGTAGTAGTCGGTGAACTCCCTGAACTTCTCCACCACTTCCTGTTTTTTGTTGGAATACTCGTCCGTACCGATATGGACGCGGGGACCGCGGAACACCGGTTCATCCCCTTCGAGGTATTCCCTGAAGAGTCCATCCAGGAACGTGTAGGTCTCCGGCTTGAACAGGTCGAGGTGGTCGATCCCATACTCCTCGCTCCCCACCGCCGGGTTGTAGTGCGCAAAGGCGAGTGAGTGTGCCGGCACGTCGATTTCGGGGATGATCTCCACGTAGATGTTCTCTGCCTGTTTCTGGAAGTCGATGAACTCCTGCTTGGTGTAGTGGCCGTCCCTGGCCGCCAGCCCCGGGTAGGTCTCCGATTCCAGGCGGAAGGCGGCGTATGTTTTGTTCCAGTCGTTCTGGAAGTACTCCTTAAAGCCGTTGTCGTTGAGGTGCACCTGCAGGGTGTTCATCTTGTAGTAGGCCATCACTTTGACCAGCTCCTCCAGGTAATCCATCGGGATGTACTTGCGGCCGCAGTCGATCATGAATCCCCTGACCGCATAGTCGGGGTAGTCGTTGATCTCCCCGCGGGGCAGCTCCCGCCGCTCGCTCTGCTCAGCCATCTGCAGGAGCGTGCGCGTGGCATGGTAGACCCCCCTGACGTCTGACGCGGATACTATCACATCACCTGCGATGGTGATCTTGTAGGCCTCCTTGTTCGCTTGTCTGCCGCTGAGGGTAAAGCCGATATCTCCCTTTTTTGCTTTACCCCTGACCATCTCCGGCGTGAAGCCGAACATCAGTCGGCAATCCTCTGCGAAGGCTGCCGCGATCTGCTCCAGCTCAGGGCTGTTGCGGGGAACGGCGATGCGGGTTTCTCCGCTCAGGGTGAAGTAGCCGCTTTCTCCTTTCCACTCCCTGAGCTCGGGGATCACGAACGGTTTAGCATGCTGCTGCGCTGAGGCAAACGATAAAGAGGCAACCAACAAGGCTGCTGCGATGAAAAATCTTTTGCTGAGTATCATATACTGTTTTTTTTGAATGATTTCTAATTAATTGGTGGCTTGGTTCGCTGTCTTTTCAATGGCCTCAATCAGTTGTTCACTGTTGGTAACCGGCGACTTGATCAATTCCGGCACATTGAATGTATAGGTGAAGGTGTCGTAAAATGCAGGATCTTTCTGTGGAAGCAGAAACGCTTTGCCCACCTCTCCCGTCTCCTGGTCGAAGCTTGCAAAATAGGGACGGGCCCACAAACCATCCATCCTTTTGCTGCTGAATACAAACCAGTTGCCGGATGAGGACCATGTGTGGTAGCTATCCACATCATCACTGTTCACTTCATCGATGGCGCTCACCTCTCCGTTTGTCAGGTCCATCAGGTAGAGATCGCTCTCCGGATGCCAGATGGAGAAATTGCCATAATCGAACTGTGTGAACATCAAATACCGACCGTTCGGTGACACGCGGGGAAAGGAGACCGATTGGCCGATGGCCGATGCATGATAGACCCGCTCCAGGTTATAGAGTCTCTCTTCTTCCGCATCAAAGCTGATGCGATACAGATCATAACGGATGCTATCGAGCGATGTACCCTTGGTGTATGCATCAGCACGGCAGAAATAGAGCGTTTTGCCATCGGGTGACCATGAAGGGAATGTTTCCATGTACTCATCGGTGAACAGCAGTGAGTCAGTGAATATGCGATTCGTTTCGGTGTCATAGATGACGATATCGGCCGCCAGGTCTGAGACCTCAACCGGTTTCTGGCCCGATGAATGAAAGAACTGCTGCACATCGTTCATTGAGTAGGCCAGGTAACGTCCCTCAGGGTGCCAGGCCGGATAGGTGGCTCCGTTTTTAAAATCCTCAGGTTTGGGATTTACTTTTTCTACCTTGTTATTTCTGTATATCAGTGTACCTCCCTGCTCTCCACGTATATGCAGCATCATTGTCTCCGGTGAATGCCCGGCAAAGGAGTGGCAGTTGACACACTGATTGCCAAACTCGCGGTTGGCAGCGATCGCTATCTCCTTATAGGAGGTCAGATCACGCTGATAGATACCCATTTCATTCCAGAGTTCGTAGCCCGGGTACAAGAGGCGATAAACAAGAAAGGGGTCAACAGGAGCAGTAGAGATGCTGTTATTGATATCGGCATAACAGATCCACTGATCCTTCTTCAGGATGCTTATCCTGAAGAAGATATCATCACCGGCCGCTTTTTTCAGCAGATCATGCCATCTTTTCTCAGTAATAATCACCGTGGGGCTGCTATCTGTTATCCGCATCTCTACAGATTGACCGTAACCAATCTCAGTCTGATACCTATCTCCTTCTTCACGAATGATGAAGTTTGGCGGAGCAATATTCGGAGGAAATGTCACATCGGTATAATCAGGATAGATTACCGGCGACTGTTCGTTGTAGTCATCAGGTGCCTGATACTGATTACAGCTGAACAGGAAGAAGATAACTGATAAATATAACAGGTTCCTTATTTTCATTGCATTTTTTTATCGTCTGTGATCACCTTATTGCCATAGGGACTGATATAGTTGAGATAATACCAGTAGCTACTGCCGAATTCGCTGTTCAGCTTATCTGTCTCATTGGCCTGTACCAGCTCATAATAGCGGGCAAACCTGCGTTTTGTCTCATCGCTGACAGTGAACCCGATTTCCGCAAACTCCTCACTGCTCACACCCAGCTGGTATATGTAAAGAGCCTCCTCATAAGTTGCAGGCAGCGCTGTATAGGAGAAATTGCGGATATACCTTAAACTTTTTGCGAACCGCTCCACATGATTGCTCAACAGCAGCTGGCTCATCAGATATTCAAAGGCCATCTGGTTGGTCGGGTCTTTTTCTAACAGGTGCTGTAGTTCGGGCCCGATGTTCAGCACATTCGCAAACCGCGCAGGAGAATCTACAACATTCTTTAACGAATTATGGGGCAATGAGGGCATGATCTCATCTGATCCCTCCTCCATTTTGGTTGCTTCATCCCGGTAAAACAAAGATTGTTTTAATATATTGATGAAACGCTGCGCCACCAGTGGACGTCCATTCACCAGGTTGTAGCGTGCCAGATTCATAAGATGCGGAGCTGTTTCTCCCCAAACTACCATCGCTTCAAACTCCCATCGGTGTGCTTCGTTGATATAGCCTAGTTTTTCATAGAGCATGTAGCCATATTCACTTTCACGGCTATCGCTGTTCCACGGGAAATAGAGCGATTCAACACCTAATGCCTGAGGATGGTCAAACAGCCGGTAAGGAAGCTCACCCTTATGATAGAGCGCCAGATTATGAAAGTAAGAGATCAGCTGGTTGCTTCTGCCTCTGCCGAGATAATTCCCGGTATACTCCAGCACTTTCTCCCAATTACCTGACCTGGCATGTTGTTCAGCTTTCACCATGATGTGTTCGCTCACATTGTAGGATTTCATAAAATGATAGTAACCATATCCCGCATAACTGAACAGAAGAACAACGGTGACTGCAACAGAGAGCCGATTATTAAGGAGCGGAGGGATATGTATATATTTTTTTCTTTTAAACAGCCTCTTACTGATGAGGATCAATATGTTTAAAAGTAAGAGGATCACGAAAACAGCAACCGGCAACTTCAGCGAATTATCAACCGGCATGGTATAAAAGAAAAGAAAGAGCGAAGGGATCACTGCAACCTGCAACAGATCGTCTCTTCCTGTGATTGTTCTGATAACCTGATTCAACAGCAGGTAGACAGATCCGAGGATTAAAGCCAGGATAGCACTTCCCAGCTGGTGGATATAGAAGAACTGAATGACAAAGTTGGTGATATAACCCGGCACTCCCTCTGTCTGAAGCGTTTGTTGGAAATAGTTTGACGAAAAAAGGAACAGCTGGTGCTGCTCATGATAAAATATCACATGCGACAACACTCCCTGGTACATGAAGAAGTAGAAGAGGGATAAAACAGCAAATAGAATGAATCTCAGATACCTCATTGATTTCACACAAAAAATGAAAGTAAGGGTCCCTGATATTATCTCAGTTACCCTTACTTTGCAAATATAAATCTAATAACCCGGATTCTGTGTTAAATTCGGATTCAAATCAATCTCAGTCTGTGGCACAGGATAAACATAGTTATGATTTTCATAATGACTTCCGTTAAGTCTTATGTTCTCACCTTCATAGAGGATGGCTATCTTACCTCCGTCTCCTTCCAGGGCATCGGGAGACTCTTCAAGCCTGTATTTCAGTCCCAGGAACGGTGCATTCAGCATATCCCCGGCAATTCCCCAGCGACGGAGGTCCCACTGACGCTTGCCTCCTTCAAGGGCAAACTCAACACGCCATTCATTTCTGATGCGTCGACGAAGGGCATCCTGTGTACCGCAATAGGTAGGCTTGCCCGGGTCGGTGTCCTGCAAAGCAGGCATTCCAACACGTTTTCTTACGGCGTTGACAGCATCAAAAGCCTCTTTTGCCAGCGGAGAAATCTCGTTCTTCGCTTCTGCATAGGTAAGTAATACCTCTGCATAGCGGATCACGGCAGCATCCTTGCCCATGTCCCAGCCTGTTGTCTGTGGATCAATAGAGGGGTCCAGCCATTTCTGCTGATAGTATCCGGTCGCTGTGGCATCACCATGTGTTGCTATACCTGTCGGATAAGATGATTTTAACGGAGCAACCTTGATGGTTGTTCCATACATCTCTTCTCCGTCGTGTAACACGTTTATTTCGAGACGGGGATCCCTGTTCTCAAAAGGATTCTTTTCGTCAAATATTTCCGAGTCACTGATGGGAGCACCATCCTTATCCTCAAAAGCATCTACCAGGCTTTGCGTTGGATTAATACCTCCCCATCCTTTGGTCGGGAATGCTTCCCATCCAATCAGATACCATGAGTTCTCCGATACTTTAAACTCTCTTACAAGGATAAACTCATCATTACCATCTGCTTTTTCCCAGAAAAGTTCTTCGTATTTGCCGGTGTTATCCTTGTCGTAAAGCGCATACTCATTTAGGTCCATCACTTTCTTTGCGCTCTCGGCTGCCACGTTCCACTCGCTGTAATAGAGGGCTGCACGTGCCTTCATTGCCAGTGCCGCACCTTTAGTCACACGACCATAATCAGACGAAGGCCAGCTTACGGGTAGGTATGCGATTGCTTTGTCAAAATCGGCCATCACCTTCTCATACACCTCTTCCCGGGGTGTGCGGGTGATCGCTTCCTGATCGCTCAACTCCAGCGGTCTGTCAATATATGGCACATCACCGAAGCTGCGAATCAAATCGAAATAGTGAAATGCTCTGAAGAAGTGAGCCTGTCCAAGTACTTCGTTCTTTTCATCACCGTCATAACCGGGTATCTCATCTATCTTCGTCAACACCACATTCGCTTGCCTGATAGTGGCATAGGTGCCACTCCAGCCAAAGTCCTGCGGGTCGTAAATACCTTTTGAAACATTGCCTGCAGCCCATTTAATACCATGTACGGCATCATCAGAATTGATAGCATCATCTACATCCCAGTATGGGAGTGAGTTATATAGTTCAGAGACAGCCATCTCGGCATCTTGCGGTGTTTTCCAAAAACTGCCGTCTGAAAGCTCTTCCAGTGGAAATCTGTCCAGATCAACACAGGAGTTCATTCCAAACAGAACAATTGTTGCGAATAAATATATGTATTTTATTTTTATCATTTTTGTAGAATTAGAATGTTACTCTCAGTCCCATCGAGACTTTCTTAACGTTTGAATAAAAAGCTCCGCGCGTGTCAGAAGGTGATTCAGGATCCAGTCCGTCCAGCCCGGAGAAGGTGAGTAAGTTTTCACCTGAAACAAATAACTTCACTCTCTCCAGCTCGATTTTCTCCAGAAGATTTTCAGGAAGATTATATCCCAGGGAGATGTTTTTCAAACGGAGGTAAGATGCGTTCTGCAACCAGAATGAAGAGACAGAGTAATTGATCTGCGAGTTTCTGGTGATACGTGGATAGGTTGCGTCGAAATTATCCGGCGTCCAGCGGTCCAGATGCTTTTGCAATACCTTACCACTGTTGAAGAATGCGTATGCAGCCTCTCCTGTATAATAGGCATCTACATCAAAAGCACCCTGCCAGAGCATGGAGAGATCGAAATCCTTGTAAGCAGCAGAGAGACTCAATCCACCGGTCCAGCTCGGGAAGTTTTTCCCGATCACCTGGCGGTCGGCAGCGTCAATCTTGCCATTTCCGTCCAGATCTTTGTATTTGATATCTCCCAGCTTCTCGGCTCCTGTGCGTTTAGCCAGCGTGTTCAACTCATCTTCTGTATTGAAATAACCATCAGCAACATAGCCGTAGAATGATCCAATGGGGAATCCTTCAAGATGCCAGAATTTGTCGTTGTCCGGATTGGGACCTTCCGTGTCAAACATGTTGGTGATTTCGTTCTTAACATAAGCCACATTGAAATTAATGTTGTAGCGGAAGTCGCTGTTAACCCGGTTGTTATGGAAGATGCTCAGGTCAAAACCTGTGTTTTCAACACTTCCTGCATTTTGTGCGGGAGCGCTCATACCAATAACTCCCTGGATGGGGAGATAAAGCAACATGTCGTTTGTCTTTTTCTTATAGAGCGCCAGTTCAAACCCAACCATATTGTTCAGGAACCCGGCCTCTAACCCCAACTCGTAGTTGGTTACCGTGGCCCATCGCAAACTTGAGTTGACATAACGCGACTCATAAACAGTAGAGTAGAGCGTGTTGCCGAACATTGAACTGCCATAAGCATAGGTGGCAACGGAGGGATAAATATCATTGTTTTTCAACTCTTCGTTCCCTGTTTTACCCCAGCCAAGGCGTAATTTTAAATTGCTGATCCAGTCAATATTGTCACGCATGAAATCTTCTTCCGACAATCTCCAACCGGCTGAGAATGCAGGGAATATACCCCAGCGCTCATCTTTCGGAAAGCGTGACGATGCATCTGCCCGTATATTGCCTTCAAGAAGATACTTCCCTTCAAAATCATACTGTGCGCGTCCGAAATAAGAGAGACGTGCTGTCTCGTATCCGCCGTCCAGGTTCTTCTGTGAAGAGGCATCGAGTGTGTTGAGTGATTCAGTCAGTTCATTACTGCCGCCACCTGTCCGGTTCGCTTCGGTAAAGCGATAGGCATGTTCCACCTGTTCTGCACCGGCGAGTAATCCGATGGAGTGTTTGCCAAATGTCTTGTTGTAGTTAGCCAGTAGCTGGGAAGTGTACCAGTTCCAGTTGTTATAGTTGTGGTATCCTTCACGTTTTCCTGAATCGAAGTTTCCGAAACTGTAATGTTTCTTGAACCTTCGTGTGTCACGGTAATCGTGTCTCAGAGAGTAAAGCCCCTTAATACTCAGCCCCTCGAGGGGAGTAACGGTAAGGTAGCCGGTTGCATTCAGCTGCTGATCCATCTGGCTGTATAAACCTGTCTGTCCCTGCTGTGCAACGGGGTTCTGCAGACCAACATATTTGAAGCTGCCGTCTTCCTCATAGATACCGGCTGTGGGGGGAATACGGTTGGCGTATTGCAACAACGAACCGAATCCTTCAAACTCGTCATTGTTTTGTCCGCGATAGCCCGAAGCATTGATGCCGAGGCTTAACCAATCGGTAATTTCTGAATCCATGTTTACGCGTCCGTTATAACGGTCGTAATTCTTTTCCTGTGACAATCCATCCTGGTAGAGATAACCCATGGATGCAATATAGGTGGTGTTTTCAGATCCCCCGTTGATCGACACGTTGTGCTGTGTTTCCATTGCATTCTTTTTCATCACTTCACTGTACCAATCGATATTGGGGTGGGTGAGTGGTGATGATCCATCGCGGAATTTCCGGATATCTTCATCAGAATAGGGAATGGTCGCATTGGGGTTCTCATTCAGCGTAGCTTCATTGTAGAGCATCGCATAGTCACCTGCTTCCAGGAAATCTAAGCGAGCTGTGGGGCTTGCCCATGAAACCAGTCCCGAATAGTTCACACGTGCTCTTTCACCTGTTTTACCCCTTTTGGTTGTGATAAGGATGACTCCGTTGGCTGCCTGCACACCGTAGATAGCTGACGATGCGGCATCCTTCAATACAGAGATTGATGCAATATCCTGCAGGTCAATGTTGTTCATGCTTCCGGGGACTCCATCAACAATCACCAGCGGGCTGGCTGCATTGATTGAGTTCTTACCGCGAATAGTGATACTGCCCGTTTGTGCTCCTGGAGCTCCTGAGTTTTGAATTGCCGTAACACCGGGCATTGTCCCTGCCATTGCTGCAGAAACACTTGCCACAGGACGGGCTTCCAGCGACTCAGCATCAATAGAGGCTACTGATCCGGTAAGGTTTGCCTTTTTCTGTACGCCGTAGCCTACAACAACCAGTTCGTCCAGCAACTCATTGTCCGGATGCATCACAACATCAATAACCGTGCGTCCGTTCACGGCGATCTTTTGCGTTTTCATACCCACGTAGCTTAAAACAAGATTGCTGTTTGATGGTACATTGTTCAGCTGGTAGTTTCCGTCATAATCGGTGGTGGTACCAATATTTGTGTTACCTTCCACAATAATTGTTGCTCCAATCACGGTCATACCCGTGTCGTCCGTTACCGTACCCCGTACGGAGACGTTCTGAGCAAACAAACCCATGGTTACTGTCCACAAAATGCCGAGCAGTAATCCTTTCCATTTAAAAATTGAATGTTTTTTGTTCATTCTCGCTTTTTTTAATAAATACTAGTTAATACACATAAAAAATCTATATATACGTCATTATTCATGATGACATTTATTATTGTCTGTTTGCACACTGTCTCGTTTTGTCAGATTGTTGTGATTGGAGGCATTTGAGATTGCAGATCACTCCGACAGATCTTTCTCACAGAATAAAATGAGTGGCAGGCGAAAAGATGTAGTAATTTTTGTTGTTTTAATTCAGAACAGATGTTCTCTACCAGTTTGCATGAGTGTAATTGTATAGGATTTGCAAATTACAAGGTTGGGAAAGTGTTAAGTGATTGGTTTTATTCTTATAGCCGGGTTGTTTTTTTCAGAATTTAAATTGGGTGCTTTTTTCAATAAATGATGATTATAGTGGCAATCCTGTACTGTGCTGAAGTGCAAAGATATGCTAATTTATTTAATTGTAAAAATTACAATTAAATGTTTTGCAATATTTAGATTATTTCTTAATTACCGGGGAGGTTCAGCTTGTTTTTTTTTAACGCCATGCATTCAATTTCAACAAGCCATTGTGTGCGGCATACTTTCGCATGCGTAATTATATAAGGGATGGCTCCGTAATTGGCAGTAAGGTAGCTGTTCACAGCATGATAGTCGGAGATGTCGCGCAGGTAAACGATCAGATGGCCGATATCTGTCATCACAGCATCGGCATCCTTAAGCAACTGTTCAATATTTATAAATATCCTCTCCAGCTGTTTGACAATATCTCCCTGAAAAAGACAATCACCATGCCTGTCAATGCTGGCCGTACCTGAAATGAATGTACAACTTATATCAGCATAAGAGATGTTCACCCCTCTCTCGAAAGCAACCCCGTATTCATGCGTGGAATTAAGGTAGTCTTTGGCAGTCAGGTACCTGATCTGTTCCGGTCTCAGGTCTTTCACACTGTAAAACTCTGCGTAAAGCGGTATCTCAACCGACTCACCGCTTCCGCCTATACCTGTTGATGCAATGAAATGTGTCTCTTTGGTCAACCCGATCCGATCGAAAAATGTGTTTCGCCCTCTTACTACCGCCTCATAATCTTTGTCAACATCTTTAACATAAAGCCATGTCCTTGCACAGTTGTCGGTCATGTTCATGGCGAACTGATTCATCAGTTTCTGGTGCTGTTCAAACAGATCTTCTGTGCCTTTTTCCAGCATGGTCGCCGGAGCATGACACTCAACCCCCTGAAAGATGTGCAGATGGTTATTTGTCTTTGCATAAAAGAGGTTCCCCTCCCTCTTTTTCTGAATAGCTGCTCCTTTCACAAAGAGGAGCAGGATATTAATTTTACTGCCGTCAAGTGGAGGTTGTTCAACGACTGACAAACCGCAGTTGCTGAATTTACTTTCAAACAGCGGATGTTTCCTGATAATCTCCTTCTGATTGAGGTAGTCACTGATAAAAACCTTGGAGAAAAAGAGGTCATTCTCATTCAGGTTGAGTGTTATCAGCAGGTTATCATACTGGTAAGAGAGATCATCCAGCTGATTGGAGAAAAGGGCATTTTGGGCAGGTTGTAAAACGACCTGAAATATTGAACTTCGTTCAGTATCAATTTTAAAAATGTGCGGCTTCAACATAACAAATAGTAAGAAAATAAGCAGCAAAGATACAGTTTAATTTCTTTTTTTCTGCATTTTGCTCATCCCGCAACGCTATTGGCGGCAGATGTGTTATCCGATGATGATGAGTAGAGAGAGGACTATGATTCTGTGGAGGACTCTCTTTTCGGCAGATCACACATGTTGCAGCCGCCGCAACGTGTATGGTCTTTCTGTATGAAAAAGAAGTGGTAGATCTGTCGCAGGAGGATGATTCCCACGATGATCCCGATGATGATGACGATAAAAAGTTGCAGTTCCATATCCATTAAACAATGATTCACTTTCAATAGTTCGATATACTTTCGTCAATTCTAAACGAAAAGGCTCCCCACCTGATGTACCAGAAATGCAACAAGCCAGGCCAGGCCGGTGGAATAAAATACGCTGAAGAGAGCCCACCGCCAGGAGTGCGCTTCCTCTTTGATGGCAATAATGGTGGCGATACAGGGGAAGTAGATCAGTACGAACAGCAGGAAGCCCGCGATCACTAGGGGGGTGAAGACGGGTGTGCCGTCGGCATTGGTCTCCGATTGCAGCCGCTGCTGCAGTGACTGCTGGTCCTCACTGTCGCCGGTGTAGAGTACCCCCATGGTGCTGATCACGATCTCCTTGGCAGCCATCCCCGAGAGAAGGCTCACCGATATCTTCCAGTCGAACCCCAGCGGTCGCATCACCGGCTCCATGAACTTGCCGATGGTTCCTATGTAGGAGTTCTCCTGATGCGCCGTATTGCGTATATGTGCTATCTCAGCAGTGCGGCTCTGCCGTTCAGCGGCACCCAT
>LSQX01290727.1_pt3 | contig 14457 bp, 12 predicted proteins | sample 654561 | NCBI WGS metagenome assembly LSQX01 (sample SAMN04489861, study PRJNA283612) | anaerobic digester metagenome | isolation source: 4 biogas reactors fed with cattle manure at either 37C or 55C with and... | place: Denmark: Kongens Lyngby | collected 2014
TCTTCACCGAGATGGGCCGCCAGCCCTGGGTGGTGTTCGGCCTGATGCCGACGATGTCGGGCGTCTCCCCCGGCGTCACCGCCGGCCAGATGTTGTTCTCGCTGATCGGTTTCACCCTCGTCTACGGCATCCTCGCGGTGATCGAAGTGAAGCTCCTGTTGCACTACATCAAGCTGGGCATGCCCGACTACGTCGAGGAGCCGAAGGTCATCGAGGATGACGACGCTCCGATGACCTTTGCGTACTGATCGCGAAACTGACCGAGGAAATCTGACATGACGCTCGCTGAAATCTGGTTCATCGCGATTGCCATTCTCTGGACCGGGTTCTTCATCCTTGAAGGATTCGACTTCGGAGTCGGCATGCTGTTCCCCGTCCTGGGCAGGAAGGAAAACAACCGCCGGGTGATGATCAACACGATCGGCCCGGTCTGGGACGCCAACGAAGTGTGGCTGTTGACCGCGGGCGGTGCGATGTTCGCGGCCTTCCCGGAGTGGTACGCGACCGTCTTCTCCGGTCTCTATATCCCGCTCTTCCTCGTGCTGATCGGCCTGATCCTGCGAGGCGTGTCGTTCGAATATCGGCACAAGCACGACCGGGACGACTGGCGGAAGCTCTTCGACTCCTTCATCATCTTCGGTTCGACCGTCGTGCCGCTGGTGCTGGGCGTCGGCTTTGCCAACTTCGTCCGCGGCCTGCCGATCGTCGCCGATCCGGAGCGTCGCAACTGGGTGATGGAAGGCAGCTTCAGCAACATCCTGGGCCTGTTCACCCCATTCGCGCTGCTCGGCGGCCTTGCCTTCCTTGTCGTCTTCATGTTCCACGGCTCGCTCTATATCGCCCTGAAGACCCTCGGCGACATCCGCCTGGAAGCGCGGGCGCTGGCAGCGAAGCTGGGCGTCGGTGCGCTGGTGCTCCTCGGCGCGCTGACGATCTGGACGACCGCCGCCTACGGCAAGGGCGTCATCAGCTGGATCATCACCGCGCTGTCGATCCTCGGCATCGTGCTGGCACTGTTCATGAACAGCAAGGACCGGGAAGGCTGGGCCTTCTTCGGCACCGTCGTGAGCATCGCGACCATGGTCTCGGGCATGTTCGTCGCGATGTGGCCGAACGTGGTTCCGGCGTTGACCCCCGGAAACGACCTGTCGATCCAGGCCGCGGCCTCGACGTCGTACACCCTGCAGATCATGACCGTCGCCACGGTCATCTTCCTCCCGGTGGTCCTCGCCTATCAGGCCTGGACGTTCTGGGTGTTCCGCAAGCGCCTGAGCACCAAGAACCTGCCGACACCCACCCCGGCTGCCAACTGAACGCCGCGTCCTGCGCCGGCCCCGACCACCTCCGGTCGGGGCCGGCGTGGTCATGTGCGCTGATCACTTGAGCGAGGAGGCAGACTCAGGCATATGGCCGGAGCGATTGACCACAGACTGTTGACCCGCGCGAGAGCGACCAGGACCTATCTGGTGGCCGGCGTGGCGGTCGGCACCGCGACGGCCTTGCTCGTCGTCAGCCAAGCCTGGATCCTGTCCCGCATGATCGCGCGGGTCTTCGATTCACGCGGCCCGGACGGCACCCAGCCCGGCAGTGTGGATGCCATGCCGTTCGGTGGCCTATGGGCGGCGCTGGGCGTACTGACCGCCATCATCGCCGGCCGCGCCCTGCTCGCCTGGCTCAATTCCTGGCTCGCCCACCGTTCGGCCGCCGCGGTCAAGTCCCAGTTGAGGGCGGACATCATGGCGGCCCGCCTGCGGGCGCCGGGGCGTACCGACACCTCCACCGGATCCCTCATCGCCCTGTTGACCCACGGCCTCGACAACCTGGACGGCTATTTCTCCCGGTACCTCCCCCAGCTCGCCCTTGCGTTCACGGTTCCGCTCATCGTCGGAGTCGCGATCTTCGCCACCCATGTCCCCTCGGCCCTGATCGTGGCTGTGTCGCTCCCGCTGATTCCGGTGTTCATGGTCCTCATCGGCCTCGCGACCAAGGTGAAGATGGCGAAGAGCTGGCGTACGCAACGAAGACTCGCCAACCACTTCGGTGACCTCGTCGCAGGACTGCCCACGCTGCAGGCGTTCGGGCGCGCCAAGAACCAGACCATCGGGCTGGGGATCAGCGAGCAGAAGCACCGCTCCGAGACCATGTCCACGCTGCGCGTGACGTTCCTGTCCGGAGCAACGCTGGAGTTGCTCGCGACCTATTCGGTGGCGCTGGTCGCCGTGCCCGTCGGGCTTCTCATCGTCGACGGCCAGATGGATCTGGTGACCGGCATGTTCGTCCTGATCCTCGTGCCCGAGGTCTATCTTCCCGTTCGTCAGGTGGGCGTCCACTATCACGACTCGGTGGACGGCATCGCGGCTGCCGACGACGCCTTCGCGGTCATCGAGGCGGCCGGCGGCAAACCCGGCACGCTGCCCGCTCCCTCCCCCGCCGAAGCGCCCGTCGTGTTCGACCGGGTGTCCTTCACCTATCCGGAAGGCAAGGTTCCGGCGTTGGTGGACTTCTCGGCGGAAGTACGCCCGGGCGAGGTCGTCGCGCTCGCCGGACCCTCGGGGTGCGGCAAATCGACGGTGCTGGCACTGCTCATGGGGTTCTGGGCACCGAGCACCGGTGACATCCGCGTCGGGGATCGACTGCTGTTCGAGTTGGACATCACCTCGTGGCGGGAGCAGCTCGCCTATGTCGCCCAGGAACCAGGGCTCGTCTCCGGCACGATCGCGGACAACGTGCGGCTGGGGAATCCGTCCGCCGGCGCCGACGCCGTCGCCGATGCCCTGCGCCGCGCCGGAGGCGAGGCGTTGGATCCCGAGCGCGAGGTTGCCGACGCCGGGGAGAATCTGTCCGCCGGTGAGATCCGGAGAATCGCCATGGCCCGGGCGCTCCTGCGTATCGATGCGGGCGCCAAGCTGCTCGTGCTCGACGAGCCGACGGCCGGGCTGGACGGGGACACCGAGGCGCATGTTCTTGAGGGAGTACGCCGCAGCGGCGCCGGTGCGCTGGTCGTCACCCACCGCCCCGCGGTGCTCGCCGCCGCGGATCGGGTGATCGAGCTCAGCGCACCGGTGGTGCCCGCGGCCGGTGACACAGGGGCCGGCGACCAGGCCCCGGATTCCGAGGGCGACCAGGTGGCGGCCCTGCACGGCGCCGGTCAGGAGGGGGAACGATGAGCCGACCGACCTCGCTGGCGGACCGGGACGTGACCGGGCAGTCACCCTTCGCCCTGGCGCGGGCGCTCATGCCCGAGGTGCCCCGCTCGCGGACGTTGTTCGCGTCGTCGCTGCTGCTGCAGTTCCTGACCTCGCTCGCCGCGGTGACGCTCATGGGCGCCTCGGCGTGGCTGCTGTCGCGGGCTGCTGAACGCCCGCCCGTGCTCTATCTCATGGTGATCATCGTCATCGTCCGGGCGTGCGGTCTGTTCCGTGCGGTGTTCCGGTACGCCGAGCGCATCACCTCCCACACCCTCGCCCTGCGGATGCAGTCGTTGCTCCGGATCCGCACGTATACGCGGCTGGCGGCCACAACGCTGCTCGGCCGGCGCCGCGGGGATCTGCTCGTGCGCATCGTCAAGGACGTCGAGGCCATCCAGGACCTGATCGTGCGCGTCGCGCTGCCCTTCGCGTCCGCCGGCCTGATCACGTTCGTGGCGTCCATCGCGATGACGATCCTCTCCCCCATCGCGGGCATCGCCCTGTTCGGGTCGGCGATCATCGCGGGCGTGGTCGTGCCGAGGCTCGCCAAGAGGGCCTCCGCCCGCGCTGACGCCGAAACGGTGCCGGCCCGAGGGGAGCTCGCGGATCGGGTCCGGGAGATCAACCGGGCGGCCTTCGACCTGGCCGCCTATGGTGATGCCGAGCGCAGCGCTGCGATGCTGGCGGTCGATGAACGGTTGCGGAACGCCGAGGAGCGGGCCGCGGTCGTCCGTGGCGTCGCGGCCGGCGTCCAGGTGCTGGCCGCCGGTTTCGCGGTGCTGGTCGCGCTGGCGGTCGGCGTACCCGCCGTCGCCAACGGCGACCTCAACCGGGTTGCGCTGGGCACACTCGTGCTCGTGCCGCTCGCGTTGCACGAGGTGCTGTCGACGCTGACGCAGGCGGCGCAGACCCATACCCGGGCGACCGCGGGTCTCGCGCGCGTCACCCAGGTGCTCGAAGCTCCTCCGCTGGGTCGTGGTGATCGTGCGGCAGGGACGGTGGCACCGGTGCCGTCGATCGAGTTGACGGAGGCGAGCGTCGGCTGGCCGGGGTCGGACCCCGTGTTGACCGGTGTCGATCTCCATGTCGGCGCGGGCGAACGGGTGGCTCTCGTGGGGCCGTCCGGTGTGGGCAAGACGACGATCGCCGCGACGCTCATGGGCCTGATCCCTCCGGTCGCCGGTGAGGTCCGGGTCGCCGGCACGATCGGCTATCTGGCCCAGGACGCCCACATCTTCAACACCTCGGTCGCGGAGAACGTGAAGATCGGCAACAAGGACGCGACCGAGGACGACCTGCAGGACGCGCTCCGCCGATCCGGACTCCACATGAATCCGAACCGGATCGTCGGTGAGGAGGGCGCGATGCTCTCCGGTGGCGAGGCGCGGCGCGTGGCGCTCGCGAGGGTGCTGCTCGGGCATCACCAGTGCTGGATCCTCGACGAACCGACCGAGCATCTGGACGCGGAGACCGCGGACGGCCTCATGGCCGACATCTGGGCGGCGTCGGCAGGCGACCCGGTGCTCGTCATCACCCACGATCCCCGCGTCATCGAGCGCTGCGACAGAGTGGTGGATCTGGGCTGAGGTCAGCGCCCGAGGCGTTGTTCGCACCTGCGAGGATGGAGTCATGTTGGTTGCATTTTCTGTTGCCCCGAGCGGGTCCGAGTCCGTGCACGACGCCGTGGCCGCCGCCGTGAAGGTGGTTCGAGAATCCGGCCTGCCCAATCGCACCGATTCCATGTTCACGACCATCGAGGGTGACTGGGACGAGTGCATGGACGTGGTTCGCCGCGCCACCGAAGCCGTCGGCCAGTTCGGGAACCGTGTCTCCCTCGTGCTCAAAGCGGACATTCGCCCCGGGCGGACTGGGGAGATGACCGGGAAGCTCGATCGGCTCGAGGCGGCGCTCGACAACCTCGACAAGGGCTGAGCCACGACACCCCGAGGCGCTCCATCATCCGCGCCCGACGGCGTACGTCTTCGCCTTGCACAGCCCGCGGATGCGCCGGCCTATGTCGATGCCCATGTCGCGACACAGGTGGTGACCTATGCGCGCATCATGCCGGAGGAGTACGTGCGGGATCGGCTCGCCGAGGCTCCTGCGGTGGCCGAGACACTCGAGGTCGAGCTGACCGAGATGCAATCGGCCCTCTCCGACGGACGAGAGCCCTTCCGGCGGCATTGGGTCGCGGAGCGTGCCGGCAGAATCATCGGCATCGCCTGCGCGGGGTGCGGACCCAATGAATGGGAGGAGCGGTTCGATCCGCCGCCGAAGGACATCCCGTTCATGCTGGATCGCCTCTATGTGCGTCCCGAGGAGCACGGGTCCGGCGTCGGGCAGGCGTTGTTCGACACGGCGGTGGGGGACCGATCGGCGTACCTCTGGATCATCCGCAACAACCCCCGGGCCGAACGGTTCTATGTGCGCAACGGATTCGTTCCCGATGGCGCCGCGGGCCCGGCAGGTGGGCCGTGGCTCGGGCGGCCGATGTTTCGGATGGTACGCCGGCGCGGCACCTGAGCCCGCCTGCCGATCTCACCAACAATGGCGAAACCCCGGCCGGGAGGCGGTTCGCACCGCGCCCAGCCGGGGTTTCGTCGAATCAGTTGTGGCAGATCACAGGACCTCGTAGGTGACGGTCATGACGCCCTGGCTCGTGTCGCCGATCTGCGCGAAGGCAGAGCGGGACAGGTCGAGGCAGCGTCCACCGACATAGGGGCCACGGTCGTTGATCCGCACGATCACGGACTTGCCGTTCTTCGGGTTGGTGACCTTGACCCGGCTGTTGAACGGCAGCGTCTTGTGCGCGGCAGTCATGGCGCTCGGGTCGAACCGCTCGCCGTTGGCGGTCATCTGGCCCTGCCAATAGTTGGAGGCGACACAGCTCGCGCCGTTGGCCGGCGTCAGGTTCTCGCTCCTGCTGGCTGCCGGGGCGGAGGTCCGCTCGGGCGCGGAGCTGGTCCGCGCGCTGGGCGCCGAGTTCGAGGACTTGCCGGTGCCCACCAGGACAACCTTGTTGACAGGCTGCTTCTCCACGCGGGTAGCGGTGCGCTCGTTGCCGACCGCCTCGCCGTTCTCCATGCGCTCGACCCAGACCTCGACGCCCTTGCCGGGCACGCCCTCGGTCTGGACCTTCTCGGTGCCGGCCGGCAGCTCGGAGGTCTTCTTGCGAACGGTCTCGAACGGAATGTCGACCGGCTTGGTGGTCTCCCGGTTCTCCCGCTTGGTGACGGTCACCGTCATGCCCTCGGTGACCGGGGTCTCCAGGCTGGGGTCGGTGTCGTCCTCGGGAGTCAGCTCCACGGCCGCCTCCTTGAGGAGTTCCTCGACCGTGGTGGCCGGGGTGATGAAGTCACGGGACTCACCGGCGACGACCAGCGTCGTCATCTTGGCGGTCTGGATCTCGACCGTCAGGCCCTCACGACCGATCGGCGCGTTGCGGGACGCCGACATGCGGCTCTCGTCGCGGATCGACCGCTCGGCCAGCACCTCGTCCAGGGTCAGAGCCGTGGTCCAGAGGTTTTCCGACTGTCCGTCGATCGTGAGACGAACCTCACGCCCATAGCGGACCGAGATCTGCTGCCCGTCGGTGATCTTCTCGTCGCGACCGGGGGCGACCAGATCGCGCTCCCCGACGATGATGCCCTGCTTGTCGAGGACGTCCCCGACAGTCGAATCCCAGGTGCGGACCGACATGGGCACGCCGTCCTGGCTGACTTCAATATCCTTGGCCAGTGCCTGAGCGGCACCGAAGACACCACCCGAAGCGACCAGGACGCCACCAGCGATTGCCAGAGGAATGACCTTGCGCACTCGTTTCTCCCAACAGTTTCAGGTCCCGATGGATCAGGAGCGATGCATCGGGCGGAACGTCACGAAACGATAAACGTCGGCGCGAGTTTGCCCTAATCGAGCGGTTCATCTGGCAGCACGCACGCGGAACCCTCTGAGCCGCAAACTGTTGCTCACCACGAAGACGGAGCTGAATGCCATGGCTGCTCCGGCGATCATCGGATTCAACAAACCGAGGGCTGCAATGGGCAATGCCGCCACGTTATAGGCGAATGCCCAGAAGAGATTTCCCTTGATTGTCCGCAAAGTCCGGCGCGATAGCCGAACCGCATCCGCCGCCAATCGCAGGTCGTCCCGGACCAGGGTCAGGTCCGCGGCTTCAATGGCCGCGTCGGTCCCCCCGCCCATCGCAATGCCCAGATCAGCCGTCGCGAGGGCAGCGGCGTCGTTCACGCCATCGCCGACCATCGCCACTCGGCGGCCCGCGGCCTGCAGAGCGGCGACCACATCGACCTTGTCCTGTGGCATGACCTCGGCCGTGACGTGGTCGATGCCGACCTCGCGGGCGACCCGCTCGGCGGCGGCGGTGGAATCTCCGGTCAGCAGATGGGGTTCGAGCCCCAGCTCGCGGAACCATCGGATCGCGTCCGCGGCGCCAGGCTTGACCGTGTCGGAGATGTCGAGAAGACCGACGGGTTCATCGTCGATCAGGACGAGGATGCTGGATCGGCCCTCGGCCCGGGCCTCCTGCGCCGCTGCAGCCAGCTCCGCCGGCAGGGTGTCGATGAGTCGACCAACCCGGACCCGGTGGCCGTCGACCGTGGCGTCCACGCCGATGCCCGGGGTGTTGCGGAAGTCGTCAGGAGCAGACAGTGCGAGACCGCGGGACTCCGCGTACGCCACGACCGCCTTCGCCACCGGATGCTCCGATCCCGACTCGGCGGACGCGGCGAGGCGGATCCACTCATGAGCTCCCGCGGACTCGGCAGCCGCGTCACCCGCGTCCCGCCGCCTGTGCGCCACGACCTCGAGTTCGCCCGCGGTGACGGTGCCGGTCTTGTCGAGGACGATCGTGTCGACGGTACGCGTGGATTCCAGGGCCTCCGGACCCTTGATCAGGATGCCTGACCGTGCCCCGCGGCCGGTGCCGACAAGGAGGGCGGTGGGCGTGGCGAGACCGAGAGCACACGGGCACGCGATAATCAGGACCGCGACGGCGGCGGTGAAGGCGAACCCCGCGCCGGCGCCGGCCACGAGCCAGCCGATCAGGGTCACGACGGCCAGGACGATGACGATCGGCACGAACACGGCGGACACTCGGTCCGCCATGCGCTGGGTCTGGGACTTGCCGCTCTGTGCGTCCGACACCAGCCGCGCGATCTGGGCGAGCTGGGTCTCCTCCCCCACCCGCGTGGCGCGCACGACGAGCCGGCCATCGGTGTTGAGACACCCTCCGATCACCGAGTCACCGACCGTGACATCCACGGGCAGGGACTCACCGGTGATCATCGAGGTGTCCACTCCGGAATCCCCGGACACGACCTCGCCATCGGTGGCGATCTTCTCGCCGGGGCGTACGACGAATTCCTCACCGACCCGAAGCTGGTCGATCGGGATGCGGATCTCGACCCCGTCGCGTACCACCGCGACATCCGACGCCCCCAGCGTCAACAGGGACCGCACTGCCTCCCCCGCGGACCGCCGGGATTTCGCCTCGAAATAGCGACCGGTGAGAATGAACGTAATGATCGCCGCGGCGGCCTCGAAATAGATGTTGCCGAATCCGTCACTGCGCGCGAGCGAGAACGTGAATTCGTGCTTCATCCCGATTTCTCCGGCATGGCCGAAGATCATGGCGAAGAGGGACCAGAAGTACGCCGCCAGGCTGCCCATCGAGATCAGCGTGTCCATCGTCGTTGCTCCGTGGCTGAGATTGATCAGAGCCGAGCGGTGGAAGCGCAGACCGCCGAACAGGACAACCGGCGTCGTCAGGACCAGGACGACCCATTGCCAGCCGGGGAACTGCAGGGCGGGCACCATCGAGATCGCCACGACGGGCACCGACAGCACGGCGGACAGGATGAGATCCCGCCGGAGCTTGACGACGGCATCCGGCTTCGCGGGATCGTCCGGCTGTTCGATCCGGGCGTGATAGCCGGTCTTCTCCACGACCGCGATAAGGTCTTCGACAGGGACCGGCTGACGGAGGCTGATGCGGGCCTTTTCGGTCGCATAGTTGACCGACGCCTCGACGCCGTCGACTTTGTTGAGCTTCTTTTCGATCCGCACGGCACAGGACGCGCACGTCATGCCGTCGATGTCGAGCTCGAATGATTCAGGAGGACGGGCCGCTCGGAGGCCCCCGGCGTTGGAAGGGGTGGTGACGGGGTCAGTCATGATCGACTTTCTGGATTGAACTGCTGACCGGCCCTCCGAGGGACCCGAGTTCGGCATCTCGGAGTGGACGGTGGAACAAGCGCGGTGGCCGACCGGTGGGGGCGTACAAACGCCTCGGGTTGGTCAGCATCGCTGCTGCACGGTTGGGCCCATCGGCCCGGGTTGGTGGGCTCAGGCCTCGGCGACGGTGTAATCCCCCGCCTCGGAGACCGCCTCGGTGATCGTCGCGAGCGGCAGCCGCTCCGCGGATTCGACCACCATGGTGCCGCCTTCGAGTTGGACGTTGACGTCAGTGACGCCCTCCAGCGCGGAAACTTCTTCCGCGACGGCGTTCACGCAGTGACCGCAGGTCATGCCGGTGACGGTGTAGTTGGTCGTGGCCATGAAGAACTCCTTCAGGGTTCGGGTTTTCGGCTTGGGGACGACGATGGCGGCCCGGTCAGGATCTCACCAGACGCGCAATCGCGTCACTGGCTTCGGTGATCTTGAGATCCACCTCCTCGCCACCCTGTTCGATGGCGTGGGCCACACAGTGATGGAGGTGTTCATCGAGGAGGTTGAGGGCGACGGACTCCAGGGCTTTGGTGGCCGCGGAGATCTGGGTGAGCACATCGATGCAGTATTTGTCCTCCTCCACCATCCGCTGCAGCCCCCGGATCTGCCCCTCGATTCGTCGCAGACGCTTGAGATGCGCCTGTTTCGTGTCGTGATAGCCGGGGTCGTGAACTGCATTCGCCATGCTGCGACAGTACCCCTAGGGGGTATGAAAAACAAGGCTTGTGGCTCACCTCGGCCCCGATCAGATACTCGCACCCGAGCGCCAGAGTTATGCACAATTCCTGCCCCCATGCCAGCCCGAAGCCCCTGTGTCAAGTGAACAAATTCTGTCTCACCGCCCTGCGACCACCGCGAAAAAAAGATTCCATCCCCAGGCCCGCGACCCCATCACCCCTAGCCAGGACGTCGTTACTCGCGGGTTAACCAAACGATCCACAGATCCATACCCAATCTGCCCACAACCCCACTGGCATGTTCCCCAGCCCGTCCACAGGGGCTGTGGATAACCTCTCTTGGCGTGTCGCTCGGGCCGTCCTAGCGTTCGAAGAATCCGCGAGGGCCGCCACCACTGTCGGACCCGCCGTCTAGCGTCGAATCAAGGCCACTGAAGGCAGGAGGGTGCACATTGTCCATCGACTTCAAGGACCTCACCGATGAGCTCGCCGAGGACTCGCCACGCGGAGGCATGGACCGGATGCCGCCCCAGGACAACGACGCCGAACAGGCAGTCCTGGGATCGATGCTGACGAGCAAGGATGCCATCGCGGACGTTCTGGAGACGGTCAAGGCCGAGGACTTCTACCACCCCGCCCACGAATACATCTTCTCCGCGATCCTGGATCTCTACGGCAAGGGCGAGCCCGCCGACCCCATCACCGTGGCGAACGAACTCAACCGGACCGGCATGCTGTCCCGTGCCCGGGGCCCGCTCTATCTCCACGATTTGTACGCCAAGGTGTCCGTCGCGGCCAACGCCGGCTATTACGCCCGGATCGTTCGCGAGAAGGCGATCCTGCGGCGCCTGGTGGAGGCGTCGCTCAAGATTGCCCAGTTGGGGTACGCCGGGGAGGGCGACGTCGGCGACATCGTCGATCGCGCCCAGCAGGCGGTCTATTCGGTCACCGATGGCAGCACCGCGGAGGACTACCAACCGCTGTCGGAGCTCCTTGAGGCAACCCTTGACGAGATGGAGGCGCTCAGCTCGCGATCGGGCGAGATGGCCGGTGTTCCGACGGGCTTCATCGAGCTCGATGAACTGACCAACGGCCTCCATGGTGGGCAGATGGTGATCCTGGCCGCCAGGCCCGCTGTCGGCAAATCGACCCTCGGCCTGGACTTCGCCCGCGCCTGCTCGATCAGGAACGGGATGACGTCCGCGATCTTCTCGCTGGAAATGAGCAAGGTCGAGATCACCATGCGCCTGCTCTCCGCGGAGGCGCAGGTGCCGCTCAACCACATCCGCAAGGGCACGATGAGCGAGGAGGACTGGCAGCGGGTGGCGAACAAGATGGCCACCATCTCCTCCGCGCCACTGTTCATCGACGACTCGCCTAACCTGACGATGATGGAGATCCGGGCCAAGGCCCGTCGGCTCAAGTCGAAGCACGATCTGAAGTTGATCGTCATCGACTATCTCCAGCTCATGACCTCCGGCAAGAAGGTCGAGTCCCGCCAGTTGGAGGTGTCGGAGTTTTCCCGTCAGATCAAGCTGCTGGCGAAAGAACTCAATGTGCCGGTGGTCGCGATGTCGCAGCTCAACCGTGGTCCCGAACAGCGCACGGACAAGAAGCCGATGGTGTCGGACCTCCGTGAGTCCGGTTCGCTCGAGCAGGACGCGGACATCGTCATCCTGCTGCACCGCGAGGACATCTATGACAAGGAGTCCCCGCGCCTGGGCGAGGCCGACTTCATCGTGGCCAAGAACCGCAACGGCCCCACCCGGACGGTGGTCACCGCGTTCCAGGGTCACTACAGCCGGTTCGTCGACATGCAGCACTGATTCCCCAGTCCATCGGCCCGGCCGCACCGAGCGCTTCGGCCGGCATGAGCCGGGTCACAGGGTCACCAGTCGGGCCGGACGGACTTGGGTTCAGCCGGGGGCACGGCCGCGAGAAGTTCGTTGGTGTACGCGGACTCCGGCTCGGCGAACAGGTCTGCTCCCGGTCGATATTCCTGGGTACGCCCGTCGCGCAGCACCAGCACGTCATGGCACATCTGTTCCACGACGGCGAGGTCGTGGGCGATGAACAGATAGGTCAGCCCGAGGTCGCGCTGCAGGTCGGCCAGGAGGTCGAGCACGCGGGCCTGGATCGAGACGTCCAGGGCCGAGGTGGACTCGTCCAGGATGAGCACGGCCGGGTCGAGGGCGAGAGCCCTCGCGATGGACACCCGTTGTCGCTGGCCACCCGAGAGTTCGTGGGGGTGCCGGTCGGCGTACTCGTCCCCCAACCCGACCAGATCGAGCAGTTCCTTCACGCGCGCGCGACGACCGTCCGGGCCACCGGCCAGGCGATGCACCCGCAGCGGCTCGTCAATGATTCCGCTCACCCGGCTCCGCGGGTCGAGCGAGGCGAACGGGTCCTGGAACACCATCGCCACCCGCCGACGGATGTCCCGGCGCCGCAACCAGGGCACGTGCAGCAGATCCACGTCCCGGCTCGCCCGGCCGGCGCCCGGATCGTGGTGCAGGGTCGCCGTACCGGCGGCGGCTGGGACCAATCCGGTGAGGGCGTTGGCGATCGTCGATTTTCCGGAGCCGGACTGCCCCACGAGACCGAGGGTCTGTCCGCGGCGGACGGTGAACGACACATCGTCCACGGCCGTGATCGTGCGCCCGCGGGGCGCGCGGAACGTGACCGACAGATGGTTCACGGTGAGCACGGGTACGCCATCCCCGGGCGGTGCGGGCCGCTTCTTCCCGAGCGCAGGCCGGGCGGCGAGGAGCTCGCGGGTGTAGTCGGTGCGCGGTTCGGCGTACAACTGCCGGGCCGGGGCCTGTTCGACGACCCTGCCCTCGCGTAGCACCGTGACGTCGTCGGCGACCCGGCCGATCACGCCGAGGTCGTGGCTGATCCACACGACCGCGGTGCCGGTCCGCTGCTGCAGTGCCTGCACGAGCTCGACGACCTGCTTCTGCGTGGTCACGTCGAGCGCGGTGGTCGGCTCGTCGGCGATGAGCAGTTGTGGATCGCAGGCCAGGGCGATCGCAATCATCACGCGCTGGCGCTGACCGCCGGAGAGCTGATGGGGATAGGACCGCAGCTTCGTCCCGGGGTCGGGCAGTCCGACGGCCTCGATCAACTCGCCGGCCCGCGAGATCGCCCTGCCGCGCGACATCGCGCTGTGGGCCTCCAGGCTCTCGGTGATCTGCCGCTCCACCGTGAGCAGGGGGTTCAGGGAGGTGGAGGGGTCCTGGAACACGAACCCGATCTGTGACCCGTGCACCCGTCGCAGCCGTGCAGCGCCGGCCCCGACGAGCTGGGCCTCGCCGAGCAGGCTGGAGCCCCGTACGCGTGCCCCGGGGGCGTCCAACAGGCCGGTCGCGGCCAGCACCGTCATGGACTTGCCCGAACCGGACTCCCCGACCAGACCCAGCGTCTTGCCGGGCTCGACGGTGAACGAGACGTCCTGCACGATGTGCCGGCGCCCGATGTGGACGTTCAGGCCCTGCACGCTCAGCACCGGCGTCGCAGTCGTGGTCCTCGTGGCGCTCATCGGCGGATCCTCGTCTCCATGAGGCTGCGCTGACGGGGATCGATGACGTCGCGGAGACCGTCACCGAGCAGGTTGAAGCCCAGCACCGTGACGAAGATCGCCGCCCCCGGGAACACGCTCATCCACCACGACTGGAACAGGAAGGCCTGGGCGTCGAAGATCATCCGGCCCCAGGACGGCTGGGGCGGCTGGATGCCCAGCCCGAGGAACGACAAGGTGGCCTCGGACAGGATCGCGAACGCCAACGACACCGAGGTCTGGACGACGATGGGCCCGGAGATGTTGGGCAGCACCCGGCGCAGGAGGATGAACCGGTGCCCGGTGCCCATCGTGCGCGAGACCTGCACGAACGGCTCCACGCTCACCGACAGCGTGCTGGCCCGCGACACCCGGGCGAAGATCGGCGTGTAGACCACGCCCACCGCCACCGTCGTCGTCCACAGCCCGGGCCCGAGGATTGCGATGATCGCCAGTGCCAGCAGCACGACGGGGAAGGCGAACAGCACATCCACCAGTCGCATCAACACCGTGTCGACGAGGCCACCGACATAACCGGCGACCACACCGATGATCACGCCGACAGTCAGGGAGAAGGCGACCGACATCAGCGCCACCTGCATGGACACCCGGGTCCCGGCGAGGACGCGGGAGAAGATGTCGCGGCCGAGTTCGTCGGTGCCGAACCAGTGCTGCGCCGACGGCGGTTGCAGTGCGCGGGAGATGTCGGTGGCATTGATGCCATAAGGGGCGATCGACGGTCCGGCGAGGGCTGCGACCAGCACGATCACGGCGGCGACCGTCACGG
>LSQX01132045.1_pt2 | contig 14456 bp, 9 predicted proteins | sample 654561 | NCBI WGS metagenome assembly LSQX01 (sample SAMN04489861, study PRJNA283612) | anaerobic digester metagenome | isolation source: 4 biogas reactors fed with cattle manure at either 37C or 55C with and... | place: Denmark: Kongens Lyngby | collected 2014
TCTCCACATCAGAGAGTTATACTTTTGTGGTAAACGAAAACAGAACACTGGTAGCTAACTTTACCCTTGATCCTGTCGGTCCTTCCGGTCCGCTTGGAATTGATCTTGGTTCGGCAGCTGACTTTGCCATTCTTGCAGGTGCAGGGGTGACAAATACGGGAGTTACAACCCTTATTACGGGTGATGTGGGGTCACACCCCACCGCTACCATCGCCGGGCTTACCAGTGCCAATGTAATCGGCACCCTTTACACGGTAGCCGATCCGATAGTGGGAATTGCCAAGGTAGATCTAACCACTGCCTTCAACGATGGTCAGTCACGCACATTAGATGCCATCTCACTGCCCGGACAAATTGGTGGACTGACGCTCGCTCCAGGATTATATGTAAACTCTTCCACAAGCGGTATCTCAGGAACAGGACCTAACGGTATCCTCACACTCGATGCAGGCGGCAATCCGAATGCAGTATGGATCTTTAAAATGGGTTCTACCCTGATTACTGCTCCCGGAACAAGTATCGTGCTGGCGGGTGGAGCGCAGGCCAAGAACATTTACTGGTCAGTGGGTACATCAGCTACATTGGGGACCAACTCCTCATTTTTTGGAAATATCCTTGCTGACCAATCCATTACAATAAACACCGGTGCCACCTTGTTTGGCCGTGCACTTACACGTGTTGCGTCAGTAACCCTGGATACCAATACCGTAACCAAACCTTAGTTAATAATGTCAGCATGAGCCTGATCAATTGTGGTCAGGTTCATACTGATTTAAAAAACAGAACCAAATGAAAAAAAATAATTTCAATAAAATGCAAATCATGTTTCGAAAACTCTTATTCGTGTTACTGGTGTTGACAGGCATTGCCGCGACATTGACGGCACAGGAAGTGCAAAGGACGCAACCAAAATTCTGGATTGGATTTACAGGTGCTGCCAATTACAACATGTACACAGGTACCACCCAGAAACTGAACGAAACACTGATGGCTCCATCCGCTTTTCATGATGGCTCCGGCTTTGGCGGAATGGGAGCAATCCTGCTTGAATACCGTCCGGCACCGGTAATCGGTTTTATGCTTAACCTGGGCTATGATAACCGTGGCGGTACATTCGACCAGGTAGAGTCGCCATGTAACTGTCCCGAGGATTTAAAGACCGGGCTGAGCTATGCCACCATCCAGCCTAGTATTCGTATCTCACCTTTCGGACCGGATTTTTATCTTTTCCTTGGTGGATCGTACAATCACAATCTGAACAAATCATTCACCTACACTTTTGATCAGGATAACGGTGATAAGCTGAACAGTACCGTAGATGATTTCAGTAATATGCGGAAGAATCTCTTCTCTGCACATGTGGGGGTTGGTTACGATATTCAGCTGGCATCAGCCGATAGTCGCACCCAGGTAGCCTTGTCTCCTTTTATCTCCTATCATCCTTACTTCGGCCAGGAGCCGCGTGATATAGAAAGCTGGTCCATCTCGACCGTACGTGTGGGTATGGCATTTAAGTTCGGAAGAGGAACGGTCAACAAAAGAACTGAAAGAGTGATTGCTCCTGTCCCTGCAGATTTTCGCATTCAACCGATTGCTGAAAGTGATGTGAAATTCACTACCCGTGCACCGCTGACAAACCCGGTGAGACGTACCATCAACGAAACATTCCCGCTGCGTAATTACCTCTTCTTCGAAGAAGGTTCATCCGTCATCCCCAACCGGTATGTGAAGCTGAACAAAGAGCAGGCGCAACAATTTGATACGAAGAGTCTTCGCGACTCAGAGTATAAGAATGAGTCGGGTCGTTCGGAAAGACAGATGGATGTCTACTACAACATACTGAATATCTTAGGTTACAGGATGCTGCAGAATCCATCCGCGCAGATTGCATTAGTCGGTGCTTCAGCCGGTAACGGTGCCGCATTGGGAAAAGAGTATGCCGAGTCGGTAAAAAGCTACCTGGTAGATGTTTTTGGTATTGAAAGCAGTAGAATTGCCACTGAAGGGAAAGATCAACCGAACAATCCTTCGGAATCACCGGGTGGTGTCAACTTTCTGCCATTACTACGTGCAGGTGATCGTCGTGTAGAGATCGTGAGCAGATCTGTTGATCTGATGACTCCGCTGCAGATTATCGCGGTACAGGAAAATCCGATGGATAGCCGCGTACTGTTCACTACCACATCAGAGAAAAATCAACCGCTCAAATCCTGGAATGTGAAGCTGACCGATGAGAATGGGGCAACACAAAATTACGGCCCTTTTACCGGTGATCAGGAAAGTGTACCGGGTAATATGATCCTTGGCAATCGCAGCAATGGCAGATACAAGGTTGTGATGACCGGACATACCAGCGATGGTGTTGCAGTACAGAAAGAATCGACACTGAATCTGGTGCGCAGTGCTGAGCTGACAGAAGAAGAAGCTTTGCGTTACAGCATCCTGTTCGACTTCGACGAGTCCAGTACCGTTGCTACGTACGAGAAGTTTCTGTCAGATGTTGTTGCTCCCCGGATTGAAAACGATAGTAAAGTGATCATTCATGGTCATACCGATATTATCGGGAGTGAAGCGTACAACATGCAATTATCGGAAAAGAGAGCAAATGAGACCGAACGTATTTTATCGAATGCCGTTAAGCGGTCAGGTAAAAACAGGGTTGATTTCGAAACACGTGCTTTCGGAATGGATACCGGTAAAGCACCATTCCTCAATAAGCTCCCGGAAGAACGGTTCTACAACCGTACTGTCGTGATTGATATTGAAAAGGCGAAATAGTGAAAGGTTATCAATAAGTATAGTGATCCTCATGAAGATAGATTTTCATGGGGATCACTTTTTTGTTACCAGCTGCAACTGAGTGAATCTCTTGTAAATAGTGCCGATAATCTATTGAAGAGGTTTCTCCAGGATATTCCAAAGCGGATAACTGATCCTCACACCCACACCTTCAATCTTTTTATCAACAAAGCTCGTGAAAATGCCTGCTCTGCCCAAGCCAAGAAATCCGATGGAGTAACCACCCTCAAGATAGAGCTGTCGCTCCTCAGTGACCAACCCATGAAGGTGAACCGCTTCATCAAACGAAAAACGTTGCAGGAAGGGCAGGTTCTTCAGCAGGAGGTATTGTGACTGATAATTGAGATGTCCCTCCATCCACCAGTCGCCTGAAGCAGTGTAAGGTGGCAACAGGTTGAAGCTGCGTGTGAAATCGGATGGGGTGAACAGCATCCGGTTGTTGTTGAAATAGTGAAGATCGTTCATATACAATCTCTCTGATGATAAAAATGAACCACCCGAAAAATGATAATCGATCTGCTCGAAGGGAGAGACTTTGATCTGCTGAGAGACGGAGAATAAAAGCTTGTCATACATCGGCGCCTGATTATCGGCAAACAGGTTGAACCCCTTCTCATATCCTGCAGCGAATGTAGGATATTTGCTTGATGCGTACCATTTTCTGCCCTCTCTCACCCGGTAACGATAACGGGGTGTATAAGAGAGCCCCAGCGTTATCCCGGCTGCTTTATGTGGGGGGTACAGCCCTGCATCGGCAGGGATATTGGGAGGTGCTTCCCTGCCTGTGAGATTAAAGGAAGCGCGGTTGCTCAAGGGTGCACGTTGATCTATTTCCGCACCGGAGTAGAGATGCAGCCCGTTGGCAATATCAATGGAATGACTCGCTTTCAGATAGCGGCTGTCGTAATAACGGATGAAATTTTGTCCCAGGCTGAAGGCTGTCAGCGTGTTCATCAGCCTCGACTCACCGTTCAAGCTGTTCACATCGCGTGAGATATGCCCTGCAGTGAAATCAAACCGTCCCGGGGACATGGGTGCATAATTAATCGATGCAGCCACATGCCACAGCCATCTCTTGCGTGCAGTCGCATAAAAGAGGGAGGGAGAAAATGAGAATGCCCGGTTTTTATCGATGGCGTAATTGATTGAAACTGTTTGTCCCAGCCAGAAGCCATCCACGAAGTTATACTCCTTCAGCGCACCCGTCAATCCACCGTAGCGCAGCGAGAGGTTCGGGTTCATCTGCCACACACCCCCTTGCGTGATCTTTCCGAACAGGGTTTCCGGGTTTTCTCCGATCGATAGCACCACCTCGTTTCCTGCAGGCTCATTTTCAGTGATGGTGTCGTTACCCGCCAGGGAGTCTCTCCTCTGGTAGCTTCTGATCTCCTCAATACGAAGCGGCAGTTCACGTATGCTGGACCAGAAGGCGGTGTCTCTTCTCCATGCCAGTGTATCCACCTCCATCTGAACCTTTTCAATCTCTTTGATCTCAAGAGCTTCGTGTTGTTTTTGAATCTCTTCCGGCTCCACCATCTTATTCATCAGCTTCGACATCCTGTACGCTTCCCTTGTCGAGAGCTCCTCTTTCTGCGTCAGTTTTTCCAGTTCAGTAACGATTTTCTGCTGCCTGGGGGTTAACGGATCATCAGCCTGCACACCGGCAGAGGCAATCTCCTTTATGGTCTCAGGATGCCGGGATCCATCTACCTCTACCGAATTATACTTCATCGATGCGTAATATTTTCCCGATCCTTTCACGCCCATCGTATTCAATGTCAACGTCACATCGTAAGTGGTGGGCAGGTAGACGGCGGGCTTCACCTGATGGAAGTTGATGCGGTAATGCATGGTGGTACCCAGCTCACTGGTTGTAAGATCGGCAATATAGACGTTCCAGCTGTTCCCGAGGATGTATAGATAGCCGGAAAAGAGATCAGGATTCTTCTTCCGGGGTATCACTTTGATCTTGTTTACGATATGGTCGGGATGGTAGTCTACATCTTCCAGTCTGAATGCGTAAAACCGAAACGCTCCCGGGGCAAGTGGTGAGATTCTTCCGTCCAGCTCCCTGTTGTAGATGCTGGAAGTCATGATGCTGAGTCCACGGGTGACGTTAAACTCTTTGGGGATGGAGCTTTTCAACGCCACCACGTTTTGTGAGTATCTCTCCGGGGAGGTGAAGTGTATCTGGCTTTGCGACTCCATCACCAGGGGCTGACCAATCAGCGTATTGATGTCCAGATCGGAGGAGTTGACTTTCATTGCCCTCCTTAATATTCCCGGTATCTTATCGATCGTCAGACTTCCCTTGATGTAGGCCTCAGCGTGGTACTCACTGATCTGATAGCGGTAGTAGGGTGCATAGGCGATCGCTTTCCGCATGATGCGATAAGCCGGATCCTCATCACCGGCAACCACCACCACCTCATCCAGCATATAGGATGTCTCCTGCAGCACAATGCGCACCGACTGGTTGTGCTCTCCCATCGTGATGTTTTTGTTGATGCTTTCATAACCCAGAGAACGAAATTCACAGGTGTAGGTGCCCGGTGCGAGGAAGGTTTGGAACTCTCCCAGGTTGTCGGCGGCTATTCCTTTGGCGGTTTCCTGAATATAGACGGTAGAGTTGGGGACAGGGTCTCCCTGTTCATTGACAATCAAACCTTTGAGCTGTTGGGCCTGCAGGGTTGCATGCAATAGTAAACAACACAGCGTGTAGAGTAATGGTTGCTTCATGAGCTGATGTTTATTGAATAAAGAATCAGCAAAAGTAATTGTTTTTATCTTATTACCTGACAAGGCAACAGGATCACATGAGGAATATTTTTCAGAACGAGAATCAGACTAAAAAATAATTTCAACTCACTGATTAATACCGTTATCATTTCTCCCCGCCTTTGGGGAAAACATCTCTGGTGAGAATGGCGCTGTTATCGACAACAACCCGGGAAAACAGGAATCTGAAGATTGTACTGATTCGTCACGTCTCTTTTTCTCCCGATAAACCATGCTGGCTCGCAAACCATTTTTTTACTATTCGATAGTACCTGTATTCGTTGTGCCGTAACTGTTACGACGGTGACAATGATATCGTCATCATGCTATTCAGTGGTGATGACCAGCTCTTTTCCCTGCTTTAATTGGTCGTGTGTAATAAACCATCCGTCGACCGGTTCATCGCCATAGTTGATCTGTTGTATCTTCTTCCCCTCTCCATCTTTTCTGATGGTAAAGGTGGTCTTCTCATCCAGCCGGAACTTCACTTTATCGAACAGGGGAACAGAAACAATGTATTCGGGATCAGCGGGTGAATAGGTATATAAGCCTATGGCATTGAGTACGTACCAGGCCGACATCTCACCGGCGTCATCCATCCCCGCATAAGCCAGCTTATCGGCGCCCATATCGTAGAAACGGTCCATGATGCTGTCGAGCACGCATTGCGCTTTCTCCTGCTTACCGATAAAGTAATAGGTATAGGGAATACTGTGAGCCGGTTGGTTGCCATGACAGTAGTTGCCCATAAAACCGGTCATGTTATGTACCTCATAGCCTCTCCATGGCTCGGTGAAGAGTGAGTCTAACTTCTGTTCTACAGCCTTATGGTCCGGGTAGAGTGCAATCATTCCTTCCGGGTCGTGGGGAGCAAAGAAGAGCGAGTTCCAGGCGTTGGCTTCCCGGTACATATAGGCGAAGTAGGGATAATAGGGATCGAAATCATCAATCCAGCTGCCATCCTCAATCTTACCCCGCCAGAAACCGGTGGAGGGATCAAACAGGTTCTTATAATTTTCGGAATGTTTCATTAGAAAGTCATGATTCGCCTTATCTCCCAGCTCTCCGGCCAGCAGTGCCGTGGCATAATCATCATAGGCATACTCTACTGTCTTGGTGACCGCTGCCTTGTACTCATCCCAGGTGGGCACGTTGGTGGTGTCTTTCTCTGCAATCCATCCGTTTTCCAGATACTCATTCAGGTAAGGCCTTCCTCCACGACCCGGCACGGTGGCATTCTTCAGCAGCAGTGCATAGGCTCGTTCCAGATCGAACCCGGTGATACCACGCAGATAGCTTCCGGCCACAAACACCGAAGCGTGATCACCATGAAAGAAGGTAGGCATATAACCACCTCTTTTCTCTCCTTTGTCAATGATTGACCGGATGATATCGGTGGTGACATCAGGTGAGATCATACCCAGCAATACCAGCTTGTTGCGGTAGTCATCCCAGAAGGAGGGATTGGTGTAGTAACGAAATCCTTCGTTGGTCACGTTACCTCTCTCATCCGTGAAATCGCCGTTCACATCGCTGCGCAACGCAGGCCAGAGGAAAGAACGATATAAGGTAGAATAAAAAATACCCTTTTCACGTTCACTGCCTCCGGTGACCTTTATATTTGATAAAAGATTCTCCCATACGCTGTTGGCTTCATTACGCACCTCAGTAAAGCGCTTATCAGTCATTTCGGCTTCCAGGTTCATCCTTGCATTCTCGACACTGACAAAAGAGAAGCCTATCTTCAGCTCGAGTGGTTCCTGTTTATTATTCTCAGCAAAGCTGACCAAAGAGATCTCATGATCCTCATCCTTCAGTTGCCGGATATCCTCTATGGGGTGACTGGAGTGTGCGTAGAAGTAGATCTTTCCATCCGCATCCTGAAAACCCGAAAAAACATGTTCATCCACTTTCTGAATCCTCCACTCTCTCACACGGTTGTTGGAACGTGTCATATCGGCCACAAGCTGCTTCTTTTCTCCCCTTGGATAGGTATATCTGTGAAAGCCGCAGCGCAGGGTGGAGGTGAGCTCGGCATCGATGCCGTACCGTTCGAGGAAAACCCGGTAATAGCCCGGGCTGGCCGCTTCATTCATATGGCTGAATCCGGAGGCATAATCACCCGGAGTCACTTCACCGGTGACGGGTAATATTGGCATATGCAACAGGTTCCAGTGTCCCTTGTTGGTGTGGGCAAATCCGTAGATGACCGTATCTTCATACTGGTAACCGGCACCACTCCTGAACTGTGTCACCGGACTCAGCTGTACCATCGCGTTGGGCAGGGAGGTGCCGGGGAAGACCTCGGCACCCCAGGTGCGCTCTTCCCATGTGCGTACATATCCAAGGTCTTCGGGTTCCCACAATGTGGCTGTCCCCAGCAAAGGATTGACATAGTCTGTAAGTTGTTTGTTGGTGGTGCAGCTGAGGGCAATCAGCAACAGGAGAACGGAGGTGAAAATCTGTTTCATTTGATTGATTTAAAAGTCTGTTAATGAGTGATTTGAAAGCGGATAATTTAATTTGTGATACCTCTTTCAGTAGCGATTCATCCGATGCAAATTTACAAAAAAAATATCTTGTGTGGCGTCCATGACCATCTCTTTTTCGAATCCGGCATAGCGTCCGTACGTGAACAGTTCGTCCACGTAAAGGTTATAGACAGATCCTATATTGTTTGTCGGGCGTCGTTCAACACAGTCATTCTTAAGACTGAATTTTGTCCTGCAATAAAAAGCGTTTATCTTTACACGATGAAAAAATTAGTGATTGCGGGATGCGGTTTTCTGGCCGATATCGTGGCCGATGCGTTGATAAACGGGTTGTTGCCCGACTATGATCTGGTAGGAGTCTATTCACGGACAGCTGAGAAAGCAGATCGTCTGGCAAACAAAATGGAGCAACATGGAAATGGATGTAAGGCAACAACCTCTATGGAGGAGTTGCTTGCCCTGAAGCCTGATTTCCTGGTGGAGGCTGCCTCACCTGCGGCGATGAAGGAGCTGGCCCTGCCGGCTTTAAGGAACGGCACTTCGGTCGTTACACTGTCTATAGGAGCTTTTGCGGATACAGCTTTCTATCATGAGGTGAGGGAGACGGCGGCAGCCCACGGCTCACGGGTTTATATCGCTTCGGGTGCCACGGGAGGGTTTGATGTGCTCCGCACCGCTACACTGATGGGGAATGCCACCGCAAGCTTTTTCAATGAGAAGGGAGTGGCTGCCCTGCGGCAATCACCTCTCTACACACCCGATATGGAGCGGGAGAACAAGGTCGTTTTTTCCGGTACAGCCCGCGAGGCGATTGAGACCTTCCCCACCGGATTGAATGTGGCTGTGGCGGCTTCGCTGGCCACTGTGGGCCCTGAGCAGCTGCAGGTGACCATGGAGTCAACGCCCGACTTCAGGGGCGACAGGCAGCGCGTGGAGGTCCGGAACGAGCAGGTGCACGCTGTAGTCGATGTATTCAGTGCCACCTCAGCAATAGCGGCATGGTCGGTGGTCAGCACACTGAGAAATATTGCTTCGCCCATTGTATTCTGATTTCTGATGCGGAGGATGAGCGGCAGTCCCGTCTCCTCTTCAGAAAATGGTTGCTGATGATTGGGTAAACGATTGTTACAAGACTATACCGGTGTAGTCGGAAAGGTTCTGCAACACCTTCTCACTTAACCGGTCGAAAGCCTGACGGGTACGTCCGCTTGATACCTCCATGCAGCGTACCTTCGGATGGTCGAGCAGATGTTCACCACCCAGTGCTCCCACGGTGTCGCAGAAACAGCGGTTGTCGCCCCCGAGCCATTTTAAAAAGGGCTGTTCATCCCATGCAGGAGAAAGCCCGGTATTGAACAGTATCTTTTTGTTGCCCAATTTCTCAAACTCACCCTCATGCAGCAGGATGGTATTCCGGTTGAGGCAGCAGCATACCACTTCGTTCTGTTCGAGCAGCTCATCCAGCGGGAGATACCGATACCCTTTTGCTTTGGCTTCTGCCTTCTCGCTCCGTGCAAAATAGGATATCTCTGCTCCAAAAAAACGGAGTGCATCGGCAATCATACCCCCTGACTTACCCAGCCCGACGATACCGGCTTTAAGGCCTGTGATCTCACGCGCCATGCCATCCCACGGTGCCTGGTCGAACCCGTGGAGGCAGCGCACCAGCTCACTGATCACATACTCCACCACACCTTCATCCCCGTAGTCGCGGATGCCGGTGACGGTGATCCCTCTGCTGTTGGCGTAATGAATATCCACGTTGGCGCTTTCGGGTGAATAGAGTGAGTTGCACATGCCGATGTACCTTACGTTGGGACATTGCTCCAAAGCCTCTTTGCCAAGGTGGGAGGTGAAGCTCAGCAACACCGCATCGGCATCTCCGATGCGTGTTGCGATCTCATGGTGATCCTCCGGGATATTCGGGTAGAGGATCACCTCATTGGCAAATGCATGCAGCTTCTTTTCTGCAGAGGAAATTAAACTGACTGGTTCTATCGCTACCAATTTATGAAACATCTGAATCGGAATTTAGGGGTGTATGGGTTCACTGTGTGAAGGACAAATATAGGATTTTTACAGCAGATTGCCAAACCATGCCCCCTCCGGAGCCTTATTCAGACTTCAGGGAGGAGGCCGGTTTAAGTTCAGAATTGGTAACTTATACCTCCCGACAGCCAGAACCCCGGCTGTGGGATGTTGCCGAAATCGACATGGGTGGTGTTGAAGAGGTTGTTGACCTGCATGAAAATGTCCATGTTGCTCAACGCGTAATTTGCTTTCAGGTCGAGCAGTGAGAAGGGTTTGTAGTTGACGCTCTCTCCGGGCTGAAGATCCCTGTATTGCACATAGGAGCCCGCTCTCTCCTGCCAGCGGAAATTCCACGACAGGGTGAGCTGCTTCACCACCTTGTGATGCAGGCTGGCAGTGAACTTGCGACGGAGGTGGTTCAGCGTATAGTTTGAAATCAGCTCATTGTCTTCCCTGTCCTGTTGCAGATACATATATCCCACTGATAGTGACTGCAATGGCTGGTGAATCCCCAGCCACTCATTCAGGTTCAATCTCATGCCTGCCTCGAATCCTCTTTTGTTGAGTTGCGTGTGATTTCTCGACTCCCACAATGCATCGGGTGATGATTTCACCCAGTCGATCATATTCCTGCCCTTCATGTAGAAGGCAGCGATACTACCCCTCACCACACGATGTGTGAATTTGGCCCCAACCTCAAATGCCTCGGATTGTTCGGCTTCCAGGCTGATGTTGCCGGTATGGGTGGCAGTGGTATAATAGAGGTCGGTGAAGGTGGGCATGCGGGTGGCTTTGTTCCATGATGCATAGAGCGTGAGTGCTTCTGTTGCCCTCATCGAAGCGTTCAGGGCAGGATAGAAATTCATTTTAGTGGAGACCGCCCGGTTGTGATTGAGCAATCCTCCGATGGAGAGTGTGTATCTTTTGAGGATAAAATTATGCTCGGCGAAATAACTGATGCCGGTACGGTTGTCCGATTTTGTGTATTTCCCGACCGCCTCCTCCATCGGCTTGCCCAGCACGCTGCTCAGAATGCCTTCGTTGCGGAACTCACCCCCGAAGCTGGTAATCCCCCAGAGAGATGCATACCGCATGCTGAGGTTTATCCCGAACAGGTCACTCCGGTGATAGTTATGATCGGTGTACCACTCCGGCACATTGGGTGAGCCTTCGCGAAAAAGCTGGAACTCATCATCATGGCGACTCCAGTAGAGGTGGGGGATCAGTTTCAGTCTTCCGCTGGTTTCACCTCGTACCGACAGCAGGAGACCGCTTGTGTCGTCGAACTGATCGGGATAGGCGGCGGAGTAGAAGGTGTTGGCGCCATACGCCTTATCGTTCAGCCCGGCCTGAATATCGATATGTGCTCCATCTATATCGAAGCGGCTCTGCCAGAGAAGATTCAGGATGTTGTAATCACTGTTGCGGATATATCCATCCGACCGCTTGTATCCTGCCGAGAGGGTGTGCACCGAGGCATCTGCTTTGTATGCACCACGCAGATCGGCCCCGAAGAGACCATGCATGCCACCCTCCAGCTTGGCGGAAGCATTGCTCCTTACATCTTTTTTTGTGATGATGTTGACTCCCCCCGAAAAGGCACTTGCACCATACACCAGCGATGAGGGACCCTGTACGATCTCGATCCGTTCGATATCGGAGAGATTGACGGGGATGTCGAAACTGTAATGTCCTGTGTGAGGGCTGGTGAGGTTTACACCATTGAGGAGGATGGCTGTCTGATCGAATGATCCGCCACGAAGGGAGATGTCCGCCTGTACGCCGTGCGGTCCGCGTTGCAGGATGTCTGCACCTGCTACATAATTCAGAAGCTCTTCAATACTGCGGACGGGCGCCCGCTCAATATCCTGTTTGGATACGACTGTCACCAGCTTTGCAGCCAGATTCAGCGGCAGCTCCACCCTGGAGGCGGTGACCACCACCTCTTCCAGCTCTTTCAGCGGGATGGTGTCGGTTGATGTGCGGGTAAACAGCCGTTCTACTGATTCAGCCGATGCCGCATGCGCGCTCATCAACGTGCAACCCGACAGCACACCGATGGTGACTGCCTTGTGCATGCTGTTGAAGACGCTGTACGACTTGCGGGCGAATCGTCTGAAACGATATCCGCTTATCCTGCATGACTCTTTTCTTTGCATATGTTAAATGTTAGTGCGCTGCAAAAATAGGGTTCTTTCTTCAGAATGGAAAGGATTGTCTCTTTTTTTTATGTTTACTCTTCAAAAAAAGAGAAATGGACATTGCCATATTTGCGCTCTTCTTTAAAGAAAGGGAAGGAGGCAAAATCATGTTTTTTTGAATGCTCCAACAGGAAAATACCACCCGGTTTCAGCAGCTTCTTTTCGAAGATGAGACCGGGTATTGTGTCAATGCCGGCCATATCGTAAGGGGGGTCGGCGAAGATAAGATCGAACTGCTGATTGCAGGACGAAAGAAATTTAAAAACATCAGCCTTCAGCGGGATGAGCTCCTCTGCACCCAATATCTCTTTTGACTTACAGATAAAACGCCAGTGCAGGTTGTTCATCTCAACGCTCACCACCCGGGGGCAACCCCGTGAAACAAGCTCAAGGGCGATGCTCCCTGTTCCTGAAAAAAGATCGAGCGCTTCGGTCTCTTCCCAGTCAACCCTGTTATGAAGCACGTTGAAAAGTCCCTCTCTCGCGAAATCGGTCGTAGGGCGCGCTTGCAGGTTGGCCGGTATCTGAATCCTTCGTGATTTGTATTTTCCGCTAATTATACGCATAATGCAGCAATTATATCGGTGGGAAGTGTTCGTCTCTCTTCATCGGTCAGCTGTACTGCCGGCTTTAATGCCACATTTTCCACGTGGCGTATCAGTTTCTTCAGTATATCTGTCACCGCTTTCTGTGAATCAACGTTACCTGAGAGATAGAGCCGGTCGGAACGCTGATCGAATGCCAGTTTCTCCCATACACTCGCAATGAAATAGGTGGTGTCGTGAGCATTCATCACCGGAAAAGTGTTGGCAGAGAGAAGCTGCTCCCCTGAGAAGCAGATGATGGTCATACTCGTGTCATGAAAATCGATGAAGCTGCTCTTGTGCCCCTCTTCCTTGCTGAAGCCTTCAAAGAGTTGCAACAGCGAAGTGGTGTGGTGATGAAAGGAGGAATTCCACAGGTTTCGCGACAGGAATGAATGCACCTCTTCATCCAGATTGAAAACTACATGATACGCACCGTCCGGCGATGCATCACTAAGCACAATACCCTCTTCCTCGTGAAAATTGAACCGGAACAGCTTTTTCATCTCTCCCTTGTCATGATAAACCGCGGGAACAAGCGTGTAATAGGGAGACACAAGCGTTACGCTGCTCTCTCTGAAGGGCTGGCTGAAGAAACCCAGATCGAAAATCAATTTCTTGATATGATCGATATAGGTTAATTTATTCCCTATGCTGGTACCCTGAAAATGAAAAACAGAGGGGTCGGCAGGTGAATGAATAGAAAAAGAAAATCCATCCGGCGTTAACCGAATGGATAAGTTATATTCTTCAGAATGGGCTAAATCAATATTTTCCGGTAGAAACATGTTGATGGTTTAAAACCAATTATTCCCAGTTACCTGAATTGTTATTAGCTACTTCAAGCGAGCCTACCTGCATGCCGGGATATTTATCGCCGGGACGGTCAAGCACTTCCTGGATCTTCTGATTCAACAGTTTCTGGTCAAGGTCACCCAGATAAACGGTGTAGGGGGTTTTTGCCTCAAACACCTGGATAGGATAACCCGATGCGGTGATCAGAGAATCAACACCCATCTCAAATTGTGCACCTTGTCCGAAAGGTACATATCTCAATGAGTCGATACTGAAGTTTGAACGGTTGGGATACAATACTTCCACAGTGGGAGAGAAGATGGAGTCCCTCACCAGCTGGGGGGCATTCTGTTCATCGTCCCACAACCCGGCCGCCCTGATGGCTGCCTCGTTGCCTGTGCGGATGATCTGCATCGCTTTTTCTTCGGTCATGCCTGCTTCCAGCTGCACCTCAGTGAGGTCGCCCGATTTGATGAGTGTAGCAATTTTACCCTTTCCCACGAAATTGGTCAGGGTGTCGAAACTGGCTGTGTAGGAGCCGGTCTGAGCACGTAAGGCAACCTGTGCTGTGCGGATATCAACTAAGCGCTGGATAACGGCTTTGTCGCGTCGGGCTACCTCAGCGTTGAAATCCTCTGTTCCCTGGATGCTTTTCCAACTAACGTATGCTAAAAGAACAATGGCTAATGCTAAAAGCACTCTCATTACAACTTTCATGTACTTTTCTTTTTTAAATTATTATATTGTTATTATTTTGATTTTCTGATTTTAGACTA
>LSQX01087940.1_pt2 | contig 14453 bp, 12 predicted proteins | sample 654561 | NCBI WGS metagenome assembly LSQX01 (sample SAMN04489861, study PRJNA283612) | anaerobic digester metagenome | isolation source: 4 biogas reactors fed with cattle manure at either 37C or 55C with and... | place: Denmark: Kongens Lyngby | collected 2014
AGCCCTATCACTAAAATCCGGGGAGTCTAATAAGCGAATAAATCGGTTCCCTTGGGGTTCTATCTCTAAACCTTCACATACGCCATCTCGAATAAAAGCGGGAAGTGTAGCAGTCATTAGCAAAGTCTTGCCACCAAAATAGTGGTTTTGCTTTATAAGGTGGGTAATAATCGCTGCTGCTCTTGGGTCGTACGCTTGTACTTCATCAATGACCAGGCACGAATTCATCAAGGTAGCAAAGATACGTTCATAGCCAGGATATCGTAAAGCTGCAGGCGCTATCTGGTCAGCCGTACAGACGATATAAGGTTGTGAGAGTTGTCGAGCCATATCTATTGCCGGCCGAATCTCTCCTTCTAAATCCAAATCTGTATGCTGATAAAGTTCCAGAGAAGCATCTCCATGTAATAATGCCACATCTTCATTCGAACTGTCCGGCATCTGGCTCCATAGTTCTCGGGTTCGGTTCCACACCCCATTCACGGCTGCTCTCATAGGCAAGGCAAATAGATTCTTTCGACCCACTCCCCAAAGATATGCAAATTCAGTCTTTCCAACTCCAGTAGGGGCAACTAAGATTAAGTTTTCGTCCCTTAGATCCGGATTGCGTTCAAAGAATTCTGCTTGCCATAGATCTTCGGTGTTTAATTTTGTTTTTATAACAGTAACCAGGTCAATATAATCAGGGAAACGGTCAATTTCAACATCATTAAGATCAAACTTGCCCGGATTGTCTTCAACCAGAGAAGCAAAATGATCTGCTCGCATTAGGTTTCCACTTAGGAATACGCGTAGTTTTTCATCTTGGCTACGTTGCTCAGCCTTTCGACGGAGTCTGGAAGGTAAAAAACTCAGTGTATAAGGAGGTAGAAGAATTCCGGCATTACCCAAGTTATGATAACTGAGGTACTCTATTAACTCTTTATTCGCTCCGATTACCTCTGGATTCAAACCATATTGAACAGCTATTTCGCTTAATGAACTTTGTAGACTATTAGTCCTTTCCGCCCAAAAATGCTGATCCCGTAAATATCCTTCTGCTTTCTCACTGATCTCTACCGCTCGACCACCTAAGAGTAAGTCTGGAAAGTATTCACGCCAATGATGAAATGCTACTGCGGATAGTATGATTTGCCGTATTTCCTTCTGATCACCAGTAAAAGGTAAATTGTCCGGTTGAATTAGAAAAATAGATAGAATGCTATGGGGAAGTGACTGAGTTACTTTTCTCTCCTCTAATTTTTTCTGAAAAGCAGGATCAATTTTACCGAGATCATGAAGTAGAGCTGCATATCTAAGTGCTGTCCACCACTCCTCAGGATATTCCTGTTTATAAATTTTCTGAATTGCTACAACTGCTTGTAGCACATCTGATATATGATCTTGCAAGGTAGTTCCATTGCTTTTGGCCAGGAATGATAAATTCATTTTATTCACTCCTTCCCCAAAATATCTGGATCAATTAATGTTAGATAAACGGGGACATGTAGTTCTGGGTCGCAGAACAGTTGAGGTAAGCTTAAGTCTTCTAAAAACGGCACTGGACTATTGACTATTCGGGCTGGAATATGGGAAAAATTGCGGATTACAGTTGCTTTCCCGGTATCATTATGATTAGATATTTCCCTCAAAGAATAGATAGAAGTCACCAAGCATACGCTCCCCTGCATTTTCATATATAGCTGAGTATAATCATCTATAATGCTTTCTTGAGAAAAACAATACTTAGGATCAGGCATCCACTGAAAATAATCCTCAGATCCTGATAAGTCGTACGGCCTATTACTTACTTCAAGATTGACCATTTTCGCTTCTTTCGGTACAGCCCAATCTTCGGAACGTCCTAAATGTATATGGTTTAACCAGTTTTCTGACTGTTCCATGTTTGTTAGTAAGGTGTTAAATATATCTTCCTGGGGATGGTGTATATAAACTGTTAATGCTACATCATTAAGAACTTCCACTACAACAGGACTTTGCCCACCTGGGTGATCAATCATACCTTCCCACTCACGCCTGTCTGCTCTAGCATAGCGTGTTTTATGTGACTTCGAGCTCAAATTCCTTAACCAAGTATATTCCCTAGTAATGTAACCGTAAGAACATAGAATTCCTAGAGCGAATGGGTGCTGTAACATATCCTCAATCTTTTCCCGACAACCCATAATATTTGCAAGTATCCCAATTACTGTAGAATACGGAGGTAGAGGGTACGTCCGATGTGGGTTTTTACTTTGGATAATACGGAAATGAGCTGACGGAGCGGTGAGTGATATTCTGAGTGCTCTAATTTCTTTCAATTTTGATCACCGCCATTACATTAACTTTTCAATGATTGTATTTACCCCAGCCCATTTATGCAGTTTGATTTCACTGGCCAATTCATCCTCTAAAGGCATTTGGCTATCATACCATGCATCTACAACATAATCATTCTGCAAAGCATTAATGATATTGCTAGTTTCTATATTCCCATCCTTTAGCGTCACAGCAGAATTAAAAACTGGTACTGGAATTTTCAAGGTACCGAGCAAAAAGAAAACAGGTACCATCCCATAATTTTCAGTACTGGAATGAATAATCAAACCATTTTTCAGAACATTTATCACCTGCTCAATGCGCTTTCTTTTTTCAATTTGGCTCGTCTGAAAACGCACCCTCACTAAATTCCGTGCCTCTTGTACTCCCACATAACCCTGTTCTGGTGAGTTTATACTATGCCATGTAAATTGGTCGAATTCTTTCCGAATCTTCAACTCCGCAGGTATACTGTCGCGATCAATAACCTCTAGCTCATCAATCCAGTTCCCGAGTTCTTCAGGCATTTTATCGAAATATAAATCATGCTCACCTAACCGAGCCAAGTCTAAAGTAAAGCTTACTTTATAAAAAGTGTAATGCTCTTCTTTTTGGAATGGGTTTGGATTCACTTTCAGTCCTTGTTGCTGCCCTCTACGTACCAGATCGTGATTGGCATAGAAGGCCATGTCAGCTTGCCAAGGTTCTAACGAAATTGCCTTGGTTATACCCAAGGGGGCTTTTCGTACAACACTAATGGGGTTAGTGTTCATAAAACCAAACAGGTCCATCTCCTGATAAGAAATAATGTTAGCTTCCGGAAAGGAAAACTGAATTACTGTTTTTGCAGTGGTTAATGGGGCGGCTGGCCAATCATAGAGTTGTACTAATGTATTAAATAAATGATGCCGTATAAATGCTCTACTCATAAACGAGTAGGTTCCATCATAGCGGCTCAATTTTTTTATCGAAGTTATACTTTCACTCAGTTTATCATCACGGTTAACAGCAGAACTCTCAAATATCACTGTAGCAGTAATACCTTTAATCTTCATCATTGACTCCCCCTTCTGTTAATAGCTGAGATTGGTTTTCCTTACTTAACCCAGCTATATAAGCATAGATACCTGTTTTAAATAATTCCTGGTCATTCAATGTAAATAAATTTGCCAAACTAGTTGGAAATACTAAGCCTTTAGCAACGTAGGTTCTCAGTAAAAGATGGTATACCTCCGTTCTTTTATTAAGTCTAGTAAGCTCCAGCAAGCGAAATACCAATCCTTTACCAGCATTATCAGTAATCGATATTGGTGATTCTTCAGCTTCTTTACGGATCTGTCTGAAATCAATGCTAGCCAAACCCTTCCCTCCTTTTTCCTTCTGTTCGGCTTGTCGAATTGCATAAAACAATTCAAGTAAGGTAGTCACCTGAGCCATTTTTTTCCCTGCTCCAACTACGATTTCTGGGTCTTTATTTTTGTTTTCGCCACCACTTAGAAAAAAGTGCAGTTGTTTGTATGCTAAATTCAACAAATAGCTGTAACGCTCCTGAATAACGATGTCCCAGACTAAAGAGTTTGATATTAAACCCAGTAAATTGGCAATCCTAGGTAATAAAAGTAAGTTAGCTAAACGTTCTGATATGGGCTGTACTTTTGCATCATCCCATTCTAGCGAGACCAACTCCATGTTTTGTAAACCCCAACTTCCTAAAGCTCTACGCATTTGCGTGTCATAACGAAGAGCGTCAAGGAGAGCCCTCTGGGATGAGCGTGTAATTTTACTTTTTTCTTGTAAAAGATTGTTAAGGTACCAATTTAGGCTTATTGAGTCGGAGCTTACATAATGACGCCTGCTGTGTATAATATGGAAAAACAATAAATAAGAGCGACATAACGAGCACATTATCATATTTGATTGTGAATCCCAATATATATTGGGGAAGCCATCTAAGTTGCTACCTAAGTGCTTCGAAATAGCACTGCTAAAAAATGCGACTTTTTCTTTTTGGCCTTGGACAGGCTCACAAGGTCCATCACAAAAACTACACTTTAAATTACCTTCTGTAGTTAAAGTAAACCAATTGTTTAGAAACTTATTGGTAGGTGTTTTTTCGTTATGAGGCAACAAATTTGGATAAAAAGTTTTATTAGACCCAAACATACTCAATCTAGTTGATTGGATCATATTGTTTGGATTTTTATCTTCTGTTTTATTAGATTTTTCCACCCACCACCAGGCAATTCTCTTTAAATCCTTTACATCATCGGGTACTTCTCTGAATGTGTATCCTGCCGGGGCTGGTACATCTATGGTACTGAATACAGCTTCCATCAGTTCACCTGGAATACGTACACTTCCATCATCTTGCAAGAACTGTTCTTCGACTATATCTCTGCCTTTGTCCCCCAGTCCCCAGGCCAGGACCTCTAAAAACCCGTGCACACAGGCGTTGTAGTACCAGGAAGATGGGTAGATTTCTACATCTTTCATATTTGTCTCACCACCTCCAGCAAGCCAAAACCCTGTCCTGAGCGGACCCCGATACCAAAGTCATATAAAAATTGCATACTCTTTGGATCAGCCTGTAAATGCATTCGTCCTTGTAAGGTTGTCAAAGGGCCTCCGTAGTGATGGCAAACTCCCTTTCTATAATTAGAATTATCCAAAACACGGACAGGACTTAAACTGTATTCTTCTTGCATGGTTAGCGGTAAGTCATGGAAGAACAAAAACTTATTAATCATATGCTGATTAATCGACTCTTCAAGTAATTGCACATCAGACCCATCCAGGTATTCTTCAGTGCCGCGAAACACCGCATGCCCGCATATACGGAATTCTGCCTCTGGAGCACGAGTTCTCTTCATCGGCAGCATTTCTACGCGCCGAATTTTCAAACCCAGTATCACAGGTTTATCGCGCATTTTGATGGCTGCATTAATTATTTCTGTTATTACTTCGTAAAAGCCGGAAGAAATAGTCATATAAATGGGTGGCTGAATGTTCATTTTCCCTTCATCAACATCGATTGCTATTATCTTGTTGAAGCCAATAGAAAAAACATAAGGGCTGTAACCGGGTTGCCTAGATATAAAGTGAGAAAAGATAGGAGAATCATGCAAGAATGTTTTCATTAAGGAAATGAAGTGCCTGCGAAAGTCCAAAGGTATAACCATGGACGCTTGTCCAGTCTGTTCAGGGACAAGCTTTATACATACTCTCAAGAAACCCCCTCCATTCGATATTATTCAAAATCTCCATAAATTTAACACCTCCCTAACGTACGACAGTTGCTTGAATTCTTGATTCCTGAATTCAACAACTGCATTTTTTATCCTTTTTTAATAATATAAGTGACTTTTGTGACACAAGAATGTCACTTCTCTTAAAAACTAACATCCTAAAAGTGTATTTCTTGAGGCATTTAATTATGCATCTTTTTTCTGCTCATTAGCCACATTAATAGCAGAAATGTGTGAACAGGAGGTTAATATGCGTAAAGGATTTTTATTTGTAGGGTTGATGATTATGTTGTTGGGCCTGCTGGGTTGCCAGGCCAGCAGCAAACCGTTGGAACCTGATCAGAGGCCGAATCAGGTCGTTGACCCCTCTGCTTCAGACTATCCGGCTGAGGTGAGGAATTGGCTGAACAATATGAAGCCTTATCAGGTAGCAGGAGTAATTGAAAGGGGCGGAAAGACTTACTTTATGGTGAGTGGGGGTGAACAGCGCACCGGAGGTCATGAAGTGAAAATTTCCCGTGTCAGCAGTGCTGGTAACCAATTGACAGTACAGGTGGATTTCATTAAGCCTGATGGACCCGCTACTCAGGCGCTCAGTTATCCTTACGTGGTTTACGTGATGGACAAATCGTTCGATGATGATAAAGATGTGGTTTTCGTAAACTCTGCAGATAACAAGCGAATCCCTCAGATAATTGGCTGCCAGCCCACCAGGCCCTTCCTGGACAGCAGCAATTCCATTAAAATTATAGAGATGGACTTGGAGGATAATGAAGTTGAGGTGGAGGGCATAGCCCGGGTGAAGGATGGAACGGTTTACTACCGGTTTATAAACGGAGAGGGGCAAACCGTATCCCAGGGCAAGGTGACTGCTGAAGCAAAGGCTCCTGACTGGGGCTGTTTTGAACTTGATGATTTGGAACGCCCGGCGGGTGCAACCCATATTGAACTTTTCTGGATGGATCCCCAAGGCCAATTGCGTGAGGATATAGTGCGGATCCCTCTGTAAGTGTTTACCAGAGCGAGGTATTTGCACTTTATGGGGTTATTAAATTGATATACAATAAAGAGGAATATTTGCGGCTGTGTACGGAGCGATCAGAACTTTCGATTTGAGTTTAGAATTGCCGCGCCCCGCAGTGATGACACGTTCGGCATGTACATTATTAGGTCGAGTAGTTGTGGGAAGGGGATGTGGACGAATTGGGTCATCAAGAATGGATGGTACTGGTGACTGCAGCTACTCCGGTTCTGGAACTTCGGGGGGCTATACCGCTGGGATTGGCATTGGGGCTTCCTGTCCCAACAGTTTTGCTGCTGTCCTATATAGGTAATCTGATACCAGTACCATTTATTCTTTTAGGTATAGGCTGGGTAATGAATAGATTGCAGCAGATTCCAGCGGTTCACGCCTGGCTGGAAGATAAGGCTGCCAAGGGCGGGGACAAGCTCCATGATGCCATGCAAAAATGGGGTTGGCTGGGTCTGCTGATTTTCGTGGCTATTCCTCTTCCCGGTACCGGGGCCTGGACCGGAGCGCTGGCGGCATCAGTACTGCGTCTGCCATTCTGGCCTTCCCTGCTGAGCATTGCCGGGGGGGTAATTATTGCTGGAATACTGGTTAGTGGAGCGGGATTGGGAGTATTATCTCTTTTCTAGCGTAGGAGCAGGAGGATTTTATGGCACGTGTACTCGTCTTAGCCCCCCATCCAGATGATGATATAATTGGCTGCGGGGGAAGTATAGCCAAGTTGAGTAACCAGGGGCATGAAGTGGTTGTCGTTTACTTTACCTCTGGTGAAGCTGGCAGTTTGGAAATAGAGCCTTCTCAGTTAGCCCGAATTCGTGAGGATGAAGCCCGCCGAGCCGGACGAATGCTGGGTGTGAGCGAGTTTTTGTTTTGGCGCCAGCCGGATGGTTTTTTACAAGAATCTGCCGAAATCACAAATCAATTGGTACGTTTGATTAGAGCCCGTCAGTTCTCCACCGTTTATTTACCCCATAAACAAGAAGCTAATCGTGATCATGCGGCTGCTTACCACATTGGTAGGGAAGCTTGTAACCGCGCTGCCGGTCCCTGGTTTAAGGATTGTGGTATTACTCCCTGGACAGTTGATAATATTTTAGGCTATGAGGTCTGGACTCCTTTGCAGGAAGTATCTTATGTGGAAGATATAAGCGATACCATGGATATTAAGATGCAAGCTTTGCGGCAGCACCAATCTCAGCTGTCGGTTTATGCTTATGATGAAGCTATCCGGGGACTTAACAGGTATCGCGGTATTACCAGTGGTCAAAAAGCTTACGGAGAAGCTTTTGTAATTTATAAGGCAGCGGAGGTTACCATAAGATGAGCGGCGCATCAGTCCTGCTGGTTACTCCCTATCAAAAACAGCAGCGAGGTAATTCCATAACTAGCCAAAGACTGCAAAAAGGGTTATCCCAGCTGGACTATGAGGTTGATCTCGTATCCCTGGACTCTTCTTATGGTTGGTCTGAGGCTGCCCAACGCCTGAGCCAACGGGGCTATCAGCTATTACACGTTTTACATGCTGGTTCCGTAGATTATGTACTGCAGCGTTTGCCGGCGGCTGCTGAACTTCCTTTAATATTGACTACTACCGGAACAGACATAAATATTGATTTGTTAGGTTCCCAGCGTAGCAAGATTGAAAAGGCCTTTAATATAGCCTCTCGGGTGGTAGTATTTCATCATGACTTTGTGCCTGTACTCACTTCAATTATCCCCACAGTTGCTGATAAGCTACGGGTTATTCCCCAGGGAGTAGACCTGCCCGATTCCCCTGCATGGAGCCGCTCCCGACTGCAGTGCCAGGCGGATGACCTAATCGCGGTTTTGCCCAGCGGGATTCGCCCGGTTAAACGCATTGAGTGGGCTTTGGAGGCTATGGAAACCGCAGCTGTTTATCAAACCAACCTGCATTTGTTGATAGCGGGACCAGTCATCGACAGCGACTATGCTCATGCGATTATGAATCGTATTAACCAAACTCCCCGAACTAAGTATTTGGGTGAGGTTAAGCATCAGGAAATAGCCGGTTTATACAAAGCGGCAGATATGGTACTAAACACTTCTTTAGTGGAAGGACAGCCCCAGGCTGCTCTGGAGGGTATGAGTGTGGGACTGCCGGTAATTATGTCGCGAGTGCCGGGTAATCTGGGGATTATTACTCCTGGTAAAGAAGGTTTTTATGTCGAAAATCCGCAAGAGCTGGCTGAGGCTATGCTCGCTCTGGCTGATAGCAGTTCTCTGCGACGAAAACTGGGGGCGGCGGCAGCTGATTTGGTTAAGGAGCGTTATTCAAAAACACATGAATGGGAGCAATATCACTTTGTGTATCAGGAATTGATAGGAGATGAATGAGAAGACAGGGGAAACGTCCCCTGTCTTGTTATTTGGTCAGCTTCTTAAGCAGGTTGAGGGCTACGGCCAGCACAAACCATTTGGAAGCTGGATCGTCTGGGTTATGATATTGGGTTATTAATCCTTCCTGTTGGGCTTGTTCCACCAGCTGTTCCTTCCAGGGTTCGGGCACTTTACCACCTCCTTTTGCATCATGTAAATCCGAAAATAGGCGCTGCCAGGGAAAATTCGGTCCGGGGTCCTGGGGGCGGTTTACAGTATCAATCTGATTATGGCCAATGATGTGGTCCCGGGAAATCGGGATGTTCCAGCGTTCTATAAGCTGTTGGTGCAGCCATAAACTGGCCTGATACTGTTCTTCTGTTAATAAACCTCCGGATAGGTTTTCATGTTCTATAGAAAGGGTATAGCGGTTGGGATTGGTTCCGTCATAAAGGGGCCAACTGGGTCTGTTTACAAAGCCCACTGCCCAGGCGGTATCTTCGTCTTTCACCAGTTGCAGAATACGACCGTTTTGCAGTATCAAGTAATGAGCGCTGGCTTTGGCAGCAGGGTTTTGCATCCAGGTAAGAGTACCGGGATAAAGGCCGCCAGTTATATGATTAACAATGGCCAAAGGGGTTCTGCCCCCTCGGCCGGGGGTAAAATTAGAGGTTCCTACCCATTCAATCCGGTGCTGTACCATGACTCATCCTCCTTTCTTTAATATATGTATGTTTATTTGTGGAGTTTGCGCCCCGATTATCAGCGGGACGATGTGGGCATCGTCCCCTACCGATGCGGTTTGAGTATAGAGATCGCTACGTCGCCGCGCTCCTGGCGATGACAACTCAGATGTTCTCCTGGCTAAGACACGAAAAATAACCACAGTGCTCTCTAACTAGCTCTGCCATTATTAACGGGCATTTCATTCCGGAGCACAATCGACGGGAAAAGCTGCTGCGGTTTGGGCTTTGTTCCCTATAGATATTCCGGAGTAATTAGCGGCCGCCAATTATAAAAGCGGACGCCTAAGCTATTCCTTTTCCCAGTTTTGCCTGGATATGCCACTATCTTGCCAGCATACCTGTCCAGCATACACACAAACTATCTTTGAGATAAGGAGGGCTTTCTTTTGACCAGACCCCATACAGCATGGATAATTATAATTGCTCTATTAGCTTTGTTACGCTCCTGGACCGCTGTTCCCCAAGCCATTGCTGCCCAAGATTTTAAGCTTCCTCCTTATCCGTTGCGGGTGGTGGGTGGTGGCAATTGTGTTTGGCTGGCATGGGAAATGGCTTGGCTTCGGTGGGGGTTTATTCTTCCGGTCGCTGGTCACGCCTGCCAATGGACCCGGCTGGATGGAGTCCAATTGCAACAGGGAGGCCGAACGGGCACATTGGCGATAGTTGACCAGCCTATGGCAGACAGCATCATGATAATACCTCCCAGCAAAGAGTTACAGAGCCAAATCTTTGGGGGCTACGGTCACCTGGCCTGGGTGAAAGAGGTGCATCCCCAGCGAGTAGTGGTTATAGAGAGCTCCATCTTCCCCAAACAACCAGGACAAGAATGGCAAGGATGCTGGTACCAGCAAAGTGAATATGCTCTTTCCAATTTGGAAAATGCCCGATTTCTTTGCTTAACAGAAGTGCTGCCTGTGGAAAATGCTTTAACGGTCTCGGCCCATGCTGCTTCCCTATCTTCTTTCTCCCATGACTCTACCCTTCACGAAAATAACCAGCCTACCTGGCAGTCCTGCCGGGATATGTGGTCTTATACCCTGTTAAGCATGAAATTATTATGCCTCCAGTGAATACAGGAAAATTGGGCCTTGTGCAAATTAGCCAGTTCAGAAGTGATGGATTGGAAATGAGAAACCGTATTCGAAGACGCTACCGATGAGCTCATAAAAAGAACTTTCCCAGATTGAGGATGCTATCCACGACTATGCCATGCCACATCATCACTCAACCTGGGAAGCTCTGTCACTAAATCCGAATCGGAACTGTCATTGACAGTCAACTTTCAGTATGGCTTTCTTCCAGAATTCTAACCTAAATTATGGGGATCACTGGCCGATGCATCTATAGGTAGGCTTGATACCCGTTTTTGCTCAGATATTTACCGATTACCATTCTCTGAACTTGTACCGTTCCTTCGAATATCTGCATTATTTTGGCGTCACGCATATACTTCTCCACCGGGTATTCCCGAACATAGCCATATCCACCATGTATTTGTACTGCATCGGTGGACACTTTCATAGCGGAGTCTGCCGCGTACATCTTAGCCATATTGGAAAGCATTTTGAAGGGCAGTCCATTATCTTGCAGCCAGGCGGCCTTCTGATACAGCAGTCGGGAAGTTTCAACAGCTGTAGCCATATCGGCCAGCATGAAGGAAATAGCTTGAAAAGCCGCTATCGGTTTGCCGAATTGATGTCTTTCGTTGGCATAGGTGATAGATGCATTTAATGCCGCAGTAGCAATTCCGGTAGCCATGGCAGCAATGGCAGTACGGGAAAGATCCAGGGTCTCCATTAAAATGGGAGTTCCCTCTCCTTCACCGCCTAACATCATCCAACCAGGTACTCTTACGTCTTCAAAAATAATTTGATTGGTACTGGTGCTTCTGATGCCCAGCTTATCTTCTTTGGGTCCAACGGTAATGCCTGGAGTGTCTCTGTCCACCATAAAAGCACATATGCCTTTGTTTCCTAATTTCTTATCTAGAGTAGCGATAACAGCCAGGTTTTTGGCAAATTCACCGTTGGTGATAAATTGCTTAGTTCCATTAAGAATATAGTCGTTACCGTCCTTGACACATTTGCATGACAGACCCAGAGCATCAGAACCAGCTTCTGGCTCGGTCAGACAGAAAGCACAGATTGCTCCTTCCAGCATCCGGCCATACCACCATTTTTTCTGCTCATCATTGGCTGCCACCCAAATAGGATCCGAGGCCAGAAGGGTGGAGGCCAGCATAGTTGTTGTAAGACCGGCATCACCTTGAGCAAGCTCATCGCATACTATGTATTTTGACAGCCAATCCAGGCCATCTCCGCCATATTCAGCTGGTATTCCAATGGTCATTAATCCCAAATCTTGCATTTTGGCAATTGTTTCGAAAGGAACCGTGCCGTTTTTGTCCCACTCGCCTGCATAAGGCACAACCTCATTGGCAGTAAAATCAGCGGTCATTTGTCTGATCATTTCTTGTTCTTCTGTTAATCTGAAATTCATGATTAATTCCTCCCATTAGGCAAGTTTAGTGATGAAAAATACTTCGTTAACCTGTGCATCATTCAGTAGCAATTTGTCTGCTTCTTAAATTTGACGAACCCATAAAAAGGCAGGCCAGACCGGTTCCTATTAATCCTGCAAATTCCGGAACCACCTCCTTTGGCAATGATTTAGGGGTAATTTATATCCTGTTTCGCTATTATTTGTTTATTTTCGATGACATATATTCCGTTATGGTAACAATACCAAATTGCCTAAAAAATAACAAGATTGAAGACCAAGGGTGGACTAAAATGGCTCTAATATTGGCAGACTATGACTGGAGGTGATTATATATACCATCACAGGAGGAATATTCTGCTTCCTGGGAAGAGGCTAACCAGTCAGTTCAGTCTGCCATCCGGTTGGCTGAGCAGGCTTATCTTGCCTTGGAAAAGGCCCGAGCCAGTCAGATAGCTTATGAAATTCAGCATGCGGAAATGGAATATCAAAAGGCTATGAAACAGGTGCAGGCTGCCCAGCGCCATTTACCCTATGTCAGTACCGACCAGCAAAAGAAATTTTCTCAGGCAGAACAGATGCTAAATGATATTGCCCCTACTAGATCGTAATAGGAAGACAGGGTACATCTCCCCCTGTCTTCTTTATGTTTTGGCTTTCAGGAATTGCTGTGAAAATGGAAGATTACGGACGTGTCATTGGCCGTTCCGGCACTCCTGATGTTGCGAGCCCCGAAGGGGCGTGGTAATCTCAATGCTGAATTGCGGTATAAGTTAATAGATCGCCACGTCGCTCCGCTCCTCGCGATGACACAGGTAGAATCATTTGCGGCAATGTGGCTATGTATTAAAGCAGACACCCTGCCATCGAGGCAGGGTTAAATTTCTATTGTGGTATTACCGGCCTAAGTCAGCCGTCATGGCTGCCTAGTGTGCAATTCTTTTAATACACCTTAACTCAAGTCCTATTTATGGGAACCCCGCCTGTAGCTCAATAATCAGCCCAACCTATGCAACTTTTGGTATCACCTATGTGGGCATAAATTTGACTACATGGATATCTAAATTTGGCCATGGCTGAATATGGTTTGAATAACAGTATTATGCACCATAACCAAAGCTTTGGTCTGTTATTTGCAGTAATGAAAGCTAGCCGAGTTTAACCAAACCATTTTGGGGATGTCAATTAGTTCAGCCACAGTTACAAAGGAGGGGAAACCATGGACTTTTCCTTAAGTAAAGAACAAAAACTTATTCAAAAAGCAGCTTATGATTACAGTCACCACCAAATCAAGCCTATGGTGGACACTATTATGAACACCAACCATATTCCGGATGAGATGCTGATGGAGTTGGGAGAGCTGGGAATGTTCGGGATACCGTTCCCAGAGGAGTATGGAGGTGGCGGGGCAGGTTATCTGGACTATATTTTAGCCCTGGAACAACTTTCCAGTGTGTGTCCAGGTGTAGGTATGATCATTTCCGTAAACACAGTAGGGCTCAGTGTAATCCATGCTCTAGGAACAGAGGAACAAAAGAACTACTATCTGCCGCGCGGCATGAAGGGGAAGGAGATCTTTTCCTTTGCTTTTACGGAACCGGGTACTGGATCAGATCCAAGGCAATTGACCACCACGGCCAGATTTGACGGCGATAATTTCATCCTTAACGGAACTAAACGTTTCATAAGTAATGCTGGTTATCCCGGGCCAATGGTAATTATCGCCCGGGAAGAAGACACCGATCAGGCCAGTGCCTTTATTATTGAAAAATTCTGCTCTGGCTACTCCCTCTCGGAAAAATGGAATAAGATTGGTGCAAAAGGCGGTCCTCTGTATGATGTTTATCTGAACAATGTAGAAGTTGATCAGTCCCAGCTTTTGGGGCAGAGAGGCCAGGGATTATGGGCATTAAAGATAGCCATGGCCTATGGCAAAGTTGGTCTTACTGGTCTCTTTCTAGGCATAGCTGCTTCCGCTTATGAGGAAGGCAGGCAATACGCTATGCAAAAAACCCATCGGGGTACTCCTATCGCTGATAAGTTTGAACATATTAAAATTGCGCTGGCTGATATGGCTATGAAATATGAATCCTGCCGTTGGTATGCTTACCATCTGGGCTGGGCTGCTGACACCTATAAGGATCCCTGGCAACTGGTGAAAGAAGCAGCTCTTACCAAGGTGTTAGTAGCTGAAACAGCTGTTGACATTTGCAGGATTTCCATGGGTATCCATGCTTCCTATGGACTCATGAGAGACTATAAAATTGCCCAGCTTTGGGATGATGCTATAATGGGTCC
>LSQX01074204.1_pt1 | contig 14452 bp, 14 predicted proteins | sample 654561 | NCBI WGS metagenome assembly LSQX01 (sample SAMN04489861, study PRJNA283612) | anaerobic digester metagenome | isolation source: 4 biogas reactors fed with cattle manure at either 37C or 55C with and... | place: Denmark: Kongens Lyngby | collected 2014
ATACTTAATATCTTAATCTCTCTATTCGTCACTAGGTCCATAATAGCTGTGGTTGGTGCTCCAGCTGTACAGAAGAATGCATCAATTTTATTGTCTTTATAAGCATCTGCTGAGGCAGAAAAACTTAGATTTTGTTTGCTGATATCGTCAAAGGTTACCCCGTAAGCTTCTAAAATCTGCTTAGCATTAAACTCAACACCACTTCCTGCGTCTCCTACAGAAACACTTTTTCCTTTAAGATCAGAAATACTATTAATTCCTGAAGCAGGATCTGCAACTATTTGCACCACTTCAGCATAAACTCCTGCCATGGCAGAAAACCCAGTAACTGCTCCATCTTCTGAAAATAGGTCAGTTCCTTTATACGCATAGTCCATTACATCATTTTGCACAATAGCCATATCGACTTCTTTTGAATCAATAAGCTGTATATTTGCTTTTGAGGCTCCGGTGGATTGAATATTAAAGGAAATATCTCCAGATTTTCCAAGAACTTGCCCCACCGCTGTACCAAAGGCATAATAAGTGCCTGTGTTTCCTCCTGTAGCTAATTTTATTTTATTACTTCCATTACCACAGGCAGAGAGAACCATGGCACTGACGATTACAGATCCAATTAACGCGAATATTTTCTTTTTCATTCTTTAATCCTCCAACTCTATTTAATACTTTCTAAATTGAATTGTATCTTTATTCATATAGCCTTGTCAACACTTTAATGAATTATTTATTTTTCTAACTTGCATTTGTTCACTTTAAACATTTTTTATTATTCATACACATTTAGCTCTAATCGCTTCAATTGATGGCCTCTAAGGGATTTTAACTTGTTTTCTATATTTTAAATTTATCCTATAATGATTTTTATACTTTATCAACTTTCATAAATTCACAATTGGATTTTGTTAACTTCACTTTATTCTCCGGTTTTTTCCTCGAATATAATAAGTATCATGCTACAGATTCTAAGGTTGTGTGATTGAATCTCTAATCCTAAAAGAAAAATAACCTAAGCCCAGAAAAACTGTGTGCTTAGGTTATTTTAGAAGATTTTTGTGAAGGATAATAGCCTTTTTAAACTTTTACTTGGCTTAAAAGTCCAACTGTCCCTGTTACAGTATTGCTGGGAGTTCAGATAACGTCTTTATCTCATATGTTGGCATAATATCTGCTCTGTTCTCCTTATTTCCTGGATTAAACCAACATGTATCCACGCCAAAGAGATTACCTCCCTTTATGTCAGATGTTAAGCTATCCCCTACCATGAGAACTGACTCCTTACGGGCTTGTCCCAGTTTTTTTAAAGTATAAGCAAAAATTTCAGGATTTGGTTTAGAGATTTGTATTTCTTCGGAGATTACAATTTCTTCGAAATATTTTGCTATTATGGATCCTTTAATTCTCTTTGTCTGCACTCTAGTTAAACCATTGGTGATAATGGCTAATCTATGATTTTCACTGAGACTCTCTATTAGCCCTAATGCATCATCATAGATAAATGAAGCATTTGAGAGAAACTCCATATAATAATCTGCAAATAACTGTGGCTTAAAATCCCAAGATATCATTTCTTTAAATCGATTAAATCTTTCCACTTTAAGTTTCTCTTGAGTGATTTCACCCAACTCAAATTCTTTCCATATTTTCTTATTCACGTCATGGTATATCGCTAAATGTTCTTCTTCATTGTAAATAAAACCAAGTTTTTCTATGGTTTTTTCCAAAGCAAACTTCTCTGATTTTTCAAAATCAAATAGAGTCTGGTCTGCATCGAATAAAATAACGTCATATTTCATAATTAAGTCTCCTCTCAATTCCTTTTATTATAGCGTTAAAAATCGCTAGACTCTATAATATTTGTCAGAAATTGTAAAATCTAACGACAAAATGAAAAAAAGACCCCCTTAAAATATCACTTTAAGGGAGTCTATCATAATTATTCTTTTATTTAAGCTCAGAAGCTGCAGTTTGCCCTGCTATTCTTCCAAATACAATGATATCAGTCATAGCATTTCCGCCAATTCTATTAGCTCCGTGGATGCCTCCTGTAACTTCTCCTGCAGCATAAAGACCTTTAATAGGATTCCCTTCACCGTTTAACACATGAGCTGTGGTATTAATGGTAAGCCCTCCCATGGTGTGGTGAATTCCAGGGGTTACCTTTAAGGCATAGTATGGACCATTCTCTAAAGTAACCGTCATATTATCCCGCTTAAAGTCTTCATCATTTTCATTTTCAACATAACTCTTATATTTAGCTAATGTAGCTTTAAGCGTTTCTGAATCTACTAGTAACGCTTGGCCTAATAATTCAAGATCTTTACCTTCAACCGCATATCCTTTTTCTACGTATCCTCTAAGAGCTCCATTGTCTTCTCTCATCTCTTCATTTGTAATAAGATAAGCGATTCCACCAGTCTGCTTTAAAATATCTGCAGACACTACGTCTCTAGTGGAAAGTTCATTGGTGAATCTTTCCCCTTCTTGATTAACCAAGATAGCTCCATCTCCACGAAGACCTTCAGTGAACATGTATCCTGATTCTGGATCTGTGGTGGGATGAATCTGAATCTCTTTAATATCTGTCAGTGCAGCACCAACTTTTTCTCCCATTTCAATTCCTTCACCTAAGGCTCCAGAATGATTTGTAGTGGAGAATCCAACTAAATCGGATCGATAAGATTCAACCTTCTCGCTATTTGCACCAAATCCCCCTGTAGTTTCAATCACTGCTTTTGCATTAATCGTGAATTCATTTCCATTAGCGTCTGTGGCTAAGATTCCTGAAACCTTGTCTCCATCCATCAAAATCTCTTTAGCTGTGGTTTCCATCATAATGGTGACATCTAACTCTTTAAGTTTTTCTGTCATGGTAGCAACCACTACTGGTCCCACTGCAGACCCATCTGCTGGGGTATGAATTCTTGGGTTTGTAGCACCACCAGATAAAGATACTCTGGTTAGTCCTGCACCTAATTCGTTAAGCCACTCAATGGCATTTGCTGAATTATCCACCATGACCTTCACAAGATCTTTATTGTTGATTTCTTTACCACCCTTAAGAGTATCTGCAAAGAAAATATCTACAGTGTCTTCAATACCTTCCTCTTCCTGAATTTTAGTTCCTGCAGCATTTATACCACCTGTAGCTCTATTGGTATTACCACCAAGAATAGGCATTTTCTCTACGATAATGACAGATTTTCCTGCTTCTTTTGCCTCTATAGCTGCAGCCATTCCAGCTCCACCTGCTCCGATAACCACAATATCTGTCTCCAAATCTTCTTGAGCATTTTCTGTGCTTTCTTGTACTTTAGCCGTCTTTAGGGCATTAATATCTGCTCCAGCTTTTTCCAAGGCTATAATTATAGCTTGCATAGTTGCATCACTTGACACAGTAGCCCCACTGACTAAGTCCACATTTAAATGCTGAGCTTCTAGAATGCTCTCTGCTGTAATATCTACAGCTGGTACTCCGATACCTTCAGTCTCTCCATCAGCTTCACCTTCGTAGGTCCCTGCTGTAAATAGACCAGATTCTTCTTTAGAATTTTCATCCTTTGCTCCACACGCTATAACACTCATCATCATAGCCATGGACAAAAGGAAAACCAAGATTGTTTTTGTTGTTTTTTCCATAAATACTTTGCCTACCAAAATAATTTTTATCAAGGTAATTATATCCTCAACTCTTTGTTAATTCAATAACAAAAACAGCGAAAATACAATAATTTCGTTTACGCTCTAAACTTCACAATCGGTAGCAAATAACTTATGGTCTTATTTACTGATTTCATTCCAGATATTGTAGTGCTCGTAAAAAAATTCCATAGAGGTTATCATTCTCCATGGAAATCTTGTTGGTTGTTTCTTATTTGATTTTATCTTATTTTTTAATATAAGCTCCAAACGATTTAACTAAATCTTCTAATTCGTTAATATAGGCATAATATTCTTCTTGAACCATTTCTTCTTCCTCATAAGATTTTTGCTTCTTATAGTAAAGAGAAGCTCTTTCATAATCTAAGATAAAGTCACTAATGGAGAAAGCTTCATTTATCAATTCTTCATCTTCACCATATAAGCTCATCATCTTTTCTAAAATCTCTAAGGCTTTTGTGTAAGCTAGTGCACCCTGATAACTCTTAGCCAGTCCCAAATAAGCTTCATAAGTCTCTTCTTTCTCTAATGCTCGTGTAAAGTAGGCTGCAGCTAAAAAATCCTTTTCTTCATCATACGCTTCATGACCTAAACTAAGATTGTTTCCGTCTTCTAACGTTGAAGATATTTGTTTAATCTTGTCTTCTAAGGAAATAGGAACAAAATTCAAATCATCTCTTTGAATTTCATCAATTACTCGAGGGATAAATTCTCCTCGCCCATAAGCAGATTTAGCGTACCAAAGATTCGATTTTCCCATGGTTTTCCCCTGACGAGTTAGTCTAGGTCGCTTAATGATAAAATCTCGATCTTCTTTGCTTACTAAATGGCAGTCTTTATCGTCTGCCATAAAATTAAAGTATAAATATTCATCATCGTATAGAGGTAGAGTTACCATCTCTTTAAACACAGTGGCATTTTCATACCAGCCTACAATTGTAAGTTCTTCTTCATTTATTGCTGCACAAAAAACTACAGTTATTCCACCCATGGATTTCGTACCTTCAGAAACACTTTTAAAGTGCTGGTCAAGATGAATCTCTCCTCCAGTTCGAACATAACCATAACATCGACCATTAAAATCTAAAAAGTTATCCTTTTCAAAAACATCTGAAGTATCTTTTACTAAGTTCCCTTCATGCTTAGGTTGGTCATCTAATGTGATTCCTTGATAATTATCCATCTCATTAATATTACAAAATATAAAATTCATTTTTTACCCCTATTTCTTTATTTTATTTATCATTCTTATTTGCACTTAAGCTCCCTTATTCAAGAGCAGCTCTTCATTCTACCACACTTCATCCTTTAACCCCTAGCACAGGAGGTTAAATCTGTAAAATCTATTTAATATTCTCCACTCCATTGGGAACCACTATGGTTCTTAGCTCATCGGTCAATTCATTAATCTTAAGTGTAAAATAGCTATCTAGAATCAATTCATTGACTTGCTGAGTAAAAGTTAAGGTCACCGCTTTGAATTCATTAGACTCTCTTGCAAATGAAAATTTGATCTCATAATCACGAATTTCATAATTTTCCACCTGATCAGCATCTATTCCTAAACTTTTAGTCAATATACCCTTAAATTCTTCATTAGTGAAATAGTCCGTCGTATAGAAATCTAAAGTAAACTCTGTTTCTTGCTTCTCCAGAACATAGGAGAATTTAAATAGATCCCAAAGCCCGACATTTTCAATGGGTTTTGCAAAAACCACAGGATTGAAACCATCCTCTTGGAGCAGAGGCATTCCTTTTTGCCAAGGAAGAAATGGAAGGTTGTAATGATGATAAACCTCATCACCACTGGTGTAGAGATCAAAAATCCTTGGATCATTGAGTAGATTAGATTGAAGATAAACTCCTGTTAGGGATTGTCTTGGTTCCGGTGTTGTGATAACTGTATTTCCCCGAATTCCCACTGAAGCTCGATCTTGACCTATACGACTTTCAAAACTAAGATCCATGGTTATGGCTTCTTGAACATCACGATATGAGTCATACGCTAGCCGATATCTATTGTCTGCAAGATAAAAAGCCCCCACTGCAACCAAGCCTAATAGCACAATAACACCTACAACCCAAAGTATAACTTTTCCTTTCATGGTATTCTCTCCTTTTCCTTAATCTTAAATAACAGCTAATTCCGAGCCCTCTATTTCATAAAGGACATGTCACTCATCCTTCTAATCATATACTTGCCAGTTTTTGTTTCAGTCAAATCCCAATTTGCCCAAGATTCCACCATCCCATTTTTATGGTGGATAGGCTCAGGATGCTGTATGGTGATAATATTTTTCATTTATTCTCCTACCCTACTTCTCAATAGTATTGTAATTTAGCTCTTTTAAGATGTTATCGCGAGTTACATCATCAAAGTATCTGGTGGGGATAATATGAGCCGTAAATCCACTTATGTAGACTAAAATAAACTCTTCAAGAATTTTAATCTCCTTAATATTTTTCTTCATAACTACTTCAGATGAGAATTCATCCAATACTTGAATCTTCTCATTATCAATTATCATAGTTTTGTGACCAAAAACTGAGGAGTTATCCCCTTCTTTAAAGATCTTTAGCATCTGCTTTCTAATCTGCTTATCATGTTGCTTAGGATATTTAAGGATCCATATAATACCAAAGGCTATTGCAATAATTCCCCAATAAAGTGCTGGCTGACTAAAAATCTCAGTTCCGATATAGTACATGATTAATCCAGAGATAATTGAAAAACCGTAGCGAACGATTACAAAAGTTCTCTGATGAGCTTTAGAATTTCTTAAATGATATAGATTAAAACCAATATAATCTTCTTCTGTGATTTCATATGCTAATTCCATAACAATCTCCACCTAAACTCTTATATTTTATTTCACAACTTACTAATCCCTAATTTCCTAAGTTGAGAAAACTGATATGAAAACTAGCCGTCCAAAATAAATGTCACTTATTGTTGATGGTTAGCCTATAACTCTTTACTTGCTGGTAATAGTCTTTTTTCTCTTTAAGATTATTTGATTTATAATCCCTATTCCCATGGAAATTAGGATGACAACTAACCATATGATAAATCCCGGATTTTGATTCAACATGGCGACTTCTTGGGCATCCATACTCTGAGTTATCCTCTCTATGTTATCAAGCATAATCCATTTCCCTAAATAATTTCCTATAAAGACGCCAAATACAATGCCGCCACTCATCCAAATAGAAAGATGTTTTTTCCCTTTTGCTTGTAGAATCAGAGCCAACAAACTTAACGAAAGATAGAATGTCCAATTTTTAGTTATCCAACCAAACAAATATTCATCTTTTAACAGAGTGGCTGCAATAAAAAAGACGACGCTAAAAATTATCAATTCAACTATTGTAATTCTCTTTTTAACCATTTTCTTTTCCTTCTCTACTATTTCTACTATACCGAGAAATAACAACACCATCTTTAACCGTAATTTCGTCTAGATGAAGTTTAACTGTAGGATATTGAGAGCGAAATAACTTCCTTCCCTTGCCCAATACAACAGGGATAAGACCAAGAATATATTCATCAATAAGATCAGCCTTCATAAATTCCTCAATGAGTAGCGCTCCTCCATAAAGCCATATATTTTTTCCCTTTTCTTTTTTTAACCCTCTCACCATTTCTACTGGGTCTACGACGAATTCTACAAAAGCTTCATTGGGTCTAGCTTCCTTTGAAGCTACTACAATTCTCTTCTTCCCGTGCTCTAAGATATGACTAACACCGTTATCTTCATATGCTTTTCTTCCCATAATCACTACGTCACAAGAATTCATGAAGTCTTCAAAACTAAATTGATTTATAGTATCCTGAGCAGAATCATGATGACCTACAATCCACTCATATCCTCCTTGTTCATCTGAAATATAACCATCCAGACTCATTGCAAGGTTTAGAATTATTTTTCTTTCCATATACTTCTCCCTTCTTTTACTCATGTCCATCTAAAGGTGAAAATTCAGGTTAATATTTACTTATACACAGTTTAATTATGGCATATAAATTTTATTTTATATAGTCATCCTATAAAGATACGCCTATTTGAAGTTCCATAATAAATTTCTATAATAAAAAACATGGAGAGGATTAAATAATCATCTCTATGTTTTCACTTTATCTTAAGCCATATTTTTTTAAAGTCTTTTTACATCACTATTGGCCACATTTATCGTTCTTCTTTTAAAGATCGAAGGAAGAGTCCAGCTAATGACTTCTCTGGATCTTTTCCCTCATAAAGCACTTCATATACAGCTTTTGAAATGGGTAGCTCTATCTCGTATTTCTTGGATAAATTCATCAACGCTTTAACTGTGGCGTATCCTTCTGCTAAGCTACCGTAATCTTCTCTTAAGACATAAGCTTCTCCAAACCGTCTATTATGGCTAAACTGAGAAAACACGGTGGCTTCATAATCCCCTAAATGACATAATCCATAGGCCGAGAAAGGATCCCCTCCTAGAACCTTAATTAAATCACTAACTTCTTTTGTTCCCCTAGACATAAGAGCACCTTTGAGGGAACTCCTTTGAAGCCCATCTAGCATACCAGCAGCAATACCAATGACATTCTTCGTAGCTGCTCCAATCTCGTTCCCAATAAGATCAAATCCATAGTAGAACCGAATAAGTTCAGATGAGAAGGCTTTAATCAATTCATCTTTAAGCTGCTCACTTTCAGAGTCAATCACCATACAGTTAGGAAGTCCTCTAATAAATTCTTCTCCATGACCTGGCCCAATCCATAAGGCACATTGATTTGAGTGGTGAAGTACTTCATGAAGTACTTCGGTAAGCCTTTTCCCTGAAGAGGCTTCAATCCCTTTCATGCATAAAACAAATTTCTTATCCTTTATATTATATCCTTTGATTTCTTCAAGAAGGCCTCTAAAATTTTGAGCATTGATTGAAACGACTATGGTGTCTCCTTTCAAAGCTTTTTCCAACGTACTTTCTAGGGTTATCGTTTCTGGTAATTCTAGCATTTTATTCTTTCGGGTTTCTTGAAATTCTATAAAGTTTTTCGAATTTGTTCGACCATAAAGGGTTAATGTATGACCTATATGATCTAAATACCAAGCAATAAAAGCCCCCCAACGGCCACAACCTAAAACCGATATTTTCACAATGTCATTCCTCCCTTTCTTTAATCTCTATTTTTATTATGGGAGATTAATTATCCATATACCAGCAATTGAGAATACTTTCAAATTTCTTTAAGATTATTCGTTCTTTATTCTCCATAATAGTATCCATCGTTATCTATTTTTTGTATTTCAGTTTAATTGAAAATGCAAGAAAGGATGAGCACATAGCTTAACCTTTCCTGCATTTAAACATCATTATTCTTCTATACTTAGTCTCGATTTATCACTAAGGAGTAATAGTCGGTTTCAAGTATTCTAGCGCTATAATAAAATTGACGATCAATTTCGTTAGAGATTGATTTACGATAGCTTAGCTTCTCCTCTTCACTCATGGTAATTCCTTCATTTAGAGTAAAAGTTTTTGCTTGGACATCATATCGTCCTTTATCTGTTATGAAACTTCGGTTATTGAAAATAACCAAAGGTTCTTTGTCCGAAAACATATCAATGCCCATCATAAGTCTAGAATCAAATTCTACATCCATCATATTGGAGATTGTTGGAATAATGTCTAAACTAGACACAGGCCGATCTACGGTCATAGGTTCCATCTTGCTGTTATACAGAATAAAACTACTCTTGTAAAGTTCAAAACTTTCTTCCACTTGATGACCAATAATGTCACTAATCTCAGAATTCTCTAAACCATAAGGATAATGATCAGCACTCATGGCAATTAGCGTATTATCTAAAACTCCAGCTTTTTCAAGCTCAAGAAGAAGATATTCTAGTGCTCTATCTAGTTCAATTTGTGTTGCCATATAGGCTTTACCGGCATTTGTATAAGGTAAATCTTGAACTAGATCTTTATTTTTACTAGCAATATAGTTATCTGAGAATGTATATCGCATATGGCCTGATACGGTCATATAATACGTATGAAAAGGCACATCTTCGCTAAACTCTGGCACAGTAAGTTCCATCATCTCAATATCAGATTCAGGCCATGTGGGTCTAACATCTAATCCGCTGCCTAGTCCTTTATAATCATACCCTAAGTTTGGATGAGAGATATCTCGATTATAGTAATCAAACGTATGATTATGATAGGCTCTAGTGGAATATCCTAATCTAGAGAGCTGGTTTCCCATGGCAAAGGGCATATCAATGTCCCCTGATTTATACATGCTCCAAACCCCATTTTTAGGAATAAGACCCGTGTTAGCCACATACTCTCCATCTGAAGTACTTACACCCCATAGAGGGTTATAAAAATTCGTAAATTTCACGCCTTCTTCTTGCATCTTGTAGAGGGTAGGAGTTACGTCCTTATTAACAGCATAGCTGGAATAGCCCTCCGCTGTTAATATAACTAAATTATATCCTTTGTACTTTCCTGTCATATTATTTTCTTTAGTTGGCTCTCGTTGACTAAAATAGGTATGCATATTCTTAAGATCTTCATCCGTGGCCTCATTAATGATTTCATCATAATTAATATCCATGACTTGATCTTGAAAAACCACTTCAGGTTCTAAAATATCTCCTGCGGTTGTTTCTTCATTTTCCTCTGGCGAATTTGCTTCAGCCATAGGTTCATCTTCTTCTGCTAATGGTGGGGGAGCTAAGACAGGTTCAAATCCTAACAAAGTGCGTTGAAGATCTAACCTCATGGTTGTGACAAGACCTAGTCTATTCACTGAAGCAACTGGATAGTTGTTCTGGTAATACAGATTATATGGAGAATTGATTTCTTTATCTCCTAGATTAAGGCTTAGAATAGAAAGACCAAACAAGCCGAGGCTAAACCCTATGACTAAAGCTCTTTCTGTCCAAGTTACTTTGTAGTTAAAGTTACGTCTCCTACCTACGGTCCTTAAAACTAAAAAGATTATAAAGGGAATGAAAAGCATAGCCAACCAAAGTAGATTTTCTCCCATGGCGGCCATAATATCATTAACAAACTCCAAAACTTGAGCTCCATTACTTGCTGAAAATACTGTGTAGAACATTTTGAAAATCTTATAATAGATTAGCTGAGATGCAAACAAAATAGTAGCTAAAAAAAGTGAAATCCCTATGACTATCGTTCGACCTCTCTCTTTGAGGAAACTAGCCATAACATAAATGATAAATCCTGTGACACCTGAGAATAAAAATCCGTACCAGAGCCCATTGTTCATAAATGGAGATTTGGTACTCAGGCGTAGTATAATTTCCATGTAAAATAAAACTGCCCATAGGTAGGCCAGCATGTAGAATCCTTCTAGAAAAAATGTCCTATTATTTCTTCTCATTTCTTTTTGTCTTTCTTCTCCCATTTCTTTTTGCCCCCCTTTGCTTTAATACTTATAACAAAGCATGGCATAATTCTTCTAATAGCATAATTCTAAAAAGTTGGTGAGGATACGTCATTTTTGAGAATGTAATTTTTTTACTCGTCTTCTTAAGCACTTCCTCAGAAATACCTAAGCTACCTCCGATAATAATTTGTATCTTACCATTATCATACAGAGCCTCATTAATTAATTGCTTAAAAGCCGGACTTTTCACTTCTTTGCCCCCTAAGTCCATGGCTATAACCATGGCTTTAGAGTCAATGTGGCGCTGAATTTTTTCACCTTCTTTCCTCTTAACTCTATCCACCTCTTTTATTCCCGCACCATCTTTTGTCTTCTCATCCATTAATGTAATTATGCGAAAGGTAATTCTTTTGGACAGCTCTTTTTGAAAATAATTCTCCGCATTACGGAGATACTCTTCTTTTAATTTCCCCACGGCTATAATTTCAATTTCTCTCATGACTGAGTGCTAACTGCCCTAAATTCAGGTGATATAATGATATTTTCGTAATAAGCTTGGTTGGTCTCTATATTTTCCTTAGATGACCATAATATAACTTGATAAAAAGAATCGTCTTTTTCTGTAATCAAATATTTATATACGATCTCCATACTTCCGTCTTTTCCGCTAACATCAAAAAGTTTTCCATTTTCACCCGTAACTTGAGTGTCTTTTACTTCTGAAATTTGGCCTTCTTCTAAATCTTTCTTAAGATTCTCCGAAATCAGCTGAACATAATAAGGTAATTCCATGTCTAAAGGAAAGTCTTCTTTTTTATCTTCTAACACCATCAGGTAGGAGTTATACTCTTCTGACACTAAGGATAATTTAGATTCTGGATGCAATGTATCATCTTTTACCCATTTCGTAGTAGCTGTTACTTCTAAGACCTCATCAGGTAAGATAAAAACTTCCAATTCCTCTTTTTTCTCTACAGGTGGTTTATTCACTTGGGGAAGAATAGAATTCTCATCTCCTTGGCACCCAGTGAATAAAAATATGCTCATGACCATTAAAAGCCAAGGTATGACTTTGTAATTTATTTTTCTAGATTTCATTTAATAATGCCTCTCTTTCAACTTATTACATTCTATTTTACGCTTAACCCGTTTATTTGGGTATCAAAATGATTAATTTTAATCAAAATAATTGTGAAAACTCACAATTCATCAAATTAAAAATAGTCTTCCTCCCTTTTGTTACACCATGTGATGCCAACAAAGAGTTGGAAGACTATTTCAAGTATAGACTATATTTCTTCTTTAAGAGATTCTACCCTAAGGTGTATTCTTTACGATCTGCGAATTCTTCTGTTTTTCCACTGTTCCAATTTTTAACTGGTCGGTAATAACCTGTGATTCTACTGTACACCTCAACCTCTTCGCCACAATAAGTACAAATTTTATGTTCTCCTACCATATAACCATGATTTTTACATACAGAGTAAGTAGGGCTTAGAGTATAATATGGCAAGGTATAGTTCTCAGCGATTTTTCGAACTAAATTAGCGGCAGCTTTCCAGTTTGGTGCTCTTTCTCCTAAGAAGACATGAAAGACTGTGCCACTGGTGTATAGTGGTTGCAGTTGATCTTGAATGTCAAGAGCGGCAAATACGTCTTCAGTATGGCCCACAGGTAAGTGGCTACTGTTGGTATAGTATGGAGTGCCATCATCATCTCCAGATGCATGAATTAGAGGATAAGCTTTCTTATCATGCATGGCTAGTCTATACGAGGTCGATTCTGCTGGAGAAGCTTCTAAATTATAAAGATCACCGTATTCCTCTTGAAAATCAGATAAATACTCTTTCATTTTTAACAGAATTTCCTTAGAAAAATCCACCGAATCTTCATGGGTTAAATCTTGGCGTATAAATGGTGCATTTAAGCAAGCTTCATTCATCCCTACAATGCCTATGGTGGAAAAATGATTATCAAAACTGCCTAGATATCTCTTCGTATAAGGATAAAGACCGGATTCTAAAAGCTTGCCCACCACATCTCGCTTTGTTTTTAAGGACCGAGCTGATATGGTCATGACTTTCTTTAACTGAACAAAGAAATCTTCTTTAGATTTACTAAGGTAAGCAATCCTAGGAAGGTTAATAGTGACAACCCCCACAGAACCTGTACTTTCACCACTACCAAAATAACCACCACTCTTTTTACGCAGTTCTCTTAAGTCAAGTCGTAGCCGGCAGCACATGCTCCGAACATCAGAAGGTTCCATATCACTATTCACATAGTTACTAAAATAAGGTGTTCCATATTTCGCTGTCATCTCAAAAAGCAATTTATTATTCTCATTTTCAGACCAGTCAAATTCTTTAGTAATCGAATAGGTGGGAATTGGATATTGAAATCCTCGTCCATCCACATCTCCTTCTATCATCACTTCTAAAAATGCTCTGTTAATCATATCCATCTCAGGTTGGCACTGGGCATAAGTGAAATCCATGGCTTTTCCACCTACAATAGCCTTATCTTTTGCTAAATCTGGTGGAACGGTCCAGTCTAAGGTAATATTTGAGAAAGGTGCTTGAGTTCCCCAACGACTTGGCGTATTCACACCATAGATAAATGATTCTATACTCTTTTTAACTTGTTCAAAGGATAAGTTATCCGTTTTTATAAATGGAGCCAAATAAGTATCAAAAGAACTAAAGGCTTGAGCACCTGCCCATTCATTTTGCATGATTCNNTTCCTAAAAAGTTAACCATTTGATTGCAAAGTGTGGCTAGATGCTTTGCAGGGGCAGATGAAATTTTACCCGTTACGCCGCCTAATCCTTGAAGAAGGAGTTGGCGAAGGGACCAACCTGCACAATATCCCGTTAACATGGAAAGATCATGGATATGCATAGCACCACTTCTATGAGCATGAGATACCTCATCATCATAAATTTCTGATAACCAATAGTTAGCCGTGATAGCACCACTATTAGATAGAATTAGCCCTCCAACGCTATAGGTTACTGTGGAGTTTTCCTTAACTCTCCAGTCTTCCACCTTCACATAATCATTCACAACTTTGCTGTAATCAATTAGAGTATTAACCGCATCCCTAGCTTTTTTACGCTGTCTTCTGTATAGGATATAAGCTCTAGCTACTTTAACATACCCTGTTTGGATCAAGACAACCTCTACAGCGTCTTGGATATCTTCTACAGATATTATGCCATCTTTAATATATGAGCTCATTTGTGCTACTACTCTTAGGGACAATAACTCCATGGTTGAGTCATCGATCATAACGTCTTCTGAGTCAAAAGCTTTTTTCATGGCTTCTGAAATCTTATCCATTTGAAAGGGCACCTGTTTTCCATCTCTTTTTTTAACTTCGTA
>LSQX01257336.1_pt1 | contig 14451 bp, 10 predicted proteins | sample 654561 | NCBI WGS metagenome assembly LSQX01 (sample SAMN04489861, study PRJNA283612) | anaerobic digester metagenome | isolation source: 4 biogas reactors fed with cattle manure at either 37C or 55C with and... | place: Denmark: Kongens Lyngby | collected 2014
ATCCTCTCCACCGAAGTGCCGCCCACAGCCTTTATAGGACAGCCTACCTTTATCGGGGCGGAATTTGTAAACGTGGGGAAAGTGACCTTGAACAACTTTATTGTCATGCTGGAGGGCGATTTTCACAAAGAGCAGGCTTCCTATTTTGTAGGAAATCTGCAAATCGGTGCCAGCGATTATTACCAGGGGATAATCTATCCTGAAAAAGAAGGGACGCTTTCCGGTAAACTGGTTTTTTCCTATATTGATAACAATAACCGGGAGGTCCAGGTTGAGGAGCCCTTTCAGCTTGAGGTCCAGGGAGCCCGGGCGATGGAACCTATGCCCGGAGATATGCCGCCGGAAATGATGGATCCACGTGCAAATGCAGGAGGGAGTTCCTTAATCAAAATTTTATTATGCATTATCATTCCTCTCGTTATCCTGGCGGCTATAATCATTTTCCTCCGGAAAAGGAAAAAGAAAAAAGAAAACGAGGAGTTGCTCGATGCGTAAACTGGATATTATATCTATGGCCAATAGAAACCTCTGGCGCCGCAAGGCCCGGACCATATTGACCTGCCTGGGCGTGGTCATCGGCACAGCTTCAATCGTCGTCATGATTTCGCTGGGCATCGGGCTTAAGGTGAGCATGGAAGAAAGCATGGCGCAGTGGGGCAGCCTCAACATCATCCGCATCTACCCGGGGATGCAGTACGACCGCGAAGGCAACCCGATGGGAGAAGCGCGGCGCCTCAACGATGAAACACTGGCGGAGCTAAAAGGCATAGACGGAGTCGTGGCTGTCTCCCCCGCTTATGAAGTCAACGGGGAGGCCCGCCTCGGGCGCAAGCGGGGACACCTGAACGTTGTGGGGATGGACCTGGAGGCAATGGAGGATCTGGAATTCTCCGTGGCACACGGCCACCTTCCCACAGCGGAAGAGCGCTTTACAATCGTTGCGGGCTCAGAGGTGATCAATAATTTCTGGGACGAGCGGGCTCCCCGCTCGCGCGGCATGGTTTATCACGATATGCGGCCTGAACAGCAGGACCCGGCGGAATTGCTCAACCAGAGGATCACCATGACTATCTACAACCAGTACAACCCGGACAACAAGAAAAACTACAATTTTATGGTAGTGGGGGTGCTCGACGAGAAGAATATGGACCGCTCCTGGCAGGTCTTTGCCTCGTTGGATGACGTCAAGCGCATTCGCGATTTTATGAACCAGGGCAGCAGGGGGGGAGGTACAGGCGCCTCTCCTCCCGGAATGGCAATGGTCATCGCCAAGGAGATGAGAGTTTCTGCCTCTTCCCGGCGCGGCGAAGATACGAGCGATGATTACAATTATATTTTAGTCCGCACTGAAGATATCGCTCAAACTAAAAAGGTTTCCGCAGAACTGCGCGACAGGGGTTTTAACGCCTATTCCATGGCGGATTCGCTGGAAGGCATCGAAAAAACCTCCAGAACCATCCAGGCAGTTTTGGGCGGTATCGGGGGGATTACCCTCTTTGTGGCAGCCATAGGAATTACCAATACCATGGTTATGTCCATCTATGAGCGAACCAGGGAAATCGGTATCATCAAGGTTATCGGGGCATCTTTTGCAGATGTGCGGTCTATCTTCCTCACCGAAGCCTCACTCATCGGCTTTATCGGCGGCATTGCGGGCCTGGGGCTGAGCTACCTTGCTTCCTACATTGTAAATACAATAGCCGCCGGCTATCTGCAAAGCGGTATGGGTATGATGGGAGGCACCCCGGGGAACATCTCCGTTATCCCCGTCTGGCTGGCTGCCGGGGCGCTGGGCTTCGCAATTTTTATCGGTCTGGCTTCGGGCCTTTACCCGGCAAATCGGGCAATCAAGCTTAGCCCCATTGTGGCGATCAGAAACGAATAAAGCGGTTTATAATTCGTTCACAATAAAATTCTTTTGTTTAAAGTGCCGGTCAAAAGCCAGCACTTTTTTTATTCCGTGCATCTGCATGGCCTATCATCAGGAAGATAAATTTGCGTTCTGATGCTCACTTGATATCCCTCCTTTTAATGTATAATGTATACATTAAACATCAAGAGCCTGCTTTTTGTCAAATTAAGGGTCGCGCGCAGGTTCTCCGGTTTCTGCTATAATAAAAATAAGGGTAGTGCGGCCGCAGCTCGCTTCCATAAGCAAATAAGCAAAAAATGTAGGCAGTTTCAGCTCAGCTCCTGGCCTTTAAAACCCTCCCCGTTCAAATACTCGTAAGTCTTAAGCTGGGTGATCGATATGAATAAAAACCGTTATATAAATAATCGTTACATTACTTCGCTTCTAATTGCGTTTCTACTGTTCCTGGCTGCCGGCGTATGGTGGTATTATTATGTACGTGCTTTTGTGGCCCTCCCCTATAACGACGCCCTGGATTATGTCAGTATGGCGCGAAATATCAGCCTGGGGAGGGGTTTTACCTCCAGGTACCTTACACCTTTGAGCCTGGTTCATGCCGGAGCGCCCTACCCAAACCTCTGGCGGGCTCCTTTTTGGCCCCTCTTCCTTGCAGTGTGTTTCAAAATCTTTGGCGCAACCGATACCGTAGCCGCAGGGGCCAGCGCACTTTTTTACTTTGCCGCCATACTTCCCCTTTTCCTGCTCTCCAGGGAGATTGCGGGAAGCAGGACAGTGGCATTTTTCACCTGCTTGCTCTACCTTTTTAGCCCGCAGGCTTTATTTTACAGCATTTCGGGGATGACGGAACCAATGGCACTTTTTTTTATGGTCCTCTGGGTTTATCTGCTGCTGAAAGCCCCCGGAAAGAGCCGGTACTTTTTTCTTTTATGCGGAGCGGTAGCCGGGCTGTTTTACCTGACCCGCTATAACGCTATTATCTTCCTACCGCTTTCGTGCCTCTACCTGTGGTGGTCCTCCGGGGAGGATAAAAAAAAGAAAGCGCTGCAACTCGCCCTCTATCTGGGCAGCTGGCTGCTGATCATCTCCCCCTGGCTCTGGCGCAATTACCTGGTCGCGGGGAACCCCTTTTTCTCGCTGCAGTCCTATGAACCAGCCATGTTTACAGCCTCCTACCCCGCCTACACCCTTTATATGCTGCCGCAGATCATTAATGTTAAAGAATTTATCCTGCAACATCCCGGGGAAATAATGCTCAAGATCAGGGAGGGAATAAGCACCTTCTTACGAGGGGCTCTTGATCCGGTATTTACCGGCACAGCTCCCTTTCTTGCGGCACTTTCTGTACCTGGAATCTTCTTCCCCGCCGGGGAAAGACACAAGATTAAAATTCTAAAGCTCTTTGTCGCTTCCTGTTTCTTCGCCCAGCTGGCTGCTCTTTTGTTTGTGCACTACATTCCGCGCCTTTTCTTTATTTTCATGCCTTTTTATATCATCTTCTCCCTGGTTCTTTTAAAACGCTGCCTGGAATTCTTAAAAAAACCGTTTTTAATAGCTATTCTGCTTGCCGCTGTTACAGCGGCAGCCCTTTTTATAAATATACCCGCATGGCACGAGGTAAACACCCGCCTTGACTGGCCACAGGCCTACGCAGAGCCAATCCGGGATGTTTCCCTTCACCTATCTCCGGAAGGAGTGGTCATCTCCAACGACGGCCATATCCTCAGCTGGTACGCCGACCGCCTGGCCCTAAAAATGCCCGTCCGGTTGGAGCAAGTAAGCAAACTGGAGGATCTTGCACCAATCGAAGGGATCTGGCTTAGCAACCGCTTCAAATGGGGAAACACCCCCGAAGCAGACACACAGTGGCTGGAGATTATGCGCCAAAAACCGCAAGTAATAGGTGATTATTACCTCTTTTCAGCCTATGAGGACGGCTCGCTGCTCTACCTCAAAAAACTCCGTACGCCCTGAGGCATCTTTTTTTATACACTATTTTATATACAATTAATACAGCGTACAATAATATCTACTCCATTATTTCTACGATTACATACAACTGCACCGACTTTCTTCAGAAATATATGCAAAATTTCTTCTATGTCCCTCTATCTAAACCGAAGAAGGAATTATAACCCTGGCAAAGTGTAAATAAACCTGTTGATTGTTTAGTATGTAGAAAAATATGCAGGAAACGAGAATCCGCAAATAGAATTACTTTATTGCTATTTTAATAGTCCAATTTATAGAATAAAATAAAAGAAATCGTTATCAGATCCCGCTGATGAAAAAAAATGCGACCGGTGCATACTCTGTGTTGCGGGATGTTCTACCGGCACGCTACTTAAAGAGGGATAGCAAATGCCCGTATTACTAAATGTAGATCTTACCTCTGGAAATATCGAAACAGAAGATATCACTGCGCTGCAGCGCCGCTACCTGGGCGGGCTGGGAATCAACAGCAGATTGGCCGCCGAGCTTATACCGCCCCGCTGTTCACCTTTCGATGAGGATAATGTTCTCCTGGTGGGTGCCGGTTCCCTGACAGGAACACTTCTGCCCACGGCAAGCCGCACGGATATTACCTCCAAATCCCCTTTAAGCGGGAGATATGGCAGCGCCAATTCCGGCGGTGACTGGGGCGTAAAACTGCGCCAGGCCGGGTTCGATCACCTGGCCATAAGGGGAAAAGCAAAGCGGCCGGTTATTTTATACATCGATAATGGAAGAGTTTACCTGGAGGAAGCAACTTATCTCTGGGGAGAGGATACCTGGTTTACGGCGGACTGGATCAAAAAAAACAAAGGAGAGGATTTTGAGGTCGCAGCCATTGGGCCGGCCGGGGAAAACCTGGTCGCCTTTGCCAGTATTCAGAACAACTACTACAACTCCTGGGGCCGCAACGGAATGGGAGCCGTCATGGGCAGTAAACATTTAAAAGCTATCGCCGTCAGGGGAAGCGGTAAGATAGAGGTAGCCTGTCCGGAGGATTTTAACAAAATCCGCCGGGAAGCCTTTGAGAAGGTTAAAAATGATGATAGCTTCGGTTGGACGAAAAAATACGGCAGCATGATAGCCTCCACGCCTTACAATAAGATAGGCGCACTGGCAGGGCACAATTTTACCAGAGGCTCACTGGAGCGCTGGGAGGAAACCAGAGGGAGGAAAATTTTTATCGAAAGGTACAAAGAAAAAAGCATGGCCTGCTACTCCTGCCCCATCGCCTGTTCACACTGGTCAAGGGTAAAAGAGGGACCCTTTAAAAATTATGAGACTAAAGGGCTTGAAGTTACCTTTGTGCTGGAGTTCGGTGCTAAACTGGATATCGCCTCCATCCCGGAGATATTCAAGTGTGTGGAACTCTGCAACCGCCTGGGGATGGATGTTATCTCCAGCGCTTCTGTGATCGCTTTTCTCGTGGAATGCTGTGAGAAAAACGTCATTAAAAGCGGTGATATCGGTTTTGCACCGACCTGGAATGACTACAAAAGCACCTTGAAATTGCTGCACCTCATAGCATATAAAGAAGGGATCGGGGAAATACTTTCCGGGGGCGTCAAACGTGCTGCAGAAAAAATTCCAGGAAGCGAATACTATGCTATGCATATTAAAGGCGTGGAGATCCCCGTCCGGGATCCGCGGGCCAAATGCGATATCTGGTCCCTGGGCTATTTAACAAATACAAGAGGAGGTGACCACCTGCGTGCACGCTCCCCGGTAGAGATACTCGCCACCGGATTTATCGATCATGAAAACGAAGAGCTCGGCCTGACCCCGGAGCAAATTGACACACTGGATATGCCTGCAGCCTTAAAGGAAAAAATCTTCGGAACCCCGCCCTCCCGCGTGAATATACCGTGGATGATCAGGTATGCGGAAGATCTGATTACTATAATCAACTCCATCGGTTTTTGCATCCGCCCCCCTGTCCTCAGAAGCCTGGGACCGGACTTCTACGCCCGCGCCTTAAACGCTGTAACGGGAAGTGATTATACGGCTGATTCAGTGCTGACGGCCGCAGGGGAAATCTGGAAGCTCCAGCACCGCTTCAATCAACGGGAGGGAGAAACCATATCCGAATACAGATTCCCGGAAAGATTTTACCGTGAATCCCTCCCCCGCCTGGAAGGCACACCGCATCCTCCGCTTTCGAAGGAAAACGTGCGGAATATAATCGACGCTTATTTAAGAATCAGAAAAGAAGAGACCTAGCGCTGCTCATGCGCGACTCCGGTATATTGTTCCGGTTACATCAAAATTTTTTAAAGAGGTGGTTCAGCGATGAAGTTTTGTATAAGCCAAGAAATCTTTAATAATTTCCCTAACTTTTGCGTGGCGGTAATTGTTGGAGAAGGTATCGACAACACCGCCCCCGTTCCGGAGACGGAGAAAATTCTGGCTACCGTTGTAGCAGAGATTCACAATCTCCTCAAAGATACCAACGTCAGAGAACGAAAAGAGGTAGCAGTCTGGAGGGAAGCCTTTCAGCTCCTTGGAATCAACCCCAACAAGTATCCTTCTTCGATCGAAGCGCTACTGAAACGCATTGCAAAAAAGCCTCAATTCCCGGGTATTAATAGCGTGGTAAATCTTGTTAACTCCGTGGGGATAAAAAACATGGTTCCCATAGGCGCACACGACATGGATAAAATGCAAGGCGATATTCAAATACGCTTCAGCCGGGAAGGCGATCTCTTCACTCCCTTTGGCAGCGCCGAACAGGAGGAAGTTCCGCCGGGGGAACCGGTCTATGCGGATGATTTGGAAGTAAGAACGAGGATGTGGGTTTGGAGACAGGGAGAAAAGAATAAAATAACACCTGCTTCGTCAAGAATCTTTTTCCCAATTGACGGATTTAATGATGCAACAAAGCAAAACATTTTATCTGCCGGTGACGAACTGGCACATTACCTGAACCAATTCTTCCAGTGCAGCATCAGGAGATACTGGGTGGACAAAGATTCCCCGCAAGCAGACCTGGAGGAATAAAATGAAACTGATTACACTGGACTTTGAGGGAACGCTGGTCAACTTTCAATGGAATTTGGAGAAAGCCCGGGAAGAAGTTTTGGGCACTCTTGTCGAAAAAGGTATTGCCCGGGAAATATTTTGTAATGCAAATTATGCTGCAATATACAACCTGGTCAGGGAAAAAAGTACAGAGTGGGGTTTTAACGGCGATCACCTCATTTCCCTGATCGACCGGATATACGATTTTTATGACATGGATGCCGCGTCCCGCTGGCAGCCGGCGGCAGGGGTTTACGAGGTGCTGCAACAGTTAGGAGAATACAAAATAGCGCTGGTAACAAATGTGGGGAAAAAGGGATTAACAAAGGCACTGGCACAACTCGGTCTTGAAAACAGTTTCGACCTGATCATTACCAGGAACGATACGCGCTTGCTCAAACCGGCAAGCGACGCCCTGCTTCAAGCTATGGATTGGGCAGGGGTAAAAAGGGAGGATGCCATACATATCGGTGACAGCCTCGCTGATTACTATGCGGCAAGAAGCGCCGGGATTAAAATCGGAATTGTCCTGGGGGGAGAAAACGAGCCTGAAATCCTGCTCCGCGAAAAGCCGGATATTATCATGCATCAATTAAGCGAACTCCCTTCCGCCTTAAAAAAATATACTTTTAACCGGAGAAACCCGGGAGAATATTTTTAGATTTCAATATCCCCGGGACAATTTTAATAAGAAACCACTCTAATAAATACCGCGGCAATCCCCCAGAATATGGCAACAAAACCCAGGTTCCAGCGGACTCCAACCCTGTAGGGACTATTTCCGGAAATCGTCGAAACCAGAAGTATAGTGGCAGCAAACGGAGATACCATATAAGACATGACTCCGCCGCTTAAAAGGGCCGCAGCCAAACCCAGCGGATTAAAATTCAACGCTGAAACAAAGAGGGTTTTTCCGATAATAATGCTTGAAGCCAAGGGATGTAGCCCTATAAATGCCAGGGCTAAAATAACTACGGGTACCAGGCACAAAATTGCGGCCATGCCAATTTTCCCGGAAATCCCCGCAATAAAATCTCCGACCAAAGTTAAGTAGCCGCTGCTTTCCATGGAATGGGTAAAAAAGCCTGCCGAAAGAAAAAGAATAATCTGATCTGATATCCTGAGGATATCCTGCTTAAAGAAGTTAGCGGAGCGGTTAAGCACTTCGGGAAGGCGCCGGCAATATATCCCCCAGGCCAGAATAGCCAGAAGACAAGCGATAGAAATGCTGTTCATTGATGGAAAGTGCAAAACGTTACCCAGAAAAAAAATCGAGCTGATAATCACGAAAAATATGATCATAAAAGGGGCATACCTTTCCAAGGAAAACCCTGCCAGGGGTTGCCCGCTTCCCTGAGAATTAAGAACATCAATCTCTTCGGAAAGCTTAAAAGAACGGATGCTCGCTTTACTGCGCCAGCTCGGTTCAAACAAAAAAGCCGCCGCTAGACCGGCAGTGCTCAGGGCAAAAACCGGCGCAGCCAAATCCAGCCAGGAGAGGCCGGAATACTGCAAGGCAATCCCAACGGTGGATGCTGCCGGGCTGACTAACATAGCCATGGCAAAACCGCGAATGACAGAGGTCGTATCAAAACGGCCGTTTCTTTCCAGCCCTATTTTATTGAGATTTTCATTGACAAGATAATAAGAAGAAGTCACCGAGCCAAGTGTGGCCAGCAATGCCAGGGAGTAGGAGATAATCAGCGAGACAATATAGGTCTGATATAGATGCCTTGCCCTGGAATAAAAACCCTGGAACAGTTCGGCATACTCCCCTAAACCCAGCGGGATCCCCAAAAGGGAAACGGCTGCAATGAGCGCTATCAGGGGAGTCATCTCTTTGAATCCCTCTATAATGACATCGGGGTTAAGCATCCATGAAGTGATGAGAGCTGCCATTCCGGCAAAGCAGAGGGAAAAAGCTATAAGGCGGGTATAAATTGCGGTGAAAGGCAGAGTAGCCAGAAAAGTAAGAAGAGCAACGGCACCACCGAAATAAACCAAAAAGTGAAACCTTCCATGCAAAAATTCAACCAGCCCAATCAAAACAACAACCGAGCATAAAAAAGATCTGAATCTCGCCGACTTAAGCAATAACCCCAACCACCCCGAGAAGAACTAATTTTCTTACTGCAATTTGGTTTTCATTATTTTTTATTATACCACTTATCGCACTTTTTGTAGACTGTCATTTCTCCTGAATGGTATTTTGTTTGGCCGGCACCAGGATATCCATCCCGATGCCGGCAACCAGATTTACTTCCAGCTTGAAGTCTTCAACACTTCCGGATCAATCTTCCTCTTAACAAATTCACCGTAGCCCCTCTGTCCGACAAACTCGCCGTTCTTGACAATTATTTTGCCTCTAAGAATTGTCATCTCGGGCCAGCCTTTAAACTTTAGACCTTCATATGGTGTATGGTCGCAATGCATATGCAGTACCTCCGGGCCTGTTATTTCAACCTCACGGCCAGAATCAACTATAACGATATCAGCATCGGCACCCTCGATAATTTCACCTTTTTTCGGATACATGCCAAAAATCCTGGCAGCTGCATAGCTATTGACAAATACCAGGTCTTCCCATGTAATTCGGCCTTCGCTTACACCATTTATTAGTGTGGGCAGTTTTAGTTCAATACCCGGCGCTCCATTGGCAACGGCTGTAAAATCAGGGATTAATTTTCCATTAGCATCTTTTTTTAGGCGCATTTCTTTTTCAGCCCGAGTAAACGGAGCATGATCTGATCCTGTAGTATAAATTGCCCGTTTTTTGATAGCCTCCCAAAGTTTTTCCTGATCAGCTTTCTTTCTCAAAGGTGGACTTATTAGAAATAAATATCCATCTTCTCTATCGTAAACATCATCTGTTAGCCTTAAATAATGTGCACAGGTCTCAGCATACACCGGTTTGCCGTCTTCTTTTGCTTTCATTAAAATTTCTGCGCCTTCTTTGGTAGACATATGGAATATCTGTATACCTGTGCCTAGCTCGCTTGCGAGCAATGCTGCCCTGTTTATAGCCTCATATTCAACAACATTTGGCTTACAAAGGGCATGGATATTCCAATCCCGTTTGCCTTCTGCCAGGTATTTTTCTACCCTGTATTCCGCAATGTCCGCGTTTTCCGCATGAACACCGACAAGTCCTCCGTGTTTGGTTGCCTCTTCCAATAATGCCATCAGTTCACCGTCATTAAGCATCTGCCCTTCTTTTCGATAAATCATAAATACCTTAAAGGATGCAAGGCCCAGATCGATAACTGCCTTTATATCCCTGAGGATATCTTCGTTTACCTGGGTCAGGCAGCAATGGAAACTGAAGTCAATGGCTATCCCCCTGTCCAGTGCCTTTTTTATTCTGCTCTTGGCGAACTCAAAAGGCATTTCATCGTGGGTAGTTATGGAAAAATCCATCATCGTTGTAGTACCGCCACAAGCTGCTGCCACCGAACCCGTATAAAAATCATCTCCCCCCACGCAGCCCTGGAAAGCATTTTCATGGTGGGTATGGGTATCAATTCCACCGGGGATTACAATTTTTCCTTTGGCATCGATCTCGGTCTTTGCAGTGACATTCCCAATATCACCTACCGCAACAATTTTCCCATCCTTAACCGCAATATCACCTTCAGTTCTACCAAGATGTGATACAATTAAGCCATTCCGGATAATAAGATCCATTTATTTTACCTCCTATAAGCTAAAATATGGCTTTTATTATTTATAAATACACTTATTACCATTTGAAAGGATTAGCTGTTTGATAGGCAGCCCGACTTTTTACAGTAACCCTAATGTAACTATTCTTTGTATCCCAATATCCGCATTGCTAATAGGGCATAAATTTTTGCACATTCTAAGACATCATTCACATTGATTGATTCATCAGGCGTATGGGCTTCCGATGCAATACCCGGGCCAAGCACTACTGTAGGAATCCCCCTATTTGAAAAATACCTTCCATCACAGGATTGTTGATAACCAACAGGATTTGTATTTCTTCCAAACTCTGATACAACTTCAAGCGATTTTTTAACCAGCAGCTCATCAGGACTGGTTTTCAAAGAAGGTGAATAATTAATCACTTCAAAAGAAATATCCGCATTTGGTTCATCCCTCATAAATTGATCAACCATATCCTGAAGCTCGTCCACATTATCCTGCAAAGTTTCATCCGGAAGAATTCTTCTGTCAAGAATCACAGTACAGCTATCGGCAACAACATTGGCTTTTACGCCGCCCTCAATCGCTCCAATATTATATGTTGCTGAAGATGTTAATGGATCGGTGCGTTTTGGCAGTTCTATTTCATAATACCGTTCCAACCTGTTTAGAAATTTAATCATTTTACTTATGGCATTGACTCCATCCCATGGACTGCTGGCATGGGCAGTTTTACCTTTGGAAACGATTTTAAACCAAATTAGGCCTTTATGCGCAATAGCGACATTGTTTTCAGTAATTTCACCAACAACAACCATATCAGGATTTATATAATTGTTATCAAGTAGATACTTTACACCGTTTTCTCCTCCTGTTTCTTCATCAGCAACAGGATTAATTGTCATCCTTCCGTTAAGCTCTATACCACAACTTTTTAGCGCACAAATTGCCATGACCATCGCAGCGACCCCGCCTTTATCGTCCGCACTGCCTCTTCCATAAAGAATATCTCCATGTAAAGGTTCATTAAAGGGATCAACAGTCCATTTATTTAAATCCCCAATAGGAACAGTGTCCATATGAGCATTAAATAATAGATTCTTTCCTCCCTCACCGATAGTCGATATAATACTCTTGTGAATATCTTTCACAACAATTTCCTTGTAGGGAATTTGATAGCTATCAAGCTTTTCTGCTATTACATCCGCTACAGCTGTAGTATCCCCCGGCGGGTTAACACTTTTCTGTGAAACCATCATTTGAAGCAGTTCAATAATTTCGCTGCTTCTTTCTTCAAGGTATTCGCATACCTCTCTTTCTTTGCTGTTCACACACTCACCTCCTCATTTATGGATGAGCGACAACTGATTAAGGCGATTTAAAATTCTAACATATTTAAAACCCAGCAAATATATTATCGTTTAGCTTTTTTTTGGTTCACGCGGCTCACCGCCATCTCAATTGCCGCTTGTTGCGTTGTGATTCCCTTCTCCCGGGCAATTCTGTCAATCTCATACACGTTATCACGTACGATATCAATTTTCTTAAACGCCTCATCATATGTTAAACCATAAATCTCGGCAGTCCCTATTGTCACGCCCCCACAGTTGACAATAAAGTCCGGTACATAGTAGATATCTCTTTTTTGAAGCAGATCTGCATCTGAATCCTTTAGAAGCTGGTTATTAGCCGCTCCGACAACAAGTTTGCATTTAAGTCTGGGTATGGTATTTTCATTAATTGTTCCACCCAATCCTGCTGGTGAAAAAACATCACAATCAACATCATAAATATCTTCCGGATCCACAGCTTTAACACTGTACTTTTTCTGAATACTATCAAGACTATTTTGGTTTATATCCGAAACAATGATTTCTGCTCCATCTTTAGTCAACAATTCCACCAGACGTGACCCAACGTGACCGACGCCCTGTACAGCTACTTTTACACCGGAAAGGTCTTTAATCCCAAGCTTAATCTCTACACCGGTTTTAATGCCAAGGTATGTGCCGTAAGCAGTTGCCATGTTAGAATCCCCCAAAGATTCGGAACCCCGGTCACTGCCCAGCACATACTTTGTAAATTTAAAAATGTGGTTCAAATCAGCAACAGATATCCCCACATCTTCTGCTGTATAGTACGTTCCACCCAGAGAATCAACTGCAAGTGCAAAGGCTTCTAACAATTCAGGAGTTTTTTCGGTTAATGGATCAGCGATAATGACGCTTTTCCCACCACCGGCACCTAAATTTGCAGCAGCATTTTTAAGAGTCATGTTTTTGGATAGCCTCATAACATCAAACAAGGCGTCCTCATCGCGATCATATTTTCTCATCCTGCATCCGCCAACAGCAGGCCCCAGCACTGTGCTATGTATAGCGATAATCGCCTTTAAACCAACATCGCCTTCATAACAATAAATAATTTTTTCATGCCCATATTGGGCTATTGTTTTAAACATTTTTTACTACCCTTTCCTTCGCATAATTATTATGAATAGAAAACTTTTATTATATATTGTTAAAGAGATTATTAAAACCTTTAAATTCTTTTTTCCTCGGCCTGCTAAATGCTTTCACTTTAGAATGAGTCACACCATAATCTACTAATGTTTCTGCCATTTTTACCGCACAGGCTACGCCATCCAAAACAGGAACGCCTAATTTTTCACTCATAGGCTTGTCTATACCGGCCATTCCTGCACAGCCCAAGCAAATTACTTCAGCGCCATCATTTTCCACAGCATCTTTTGCCGCTTCAGTCAACACTTTTAATACGTCATCTGATTGCTTTTCAAAGTCTGTTGGTGAAAATGCAGTTGTTTTAATGGAGGCACATCTAGATTCCAACCCATTTTTTTTGATCAATTCTTCGAGCATTGGCCTGGTGCTTTCGATAATCGTTACAATGGAAAATTTGTATCCTAGCAGCGAGGCTATATGCATCGAACACTCTGCAACCCCTAAAACAGGAATATCTGAAATTTCCCTTGCAGCGTACAAATGAGGATCCCCATAACAGGCAATAATAATAGCATCGTAATCATTTTGGTTGCCTTCGATTATCCTTTCAAATAAAGGCTCCGCTATTATTGCCTCCTCAAATTGAGATTCAATTGAAACCGGGCCTTTTCTTGAATGAACCGTAACAATTTCCGTTTCTTTTCTGGCATATTTCTTTGCTATGCTATCAATATTGCTTGTCATTTCATCAGAAGTGTTGGGATTTATTATCAATAGTTTCATATTAAACCTCCTAAATTTACATAATTAAATTTGGTAAAAAAGTAACAATTTGGGGGAAAGCTACTAAAAGAAGCATACATACAGTAAGGGCCCAGAAAAATGGCCAGATACCTCGGAATATAGCTTCCAACGGCACATCAGGGACAACCCCTTTGATTACATAAACATTTATACCAACGGGAGGGGTAATACAGCCCATAGAAAGAGCTAAAACGATAATTGCCCCAAACCATATGGGATCATACCCTAGAGTATTGACTACTATAGGATAAAATATTGGAATTGTTAACAGCACCATGGCCAATGCATCCATAAATAATCCCAGTATAAAGTAAATGAACAAAATCAATACCATTACTAAAAACGGTGGAAGCGATACTTTTGCTACTAAGGAACCCAGCTCAAACGGCAGCCTGCTAATTGCCATAAATCGGCCAAAAATTATTGCCCCGGCTAATAAAAGCATAATCATTGCAGTAGTTTTAGTGGTATCGCCAAGTGCTTTTTTTAACCCATCCCAATTTAACAGTTTTCTTAAAAGCGTTAGAACAATAACTCCAAAAGCACCTACCGCTCCTGATTCTGTAGGAGTAAACCATCCTAAAAACAGCCCTCCAAGAGATAAAATAAATATTAAAAAAACCTCCCACAAACCACCAT
>LSQX01055456.1_pt1 | contig 14447 bp, 15 predicted proteins | sample 654561 | NCBI WGS metagenome assembly LSQX01 (sample SAMN04489861, study PRJNA283612) | anaerobic digester metagenome | isolation source: 4 biogas reactors fed with cattle manure at either 37C or 55C with and... | place: Denmark: Kongens Lyngby | collected 2014
GTATATTAGTGGTGGTATTCATTCCTTAAGTAATCCAGGAGTTGTTTTTCAAAGGAGTTTAAAGGTTGCTGATAGATTAAGATTTCCTGCTTTAGTAGTAAATCATCATTCTAAGTATGGTATCTTAGCAGGTAGATTATTTGGGAATGAAATGGTTGTACAATCAACAGAGGTAGGTTTAAAACCATATTAATATTTGCTAACATGATATTAGTATTAATAGGAGTGCGTAAGATTTTGAATAAGGTTGTAGTCCCGGGTAGCATGGGTGTAGGGAGTTAAACACAAAACTCTCCTAAGGGATATATAGTTCAATTAATAAATAATAATGAGGGGCAATGATGAATAATAAATTGAAAAAAAATCTTTTAATTATTGTAATTATTTTATCCTTAGCAGTTGTAATTGGAATTGTGATATATTACCTTAGTCCAAAGTTTTTTGGAAAGAATGAAAACAGTGAGGTCGACTCATACGAGGAATATGTTTTAAAGTATGATCAGGGCCCTATCGTTGGTTGTATTATAGGGGATAAGCAAGGAGCAAATTCTTGTTATAAAATAGCAGAAAAAACTTTTTCTGAGGGAAACTTTTTTAATAATTCTAAAGAAATTAAAAATCTTACTTCAGGTATACATATTCTTAGATTAAATAAGGACAAATGGGAGAAATATCCTGTTAAGAAGGAAGAACTTTTAGAGGGTTGGTATGAAAATATGTTAGAGAATGAAGAGTTATTTATTGCGGAAGTCAATGGAGGTATTGATGTTGATTTATATAATCGGGTAAGATTTAGGAGGATACAAATACTAAAGAAGGATTATACCCAAGAAGGGCTAATTGAAGAATTATCTAAATATTCGCAAAATCCTTACAGAATTTTTTCACCAATGAGATACTCTGATTTGAGCTATGTATGTAGTTTAATGCCAAGTGAAAGTTGTGACTCATGGAAAGTACATCAAGAAATTCCTTACGAATTTATTAAATCAATAAATGAGGATTCTAGCTTTGATTATTCAGACCTTAGAAACCTTTTTTCAAGGATAAAATTTTTGAATATGGGATATGACTCTATTGACACATTAGATGAGGCAAGTAAGATTAAGATTGAAGAATATGACAATTTTTTTAGCAGTGTTATTAGTAACTACCCGCACTTCTCAAAAGAGAAAATACTTTTTATTAGCAATTATTTACCTTTCTATTTTGTAGAACAGATTGATCCTTTGTATGAATATTGGGAAGGAGAATTTGCTAATAATTACCTTTGGTTAATAGGAGCTAGTTGTAATAATAATAGTTGTTTAGATATTAAACTGAATATTCTTTATGATGAATACACGAAGTAAGATCTTACTGTTAATACCAACAATTTTAATATTCTTCCTGTTTTTCTTTGTTAACATTATTTATGCTGCCAAGCCATATCCATATTGTAGTAATAGTGTTTGTGTTACAGGATATGATAAGGGGACTTGTACTTCTGGGGGATGTCTATTATCATGTATTTGTCCAAATGATTGTGATTGGAGTACATCTTGTCCATCTAAGTTCCCATACCTCCAGGGAGCCGGCTGCTGCGGAGGTGGTTATACTTATGGTGGTTCTTGCGCAGAAGATTGTGATTGCACTGAGACTTGTGAACCAACTCATTGGGCCGTTGCGGATCGTTGTACTTGTGATGGTTCTACACTGCTGTGTTATGCCAGATGTGAAGCGTATACTAATGGCGGGGATTGTTCAGCTTGCTCTACATTAGGGTACCCATATTGTGATGAAGAGGGCACAGGTGGAGGTTTTGTTACTTGCTGTGATGAATTGGTTTCAACAGGTTGTTCTTGTGGCTGTAGTGTAGATTCGTGTAATTCGACCTGCCCTGCTGGTTGTGGTGCTTGTAGTTCTGGAACATACTCAGCAAGCCAACCAAATGATACTTACAAAAGTGGGACATGTTCATATACAAATTCGTGTTGTTCAACCTCTACTGCCAATTGTTATAGTCCCTGTGGCTGTAAACCTGGGGTTGCTCCAAATTGTGATATAGGGACTTCTGAATCAGCATCAGCACCTGTATCCCCACTCTACTCTGTTCCAGCAGACCAAACTGATTACTACTCTACTAAAAGTACCTGCTGTGATAGAAACAATGGAGGTACACCATCTAAATGCAATCCAGCTCAGAGCTGTAATAATCGAACTTGTAATTGTGTCATTTGTACTCCCAAGACATGTTCCCAGAAGAATTCCACCTACCGAGATACTTTGCAATATGATATATATTCTAATTATCAAGGGAAAGTACCAGATAATTTAACAGCAAACTGTAGGAATGGTGTAGGAGCTACTAATCAAGCTACTGAATGTGATTTAACATACAGGAATTGTTACTGTACAAGTTGTAAAAAAGATTGTCCTACAGGACTATTTAATACTATTCAAACCGCATCCCCCAACTTAATTCTAGAAGGTTTTAGAGCATGTCATAATGATTGTAGCGTTAATTTAGATAACAGGGAAAACGATTGCTATGAAAAAGCATCCCCTCAACCTACAGAAACATTTAGTATTCTTGACCCTGGAGACGACGAGAATCCTTATAATGGTTATGATTTTAAAAGTACTACACATTCAGGAATCTATGGTAGCGAAAGTACAAGACAGAAGGATTTAAATGACCCCTTGTCTCCTATTAAAATGGTTGCGAAGTACAAAGATGTTGACCTTGCTGGTGATATTGAGGGTATGTTTGTATGGTTTCAGAAGGATACATATACCTTGGATCCTGAAACTCCAGTTCTCATATCTGAGATTGCTTCGCCGAGAATCTCTTTTGCCGATAGTTGGGGCTTTATGTTAAGAAAAATTGGAGGAAGTTGGATCCCGTATGTACCTTCATATGGGACTACCAACTATTGGACAGATGAAACAGGAAATGTTGTAGTAATGCCACCAATGAATTATCCTTTATCTTTCTCTGTTCCTGGTCCTGATGGAACGAAGATGGTAGAAGTAAACATATCAAGTTTATCCCAACCATTTGGCTCTGATGAAATAACTTTAGAATTTAGTTTAAGATTTACAAATAGTGGAGAATCATTTGGAAGCAGCGCAGCGGAAGGTAGATATAAAATATATACAATGGGGTTAGACAAGTTTAGTTTTACACCATATGATAACTACGATATAGATTATGAGACATATTGGGTAAGTAATTTTGATTTGTATGGTAATGATGATTTTTCACCTTTCTGGGCATCTAATCAGTTAAGGTACAGAACTACTCCAACTGTCGCTCAAACATATGCTAGGGATTGGACATTAGCTGAAATATCTCCCGGTGTTCCCAGAACTTGGACATTAGATTTTACCAGTCCTACAATTACTAATTTCCAAAAAGAAATATCGGAGAACAGTATAACGGTATCTTGGGTAGTAAATGATAATATGAATTTGTATTCTGTTGTAGGAAACATATATTCAACAGGAGGAAGTGACACAAGAGCAGTAACCCTAAGTTCAACCTCTTCCCTAGATTTAAGACCAAGTTTTATTCCACTTGCTGCTGATGAGGATTATATCGGACGACTTGGAGAGGATGATGATAGACGATCTTGGTCCTTTAAGGCAAGGACTGATATTAACGGTACTAGTAATTCTGGTTCTGTTGTTATTGATATTGGTAGTAATACTAATGGGGTATTATCTATTTATCTTACTGTTATTGATGATGCAGGGAATGTAATTTCTTCTGATCCTGCTTTATCTGAGAATCTTGCAGATAGATTTGCAACAGGTGGAGGATTAGCCTTCTCTCCAGATACTTACTTTGCACAATTACCCTCTTCTAATACATCTGATGACTGGACAAATATTCTTCCCCCCTACTCTCCAATAAGTGGTGGGCTTGTTAAAGATAATGCTGCTTTTTCAAGTGAGATGTATGCAAATTACGCTAGTGATTTAGTACACTCTTCTTCTACAGGAAGCTATCGTATCTCAAGCTTAACAAATTGGATTAATACTCCTACAAGTTCCCTATATGACTCATTACTAAGAAAATATGAATTACATAAGAAGTATATAGAAGCAGAATTAACTGAGAATAATATCTCTTCCCCTACTTCTACTCTTCCATCATGTTCAACTACCTACTGTACATACAATTCTCCAGGGGATTTAACTGTTAACCCGGGACTAATATGTAATAAAAAAGCATTAATATTTGTAGAGGGTACTCTAATAATTAACCCCCCTATTCATAGTGATTCTGTTACATCAAATTTAAGTAATACTAATGGATGTATATTTGTTGTAAAAGGTACTGTATCTATTCAACCTGGTTCAAGAGCCTCCACTATTACAGCTTTCCGTTATGACAGGATAAATGCTTTCATTGTTTCTGATGGTGTAATTACCATTGCACACGATCCAGACCCAAGTACAATAGTAGATGGAGTATATATAAATGGAGGATTAATATCTAAGGGAGGTGGAGACAGTATAGATATAAAGAGATATTTAAGATTAGAAGAGAGATTAGTATATCCAGTATTTGCAATAGATCTACATCCTAAGTATGGGATATTAGCTGAGAAGTTCTTTGGTAATAGTTATGTAATTCGATCAACAGAAGTAGGTTTAAAACCATATTAATATCTGCTATCATAGTATTAGTCATAAATTAACTGTCCATTAGTATGGCTAAGTTGCCCGATCATGTAGGTATTGACTTTGGTACTCATACAGTAAAAGCCGTAGAATTAAAGAATATCTCATCTAAACCTGAGTTAGCTAACTTAGGTGTTCAATTAACCCCTAAAGGTGTTATTAACAGTGAAGAAAGGCAAGATCAAAAGAAATTAGCAGAGGCCTTAAAAGTCCTCTATACAAACTCCAAGATTAAAAATGTTAATGTTGTAATGGCACTACCAGAATTCTCTGTATTTACAAGATTTTTAGAATTTCCAGGAGTAAAACAGGAAGAATTAAAACAAGCAGTACAGTATGAAGCTAAACAGTATATCCCTATTCCCCTAGAACAGGTGCAGATGAGCTATATTATTATCGGATTTAATCAAGAGAGAAACGCTCCAAGAGTACTGTTAGTAGCTGCTCCTAAAAAAACAATAGAGATATATATGAATGTTGCAAACTTCGCTAATTTAGATTTAATAGCAATAGAAACAGAGTCTGTAGCTATGGGAAGAGCAATGTTTAGATCTATGGGTAAAAAAGATTGTGTAATGTTAGATTTTGGTGCAAACAGTACAGATATGAGTATTATGACTAATGGAGCTTTAGTATTTTCTCAAAGTATTCCAATAGGGTCGGATGCATTAACACAATCAATAGTAAATATGTTTAATTTTGACTATAACCGAGCAGAACAGTTTAAAAGAGGATATGGGTTACTACCTAACGTAGTTGAAGGAAAGATATACAACGCACTACTTCCAATAGTTGGGTCTATAATGACAGAGGTAAGAAGAGGAGTAGAATTCTATAAGAATAAAACGATGAGTGCAGCTCCTATGGAGTATTTACTCAATGGAGATGGTGCACTTTTGCCTGGATTAACGGAGTTTGTATCAAAATCACTAGGGGTTAGTGCACAAATTGCAAATCCATGGTTAAATATAGGAGTGGACAGGAAATATAAAAATATTTTATCTAAAGCAGGGTCATCATACTCTGTAGCAATAGGATTGGCATTAAAAGATGAATAATACACAAACACAAAATAGTAATCCTGTACAACCAGCTCCAGTAGCTCAGCCTGTTAAATCAGTTCCACAATCCCCTACTCCAACATTAGCTCAACCAATTAATACAGGAGCATCTGAAGGGGTTAATCTAATACCTACTCTCACTAAAGAGCAAAAGACCCATGTAAAAAGAAAGAATACATTAAATATCGGTTCAATACTAAGTATCATTGCCCTAGCCTCTGTAGCAATAGCTATTGTAGGTTTTAATATTGTATCCAAATCACAACTTAATTCTAAACAGAGTAGCTTAAAGAAAGTAGAAAGAAGTGTAAAGGGAAAAATGGATAAAATGATCTCTAACAACATAATATTAGATAGAGTTATGTTGTATAAAAAGGTAAAGGAGAATAGCTTCTCACACAAAGCAATTATTGAGTACTTTATGGAGATGGCAGGTAAGGTTTCAGGTATAACATATGATAGTATTGAGATTTCGGAGAGTTTGGATTTTGAACTTTCTGGAAAAGGTCCAGATTTAGAGCAAGTAGCTAGACTTTGGTATCTATTTGGAGTTAACGAAAATATTGAGTCTGTATTGCTTACAGGAGTTTCCAAATCCGCTGAGGGCTCAACTTTTAGTATTGAGGGTAAACTTATTTTAGAAAACTTTAAAAACGAATAAATATGGGATTAATAACTGGCAAATCAAATAAAGCAAAACAGGAAGAGTTAGATGTAATTACTAGAAAGAAAAATGTTACAAGGCTTACCATTAGTGATTTAATTATTCCTATTGCATCTGGTATTGTATTTACAATTCTTACTTTTGCTGTCTTTGTTCCTATGGTTAAATCTGCAATAGAGTATCTTGGAGAAATTAAGGAGGTAGAAGCAAAAATTGAACAGTTAGATAAATTAGATAAGCAATTGACAAAATTAGATGAAGTACAGGCTAATCAGGATGTTGTTACTTCTAGAGAGGTAATTCCTAAGATATTATTAGTTTCAGATCTAGTATATTATTTAGATACTTTAGCAACATCTATAAACTTGGAGATAAGTGAGTTGTCCTCCTCTGACTCTTTAGATGCAGTATCTGGTCCTTTGGGATATAAAGGGGGTTATGATAATGTATTAAGTTTCTTAGATCAAGCCCAAAATGTATCTCCATATATGTTAAGACTAGAAAATGCTGAAGTAAGTAGAAGTGATAACGAAGAAAGTGGAGAGGTCTGGGATATATCTCTTAATGTTAGTGGATACTTTATCTCTGAGGATACAAAAGAACCAGATATATATTCAAATTTCCAACCTTATACAGAGTACAATGATATAGTTGAGATATTTAGAGTTAAGGCAGACAGTAAAAATCAGTAAGAGATTTAAATCTCATCTTCTAGCATATCTTGCTCTTCGATCTTTTTGCTTTCCTGCTCTGGTGCTCTGTCATCTTTAAGGATTACTCTAACTCTTTTATTATTTCTTATTGCACTTATCGTTATTATATCTCGTATTGAGTTAATAGTTCTTCCCTTTCTTCCAATGATAACACCCTTATCATTTTCGTTAACATCTATAGTTAATATTGTAAGTCCTGGGAAATCTACACTTTCTCTCTCATCAATAGAGATATCATCTGGATAGTTTACAATTGACTTAATAATATGCTCAAGTAACTCTTTCATTTTTGAGTAGACTAAATTAAGATTAACAAATAATTATACCCCTCTTTAGGGAATATTTCTACAATAGGGGGGAAATCTAAAAATTACTCCTTTTTCTTCTTATCCTTTTTAATACTCTTAGGCTTTGTAGAACCTCTTTTAAGAGATTTAATTAATCCTAATTTAACAAAGTATTGAGCTATAGTATCTGAAGGCTGTGCACCTAAGGATAGCCACTTTGCTGCTTTCTCTTTATCTACCTCGAAAGTAGTAGGTTCTGTTCTAGGATTATAGTATCCAATCTCCTCTACAGTTTTACCATCTCTAGGGTTATGGCACTCCATAACCACTATTCTGTAATGAGGTTGTCTATTTCTTCCTGTTCTTTTTAATCTTATTTTTAACATAGCAACGGTATTTTAACAGATGATATATTAATATTCAAGTTATTTGTTATCCTTTTTAATATATTCTATACCCTTAGTAGCAGCATCTTCTTCTGCTCTTTGCTTACTACTACCCTTCCCTTTACCAATTTCCCTTTTATCTATCTTTACTACGACAGTAAACTCTTTATCATGATCTGGGCCTTGCTCATCTATGACCTCATATATTGGTGTAACTTTGTACTTAGCTTGTGCCATTTCTTGAATTTTAGTCTTACTATCAATATCTAACCTATTTTTTACAATATCAGTAAGTTTCTCTATTAGATGAGCATGTATGAACTCTTTACAAGAACTATATCCAGAATCAAGATACATACCTCCAATAATGGCTTCAAAGGTATTTGCTAAAAGATAGCTTTTCTCTCTTCCTCCAGTATCTTCCTCGCCTTTTGATAAAAGCATATACTCTCCAATATTTAAGGTAGTTGCAGTTTCTGCAAGACTTTCTGTTTTAACTAAGGCAGACCTAAAACTAGTTAACTCACCCTCCGCTCGATCAAAATATTTGTTATACAAGTAGTCAGATACTACCAATTCTAATACAGCATCACCCAAAAACTCTAATCTCTCATTATTTGTTTTACACTCCTTATGCTCATTAACATAGGACCTATGAGTAAGAGCATCTTTAAGAAGCTCTTTGTTTACAAAAGAAATACCTATTATCTTTTCGAACTCTTCAATTTTATTCATCTCTGTTTTTTTCATATATAGCGCCAAGTACTCCATTTACAAATTTACTACTACTCTCTCCTCCAAACTCTTTAGCTAGCTCTATAGCTTCATCTATTGCTACTTTAGGAGGGGTCATTTTACCAATGAAGCCTTCGAATATAGACATACGAAGAATTTGAATATCTACTAATTTCATTTGAGAAACAGGCCATTGTGGTGCAAATTTTGAAATAAGGTCATCAATCTGTGTTTGATTCTCCTTAACTCCAGCTACTAAAGAGTCGTACAACTCTTGGTTATACTCCTCTATCTCATCTAACTGTGTTAACTGTGATATATCAAATTCAACTACACTACTCTTATCAGAGACAAAATCACTTGAAAAAAGATGTTGTAGTGCCAACTCTCTTGAAAGATGTCTAGGGTCAGTTGCTTTCTTCATTAGAAATACAATTATCTATTTATTACTCTTAAGATCTTTACCATCTCCATAGTAACCACAAAACTCACATACAAAATGAGGTCTTTTTGTCTTACCACACTTTGGACATATGGATAGGCTTGGTTTAGAAAGGAAATCCTGAGCTCTTCTTCTATTCTTTCTTCCTTTAGAAATTTTTCTTTTTGGTAGTGCTCCCATAATTAGTTATACAATATTAAACCTTGTATTATATTTTAATATGTTCATTCTTGCAACCACAATTATATTATCCAACTCTCTTTAATGGTAATCTCTTGACCAGAGGTTAATCTCCCTTCAATCATCTCTTTAGCAATATTGCCCTCAATATTATCTTGTATGTATCTTTTAATAGGTCTAGCGCCCAATCCTGGATCATTTGCCTTACTTGCAATTAATTGAGGTATTAGGTTCCCCCATTTTAAAGTAATACTCTTTTCTGTAAGTCTTTGGGCTAATTCACTAAGCAGTAGCTCGGAAATATTTGAAAGATTTTGTATATCATGAGGATGAAATACTAATACTTTGTCATACCTATTTAGCAGCTCTGGTTTAATAGCCTGTTTTAACTCTATCATTGCCCTATCTTTTGCTTCTTGCCATGTAACACTCCTATCATTCAATGTTTCCAAAAGCATTGCACTACCTATATTACTAGTACATATGATAATGCTATGAGTAAAGTCGACTGTCTCACCTAATGTAGATGTAAGTCTACCCTCATCAAAAATTTGTAAGAACAGATCTAATATCTGAGGGTGAGCTTTTTCCATTTCATCAAAAAGTACTACTGTATATGGATTACTCTTTATCTTATCAACTAAAGATGTAGAAGATCTTCCCAATATACTACTATCCCCTACTCCTCCTAAGAATTTCTCTACACTCTCTATCTCTTTGTACTCTGACATATCTACTCTAATCATGCTATTTGCACTACCAAAGTACTCTTCTGCTAGTACTTTTGAAATATGTGTTTTACCTACACCAGTAGGACCTAAAAAGAGATAGGTCCCTATCGGTTTATTTGGGTTTCTAATATCTACATGTGCTCTTCTAAGTGCCTCTACAAGAGCCTGTATGGCATCTTCCTGACCGATAATCTTCCTTTTCATATTCTCTTCTAGCTTCATTAGTTTTGTACTATCTTGAGGATCAACACTTCCAATAGGAATACCCTTTTGATTAGACAGTACCTTAGATACATGTTCTCCTGTAACTATCCTTACTCCACTAGTTTGTGCCCACGAACATGCTTCCTCTATTAGTTGTACAGCACTACTAGGTAATTTTCTTTCCTTGTTATACCTTTGTGCTAGTTCTACAGCACTAATTAATGCAGGGAAGGTAATATATATATTAAAATTTCTTTCAAGTTGAGATACCTTAGTTTCTAATATCTGTAATGCATCAACTGCAGAAATTTCCTTAATCTCAATATTAGTAAAGGCTTGTCTTAAAGACTCCATACTGTAAAAGTATTTCTTGTAATCAGCGTAGTTTACAGTACCAAGTATTGGGAACTTACTATTTAATATATATGGAAGCAAAATACCTGCTATAGAGTGACCACTCTCGTTTGCTTTAGAGGGTATTAACTCTTGCATCTCATCAATATACAAAATTACATCCTTGGCGTTTTCTAATTCATTCATAGCCTTTAGTACAAGCCCTTCAAGATTTTGTGCTTTACTTGATTGAGCAATTAACCCATTAATATCAAATTGAAGAACCCTTTTATCCTTAAGCTGTAGGGGTACATCACCAGAGTTTATTCTTTGAGCAATACCCATTACAATACTTGACTTCCCTACCCCAGGTTCACCAACAAACAAAGCGTTACGATTAGAAACTTTACCTAGTACAGATATTAAAGCCTCTATCTCATCATCGTGTCCTATTCCATATATATCTCTTTCTGCAATGACTTGCTCGTTAACATTTTTAGTAAAATGGTTAAGAACATATGTATATCCATATACCCAATCTTTAGCAATTCCCCCTTTTCTGTAATACGCCACATTAGGATTAAAGTGTTGAGCTCTTTTTATTTTATCCTTTTCATATGATTGATATCTTATTACCTCTCTAAGGATATCAATAGAGGATTTCTGTGTTGAAAGAGTTTGTCTAAGTACTGGAAATACATTAAAAAGAGCAAGTATTAAGTGTTTTGGTTCTATCTCTGTAGAAGATGTAAGTAAGGCTTCATTTAATGCATATATTATTATGCTCCTTATTGCGGTATATGAATATTTAGGTAATGTTTCTTTTGTAACATTGTTTTTAGAAAATATCTCATCTGTAATTTTAATATCTGCTCTTCTAAATATCTCTTGAATTTCTGGAAGTACAAAAAGTTCAGTAAAAAGATTAGATGTATCTATCTGCTCATTTTTTGTATTATTACAGATTGCATCTAGTGTATTTTCATTTACAAAATTAATAGCCTCTAAATGTGCATATCTTCCAAATTTAATACCAGTTGTTTTAATCTCTTCTAAGTCATTTAAAGGTATCTTTTGAGCTTTAGGAAGTCTTACAGGATGACTTTTATCTTTAAAGTAGTCATACCAAAGTATAAAGACATTAAAGATGGATACCCCAAAGAGGATATCTGCAATATTACTAGATATGAATTGTTCTAATATCTCAATCTTTTCTAATACCCCAAGATATCTTAAGAGATATCCTACAGCAATGAAAAGTCCTGGCATGAGTAATATATTTGCAACTATTCTAATCTGGTTATTTACCCTATTATATTTAAGATAGTTGGTTAATACATTAGATATCTGTGGTGTTGAGATACTAAAGAACTGATCTCTAGTTAGTAAGAAGAGTGCATCTGATTCTTGAGTTAATATGGGTAAATCCTTCTCAATTAGTTCTAAGGTATTACTATCCTTTTGATGATGTCCTATTACAGTTCTATTTTGCCAACCATACTCTATTGCCATTTAAATTCCTAGTAAAGATTTTAAAATATATATTACTGTAGCTATCGGTAGTAAAACCCAAATGCATATTAGTAAGAAGTAAAGAAAAGAAAAAAGAAGATATATTAATATTGCTATTGGAAGAAACAGTATCTTAATCAATATTCCAAATACATACCCAATTAATGAGAAATCCCTATGCCAAGGGAGAAAGAAATTTTTTAGAAGTAAAGAAATAGAAAGGTTATCATCTAATATTGTTGAGACTCTAACAAGCATTCTTAAATGCCATACTGTCATTTTTACATACCACCAATTTAGAAATTCTTTAGTGGTGTGTTTGATAATGGTTAGAATATTATCTACCCTACTCTCGTCTAAGAGTTGTTGTCCTTGCGAATTTGTTAATATATTTTGTTGTGTCATACTTAAGGCAGTAATATACATCAAGTTTATTGTAATTTACTTATTTTTTCAAGATGTAGGGGTATATGGTAAAATTAGGGATATGAATATATATACAAGTTTAGAAAAACCGATATATTCTCTTGCTCCTATGGAGGATGTAACTGATACAGTTTTTAGACAGATTATTACAGGTATTAAAAGACCAGACCTTCTCTATACAGAGTTTGTTAATGTTGATGGCCTTTTTTCTGTAGGTCGGGATAAGGTGATGACTAGATTAAAGTTTCTCCCTATTGAAAAACCTTTAATTGTTCAGTTATGGGGTTCAAATCCAGATTATTTTTACTACGCAACTCGCTTTGTCAAAGATATGGGTTTTGATGGGGTAGATATTAATATGGGTTGCTCTGTAAGTAAAGTTACTTCAAAAGGGGCAGGAGCTGGTTTAATAAATGCTGATAGGGGGTTGGTAAAAGATATAGTGTCAGCTGTTAAAGATGGTGCTGGCAATTTACCTGTTTCAGTTAAGACTCGGGTTGGGTGGTTAAATTACGATTTAGATTGGATTAGATTTTTACTGGAACAAGATTTAGATGCTTTAACAATTCATGGGAGAACAGCTACAGGAGTATATTCAAAAAAACCGAACTGGGGTAGAATACGTGCTTCTGTTGAAATTAGAGATGAGTTAGGTAAAAAGACTTTAATTTTTGGTAATGGTGGGGTTATAACTTTAAAACAGGGAAAAAGATATTTAAAAAAGTGTAATGTAGATGGGATTATGATTGGTAAGGAAGCAATTCATAATCCATGGATATTTAGTGGTAGACAGGTTGTTCCTGTTTCAGAGTCTTTTGAGACATTTAAAAAACATATTCTTCTTTTTAAAGATACTTGGGGAGATACAAGAGACTTTAATACTTTGAAAAAATTTGTTGGTTCATATGTAAATGGTTTTGTAGGCTCTCAAGATATTAGAAATGAGATGATGAAAACTACAACTATAGATGAGCTTTTAGAACAGGTAGAAAAGCTAATAAAGTAAGAAAGGGTGTATAATATGGGATAATTTTGAGTATATTTTAAATATGCCAATACCAATGGAAGCAAGAGATTTAAGAGAGAACGAACAGCCTTCTGATTTTATTCTTACCCAGATTAAAACAGTACTAGAGTATGGAGATGAACAAACTCCTAGAATTGATGAAACAGTAAGCGATGTGTCTTTAGGACAGATAGATGAATATATGAAAAGGGTTCAATTGAAACAAGATTTACCTTTTAAACTAACTAGAATCAGAGCAAGAGAGATAAAGGATGAAAAGACCTTTGAAGCGATATGCACACACCTATCTATAACCGAGGTTGCTTTTAATCCAGAACTTCATAGTAAGGTTTACTTTATTGAAACGGCAGAGAATGCTGTTGTTATGACCCCTATACAGTTAGAAAAGGGTTTAGTAAATATTTCTGTAGAGCTATTAGACAGAAAGCATACAATTCCAGAGATTATGGAATTATATATGCGTATGGGTAAGATGAGGATATCTGATATTAAATTTGTTAAATTAAATAAATAGATATGGGAGAGAGTATTGAAGGAGGAGAAAAAGAGATAACAAACAGTGATGTAATAAATGCTCTAGAGAGTGTTTCTCAGAAAGAATGGGAAAATGCTAATTGGCCAGTTATTACTGCTATTGCTAAGCCGATATATCATAGACTTGAATTGAGCGAAGATTTAGATGATAAGCATGGGTTCTTTGAGGAGGTATTTGATCCACAGAATTTCATTTCTCCTGTGGGTGAGAGACAGTATGATCCTAAACAGGATATTCTTGTAATATTACATTCTTTTAATAATAGAGAGGGGAAAGAGAGTATATTTAAGGCTATTACTACTTCACCAAAGAGTTTAATAGAGGATCCTGTTCATTTGATTAATTATCAATATCATGGACAGCCTTGTGAGATAAGGAGTAAACAGTTATATCCTACTGTTGATTTTTGGAATTTCTATGATAGGCTGCCTTCAAAGTTACAAGATATCTACCGTATTCCATCTAAAGAGTGGAGAAAGAATTTTGTATTAAAGAGGTATTTTAAGAGTTAATATGGTATAGATATATTATGGAAATATC
>LSQX01073209.1_pt3 | contig 14446 bp, 13 predicted proteins | sample 654561 | NCBI WGS metagenome assembly LSQX01 (sample SAMN04489861, study PRJNA283612) | anaerobic digester metagenome | isolation source: 4 biogas reactors fed with cattle manure at either 37C or 55C with and... | place: Denmark: Kongens Lyngby | collected 2014
TACCATGACGTCCTGCCATTTTATCACCAACGTTTATTTTTCTCTTAGTAGCAATGTATACTCTAACGAGTTTATTTACTCCAGGAGATAATTCGTCACCATTTTCTCTGCTGAATACTTTTACTTCAACTATGATACCAGTTTCTCCATGAGGAACTTTAAGAGATGTGTCTCTAACTTCTCTGGCTTTTTCACCAAATATAGCTCTGAGTAGTCTCTCTTCAGCTGTAAGATCTGTTTCACCTTTAGGCGTAACCTTTCCCACTAATATCGCGCCTGAATCTACTTCAGCACCAATTCTTACGATTCCTTCGCCATCTAAGTCCTTAAGTACATCGTCTCCAACGTTAGGAATGTCTCTTGTTATTTCTTCAGGTCCTAATTTTGTATCTCTAGCTTCTGATTCATATTTTTCAATATGAAGTGAAGTAAGTGTGTCCTCTTTAAGAAGTTCTTCATTAAGGATTATAGCATCCTCGTAGTTATATCCCTCCCAAGTCATAAAACCAATTAACAGATTTTTCCCTAGAGATATTTCACCTAAGTTTGTGGATGGTCCATCCGCGATAACCTCATCCTTTTCGATATGCTCACCTTGACTTACGATCGGTCTTTGGTTGATACATGTGCCTTGGTTAGATCTTTTAAACTTAAGTATCTTGTATTTATCTACTTCGTTATCTTTATCTCGTCTTATTCTTATTGAGTCGGCATCTACATACTCAACAGTTCCTGCATTTTCGGAAATAACAACTACACCTGAATCACAAGCCGCTTTATATTCTATTCCCGTACCTACGATAGGCGCTTCAGTAACTAAAAGTGGAACTGCCTGCCTCTGCATGTTCGATCCCATAAGAGCACGGTTCGCATCATCGTTTTCTAAAAATGGTATCATTGCTGTTGCAACTGACACTACCTGTTTCGGAGATACGTCCATATAATCTACAATTTCTCTAGGCATTAAAGTGATTTCACCATGAACTCCTCTAACACCGATTTTCTGATTTATGAATCTTCCTTCGCTGTCTAGTGGCTCATTTGCTTGCGCTACTATCATTAATTCTTCGTCATCGGCAGAAAGATAATCAACCTGCTCAGTAACAAATCCTTCTTCTTTGTTTACTTTTCTGTATGGAGCTTCAATAAATCCATATCTATTGATTTGGCCATAAGTTGTAAGCGAACCGATAAGTCCTATGTTCGGACCTTCTGGTGTTTCTATAGGGCACATTCTGCCATAGTGAGAATAGTGAACGTCTCTAACCTCAAACCCAGCTCTTTCTCTTGAAAGTCCTCCTGGTCCAAGTGCAGACAATCTTCTCTTGTGAGTTAGTTCTGCAAGAGGGTTATTCTGATCCATAAACTGTGACAATTGTGAACTTCCAAAGAATTCTTTAACGGCTGCAGTCACTGGTCTAATATTAATAAGCTGTTGCGGAGTAGTTCCTTCGCTGTCTTGAACAGTCATTCTTTCCTTAACTACTCTTTCCATTCTTGCTAAACCAATTCTGAATTGATTTTGTAACAATTCTCCAACAGTTCTAAGTCTTCTGTTTCCTAAATGGTCAATGTCATCTACCTGACCTAAACCATAGCTTAGATTTAGCAGGTAACTGATAGAAGCCACTATGTCTTCTACGGTTATATGCTTAGGGGACAGCTCATTTTTGCGAGCAACAAGCGCCTCCTTAATTTCTTCTTCATTTTCTGCTTTCTCCAGTATCTCTTTTAATACAGGATAGAAAACCTTCTCTGATAATGTATACGGAGTTACATCAAACTCTATATATTTAGTAATATCAACAAAATTACTACCTATAACCTTTGTAGTATCTTCTTCATCGATTTTACTGTGAACTAACACGCCCTTAACTCCGGCGTCTTCAATTTCCATAGCAAACTCTCTGGAAATAAAGCCACCTTTTTCGACCATGATTTCTCCAGTATTTGGATTAAAAACGTCTTCAGCAGCTGTTGCTTCAATTAATCTATTATTTAAACCGAGTTTTTTATTGTATTTATACCTACCTACCTTAGCAAGATCGTATCTTTTTGCATCAAAGAACAGTGAATTAATCATAGTTCTAGCACTTTCAACTGTAGGTGGTTCACCCGGTCTTAGTTTCTTATATATTTCCTTAAGACCTTCTTCATAATCTGTCGTGTTATCTTTTTCTAATGTCTTAAGTAATTTTGGATCGTCTCCAAACATTTCGATAATTTCTCTATTAGAACCAAATCCTAAGGCTCTTAATAAAGCTGTTACTGGTTGTTTTCTAGTTCTATCTACTCTAACAGCAATTATTCCGTTAGAATCGGTTTCATACTCAAGCCAAGCTCCTCTGTTAGGTATGATAGTAGAAGAAAACAATTTTTGGTTTGACTTATCTCTAGCAACGCTAAAATATGGTCCAGGAGAACGCACTAGTTGTGTAACTACTGCTCTTTCCGCACCATTATATACAAACGTTCCTTTTATAGTCATAAGAGGGAAATCCCCCATAAACACTTCTTGTTCTTTTACTTCACCGGTTTCCCTATTTGTCAATCTAACTTTTACTTTAAGAGTTGTAGCATACGTTACATCTCTCTCCTTACATTCCTCTAGACTATATTTTGGTGAATCAGAGAATGTATAATCTGTAAATTCTAGAATTAAATTGTTTGAATAGTCCCTAATAGGCGAGATGTCCTCAAACACTTCCTTCAATCCCTCTTCCGTAAACCATTTATAGGAATCGGTCTGCAATTGAATCAAATTTGGCATCGGGCATACTTCGTGGATTTTCGCGTAACTCATACGCTCTTTTCTACCTGCTTGTACCAGTTTTGGCATATTATCACTCCTTATATCTTTAGAAAATTACGTTTCATAGCAGCATATAATTATACTACACCTTTTTCAAACTTACAAGGCTTTTTTGCGGTTGATAAAAAAAAGGATTTGTATTTACAAATCCTTTTTTAATTATAGTGCTTTGCTTTAACACCAATAGTATCAACTATTTAATTTCTACTTTAGCGCCAACTTCTTCAAGTGCTGCCTTAAGAGCGTCAGCTTCACCTTTTTCGATGCCTTCTTTAACGTTAGCAGGAGCTCCGTCAACTAAACCTTTTGCTTCTTTAAGTCCTAAGCCTGTAGCTTCTCTAACAGCTTTGATAACTTTAATCTTTTGCTCGCCAATTTCAGCTAGTACTACTGTAAATTCTGTTTGTTCTTCTTCAGAAGCAGCTCCGTTAGCAGGACCTGCAACTACTGCAGCTGCAGCAGATACTCCGAATTCCTCTTCGCAAGCTTTAACTAATTCATTAATTTCTAATATTGTCATGCCTTTTATAGCTTCAATAATTTGATTTTTATCCATCTTTATTTCTCCTTTAATATTTTATTATAATTTTTAATTAAGCTTCTACAGCTTCTCCTTCACTTGCATCTGCAACGGCTTGAATTGTTCTAACAAGCTTTGATAAAGGTGACTGAATACTTCCCATGAACTTTGCAATAAGAACTTCTCTTGAAGGGATATCTGCTAATTCTATGATAGCATTTTTATCCATGAATTGGCCTTCAATAACTCCGCCCTTAAATTCCATTTTCTTATATTCTTTCATCGCACTGCTTAAAATTCTAGCAGGTGATGTAGCTTCGTCTTTGCTGATAGCTATAGCACTTGGTCCACCAAGTACATCTGCTAACCCTACGAATTCAGTTCCTTCTATAGCTCTTTTAACTAGTGTATTCTTATATACTGTGTAATCAACATTTTCTTCGCGTAGCTTTTTTCTCATAGCGACTGCTTCAGATACTGTAATTCCCTTATAGTCAACCACTACAACAGCTTTTGCTCCATCTAGCTTCTCTTTAATTTCATCGATTACTTTTTGTTTTTCTAATTTTACTTCTACTGACATTAACTTTCTCCTTTCTGAACGGTAAACCATTCAATTTATGGTACAAATCAATGAATCCTACTGGTAGACAGTAGGATTACAATTTATATTGTACCTCGGCGGGGAATTAAGCTTTCGCACCCGCTGTCTACAGTTATTATTCTATTTTATTCGTTAATTACAGCGTCGCTGTATTAACTTTTACTCCAGGTCCCATAGTTGAAGCAATTGTTACGCTCTTAAAGTATTGCCCTTTTGCTGCTGCTGGTTTAGCTTTAGCAATCGCATCTAAAAGTGCTTGCAAATTTTCTTTAATTTTCTCTGGACCAAATGAAGCTTTTCCTATAGCTACGTGAATAATGTTGGCTTTGTCAAGTCTATACTCAACTTTACCTGCTTTAATTTCTTTTAAAGCTTTTTCAACATCCATAGTTACAGTTCCAGATTTAGGATTTGGCATTAAACCCTTAGGTCCTAATACTCTACCTAATTTTCCAACAACACCCATCATATCAGGTGTAGCTATTACTGCATCAAAATCAAACCAGTTTTCAGTTTGAATTCTCTGAGCCATGTCTTCTGCGCCAACGTAATCAGCTCCTGCTGCTTCTGCTTCTGCTGCTTTAGGACCCTTTGCAAATACTAATACTTTCTTAGATTTACCAGTTCCGTTTGGTAGCACCATAGCGCCTCTAACCTGTTGGTCTGCGTGTCTTCCGTCTACTCCTAAACGAATGTGTACTTCGATTGTTTCATCGAATTTTGCTCTTGATGTTTCAACAGCTAGTTTAGCTGCTTCAGCAGTCTCAAAGTATTGCATTCTATCAAACTTTTCAGCCGCTTCATTGTAGTTTTTACTTCTCTTTGGCATTTCTTTCCTCCTTGTGGTACTTACGGTCGCTATTAACGCCTCCCACCTAATTAACCTTCTATAGTTATTCCCATACTTCTTGCAGTTCCTTCAATCATTTCTGTTGCTGAATCGATGTCCGATGCATTTAAATCAGGCATCTTTGTTTTAGCAATCTCTTCTGCTTGTGCTCTTGTGACAGTTCCAACTTTCTTTTTGTTGGGTTCACCAGATGCTGTGTCTAGTCCTGCTGCTTTCTTTAACAATACTGCTGCAGGTGGTGTTTTACATATGAATGTAAACGATCTGTCTGCGTAAACAGTGATTACTACTGGAATAATCATTCCTTTTTGATCAGCTGTTTTTGCATTAAACTGTTTACAGAAGTCCATGATGTTGACACTCTTTTGACCTAGCGCTGGACCAACTGGTGGTGCTGGAGTAGCTCCGCCTGCAGGAATCTGCAATTTTATAAATCCGTCTACTTTTTTTGCCATAGCTTATCTCCTTTCCTAGAGTTTGTTTACCTGTGAAAATTCTAATTCAACAGGCGTATCTCTACCAAACATGGAAACCTTGGCTTTGACAGTTTGTTTATCAGGATTGACTTCTTCGATAATGCCCATTTGACCTTCGAAAGGCCCGCTGATAATACGTATTGTGTCACCTGGTTCAATGTCCAGTTCGATTCTAATTTTTTCAATCCCCATTCTTACGACCTCTTCTTTAGTAAGTGGAATGGGTTCGGATCCATGACCAACAAAGCCTGTTACTCCCTGAGTGTTTCTTACCAAGTACCATGATTCATTGGTGACAATCATTTTTATGATTGCATAACCTGGAAACATCTTCCTAGTAGTTATCTTCCTTTGACCATTCTTCAGCTCAATTCTTTCTTCAGTAGGTACAATTATGTCAATAATCAAGTCCTGCATACCACGGTTTTCAGCCATTTTTTCAATATTAATTTTTACTTTATTCTCGTGACCAGAATAAGTGTGTATTACATACCACTTCGCTTGGCCATCACCACGTATACCTTCTCCCTCTAGCGGAGAAACTGCTGTGTCTATTTTTATTTCATTATCTGACATATACCACTACCTTCTTCTCATTAGCTAAGCGTAATATCTAATAATTCTCTTAAGAACGCTAAGAAACCTGTATCAACAAGCCAAAAGCCTACTGCAAAAAAAGTGCAGACTGCAATAACAACAACAGTATCTGAAACTAATTCCTTACGAGTTGGCCATACAACCTTTTTAAGTTCCTGTTTAATACCCCTAAAGTATTCTTTAGGAGATTGTTTTTGATCTTTCTTGTTTGAACTACTTTTTTTAGACTGAGCTGCAGCTTTACTAATCGCCGTTTTACCAGTACTGGAGCTATTTTTGTTATTATTCTTCTTTTTATTAGCCATATTTACGCTCCTTATTTAGTCTCTTTATGAAGAGTTTCCTTCTGACAGAACTTGCAATATTTCATAAGTTCTATACGATCCGGATTGTTTTGCTTGTTCTTCATTGTATTATAATTTCTTTGCTTACACTCAGTGCACGCTAATGTAACTTTTGTTCTCATTTCGACCGTCCTCCATTCAACCTAAAATTCAGAGCCGATACCTCCGCCCTGCTATCATAATCATAAAGTCGCTTAATAATAATACTCTACCTACCTGTCAATGTCAAGACCTTTTAGTCAATTTGCCTTTCAATATCATCATTTGATTTAGGTGTTATATTAAACCAAGCAATAAGGTAATTTATGAATTGTTTTTATCCGACCTCGCATGTTATTATATACTATATCTGTAAGTTAATAAAGGGTAATTGAAAGAAGTTGATAAAATGAAATTTAATTGGAAGCATTATTTTGAAAGCAGAATAATAGACAGAGGTTATATGTACTACAAGTTGGGTAACGTAGAGGCTTTTAAGCATTCAAAAAACAAAATTACGGCCCACGTTAAAGGTACAAAATACTATCAAGTAGAAATTAGCTTTGATGATAACAAAATAACTAATTATTACTGTACTTGTCCTTACGCTGCAGAAGGTACAATGTGCAAGCATATGGCCGCCGTTTTATACTTTAATGACTTACATATAACTGAAACTGCGGTTGTTGTTGGCGACACCCCTTTATTAAACATTGAGGAAGAAAATATCAGTAAACTAATTTCAAAAGCACCTAGAAGAAAAATAGATCTTTTTTTGCTGGAATTAGCAGGTGCTAATGAAGAAATAGCACAATTAGTTAAAATGAATTTTCCCTATAATAATTATGTAAGCAGCTATAATAATTTACAGCAAGATATAGATGAAGCTTTTGATGAGTTTATTAGTTGCAACTATTATTACGAAAGCGAAGAAGATTTATATCGTTTTTTGCTTGACTTAATTGAACACGATATTAAGCTATTAATAAAAAACGATCTACTTTTAGCATCTTTAGGACTCATCAACTATATTGTGATTAAAATTGCTGATATTGATACATGCTATTTAGAAGGTAACCTTTTAGATATAGGAAGGTACTGTTATGCTTCATGGAAGAGTATATATGATAAAGGGCCTGATAAATTAAAAAAAGAAATGGCTGATTGGATGAGACAGAATGTAAAAGACAGGAATCCTAGCAACAATTCAATTACAGATGCTATTTTTGAATTTCTATTTTATGAAGTCAAGGACGAATACTTTTTAAAAGAAGAGCTTAAACGTCTTGACGAGAAAATCAGCAGAAACAATCCATACAGATGGGAATACTCGCCAAAGTATTTTTCATGTGAGAAAACGAGCAATGTGGCTATGCGCATTAAGATAATGAGGTACCTTGGTTTAGATAAAACAAGCATAGATAATTACTTAAAAGAAAATTGGAAATATGAAAATATAAGGGCTTATGCTTATGATAAAGCTATGGAGAATAAAGATTATATAACTGCCATATCAATATTGAATGAAAGTAAACAAATAGATAATATATCAATGACTTTAAATTACTGCGATAAGCTAATTGATATTTACAGGATAATTAATGATAAAGAAAAAGAAAAAACAGAACTTTTGTATTATTTAATCAATGCCATAACTTTAGAAATAAGCAAGTACGATCGCCTAAAATCACTAAGTAAAAGTAGCCAATGGATAAATATTAGAAATGAAATCATACCAACCTACGACTCCAAGTCAAGATGTATATTATTTGCAAAGGAAAAAATGACAGATGCATTATTAAAAGAGGTTGAGCAGTCTGGCAAAATCAACTTATTGGATAAATATAGTGGACTTTTGATGAACGAACACAAGGATCTTGTTTTTCAAATGTACAAAACCCACGTCCTTAAATATGCAGTCGACTCAAGAAATACGAGCAGTTACAATGATTTGATATCATATTTGAATAAAATGGTTCAAGTTTGTGGTAGTAAGTCACCTGTTATAGAACTTGCCAATTCATTAAAAAAAGAATACCCTACTAGAAAAGTCATGGTAAAAATGCTGACCGAATTTATTGAAGATTAATGTCTTAAATCATCTCTCATCTATATAATTGACACAGATATGGCAAAATTGTTACTCTAAGTGCAATATACTGACTTATCGAAACTTTAATAGAATTCTATTCTTCTTATTGAATTTTATCCAATTTTTCATGTGTTGTATTATGGTAATCTAGTTAATATTGCCAACATAACCAAAAAATGTATAGCACTTTGCTTGGCCAAATTTCAATGGTCAATATTATAAATAGCTATTTTTACACTAATAACTAGTAGAACAAGTCACCAAAAAATAAGTGTTGGGAATCTGCAATCTTTTCTTGAACTTAAAAAGCCATAGCGAAATTTTTTGAATAATAAAAGGTATCCCACCTCTTAATATACTTTATTTAATTAAATATTCATTATTCGTTTCTTTTTACTCCATCCATTAATGCATCTTTTTTTTGTTCATTCATATCTTTAAACTAATTGTATCTTTTATTTTGATCTATATTTAGTGGCTCTCTGCTACCTTCTGTATAAATCAATTGCTCTTGTAGGCTGTTTATTTTATATAAGATATATTATTTTCTTCACACCACTCAATTGCCATTTCTTCCAAAATTTTATTTCTGAAATTATACCAATCATCTTCTATATTATATTTTTGGATATAATCTTTAAACCTTCTAAATGCACCTTTTCCTTTAATTAAATTGCACATTGCGTTGCTTATATCCTCATCGTCTAGCGAAAAACAAAATTTTTCCATAATATTATACTCGTGAATTTCTAGCTTTGATGGAAGTGAAATCCAATCATCTCCATATAATACTTCTTCAACTAATCTAATTTGTTCCTGCAACCACTCCGGCAATTTATCAATAGGCTCATCATCTTCTGCCATTATAAATTCTTCCTCTGAAATATAAAATATTTCTTTAGAATTCTTATTTAAAAAGGCATTCATTTCAACTGATTGGGTATCAATTTTTTCAACTATTTGTTTTAAACTTATTTTGTTAGACATTAGGATAACCTTCTTTCATTATTCAGTTTGTTCTGTAATTTCTAATTTAAAATTCCATCCCTCATAGGACATAATCATCCTACCTATTTCGTTTAGACTATATTCTTCACCATCAATGATAAATTTAGGAATATTTTCTTCATGTCTCCCATCCCACTCAATGCGCCCTTCTACTTTTTCATTTTTTAATCCACAGTGTTCTCTTCCATATAATATTTCTTTTTCAATAAACTTTCTTGACAATCCATTTTCTATTTTTTTATAAAGCATCTTTAGTGTTTCATTTGGATTATCTTCAAAATCTTGATGTATACTAAACAAATATCCTATTTTGTCTCCATCTAAGAACTCAGTTGCTTCCCATAAAACACCCATCGGACTAATCCTTTTTATTATTTGAAAAGTATGATCTAAATCATCGCAATCTTTAAATGTAGCTTCTTCTTCGAAACCTTCACAATTAGCCACATTTAGCAAATCTGCCATATACTCATTATAACATTTATTGCATATCAACATTGATGGTTCATTTTCATTTAAGCTCAATGATACCATCGCATCTTCATCAAACTTTTTATTACACCATTTGCATTTATCCATATATAATTCCTCCTTCAAGTAATCCTTTGTTTTAAAGATCTTAATTCCCAACTTTTAAATATGATTCATCATACTTTCTATTTCCTCCAAGAATAAGTATATCATTCTCATTAGTTTAACCTGATGTCTATGGAAAATTAATTGCCATTATTTTTGTATTCTAGTTTACCTCTCAAAGCCTTGTTTTTTCTGTAATTTTAATGCTTTATGTAAGTTTTAAATCCTTTTTGAAGCTAATCCTCAATTTTTAGTAATTTACCTATTTTTTCATCTTCTGATGGAGTCTATAATTTTCTTCTATTATAAATTGCATATTCCTAAAACTTTACGCTCCATTTGCTCTCGAGAATTTTTCCTTTAGCAGCACCGTCTAAAATTTTTATCAATCTCCATCACATCATAAGTATTTTTGTGTTGTGTTATATTTTATGGTGTTGTTTGATAGAGCATAGCAATATTAGCTTGATTCCGCCATATAATACCACCTTCCATGTAAACATTGATTTTCGTTTCGCTTTTTTAAGCTTGATATACAAGGATTTCATCTTATGTTTTATATCAAAAGCCATACTTCCTAAAACTCATTCTAATAATTTGTACTACGCTCTCAGCTGAACTTATCAACTACATTGTTATAATTATTCATTTACTAAAAATCCATCTTCTCTTTATGGTGCTGGTATATATAATTGCCTCTAGTTTAATATCTTATAAATTTCCTCTGCTATAACTTGATAGCCTGAACCGCTTGGATGAAATTCATCTAAAAACAGATATTCGTTTAAATGATATTCAAATAATTCATAAGTTGGTATATATGCAAATTTAATGTCCGAACCTACAATTAGACGAGTTTCATAATTCCACTCTAAAAGCAGTCTGGTTTTTTCAGGTTCTTCGTTGCCAGATGGATCATACAAACCTATACATACTAATTGCGCATCTGGATTTATAGCTCTAATTTCCTTTATTATAAACTTTAGGTTTTCTTTATAATTTTTAAGAGCTTCTTTAAATGCAATATTTAAAGTTAAGTTATCATCATACTCTAGACGATTTAAATCATTTCCTCCTATTGAAATAATGATTAAATTTGCACTTGAAATACTAGATACATTTTCTCCGCTCTTAATTAATCTGACGAGTTCACTACTTTCATAGCCAGGTACTGAAATATTTGTAATTCCTTTTTTATTTTCACCTTCTTCCTTTATTAAATCTACATATCTATTTCCTATACCTAAATTTTCTTCATCCCCTACTCCAAATCCTATTGAGTCTCCAAGGATAAGTATTTCAGAAGAATCTTCAGGAGTTTTATCTTCTTCTTCTGGTATATTGTTTGAGTTTCCTGCTGTTTTTTCTGTATAATCTCCTTCATCACTTTTACTTACATTTATAGAAGTAATAAAACCCATTATAAATACAATCGATAGTGATATCGAAATAAATAGCAATATTGGCCATATTACTTTTTTAAACACATTTACCCTCCTTAATGTTTGACTTAAACTAGTACGTCTTTACGATTAAACACTTGAAAGCTTATTATAAGTGACAATACAGCCCAAGCACTTAATACAAGAATAGAAAAGTTCAAACTCATTCCTTCAATAGGTTGATATGACCCAGTTAAATACCTAGTAAGGTCTAAGTTTATTACAAAGAAGTATTTGACTATTTCCCATTCAGATAAGAAAAACTGTAAAAATTGACCACCGATCAGAGCTGCCATAATTATACCTATAGCTGCCGGACTATTATCAACTATAACCGAAGTCAATAATGTTATAGAGGCTATTACTATAGATACAAACCACAATAGAGAATATATTAATAAAGTGTACTGTAATCGAGAAATTAATATTGTTGAAGCTGAATTTAATTTACCCTCAATCAGACTAAAACCTACAGCAATGGGTTCTTTAAATCCCCATTGTTGAAAAAACAAATAGGATACTGTAGTAGATATTACAGCAATAATAAACACTAAAATTGTAGTCATAATGATAAGTGAAATATACTTACTCAGCAATACTTTCCATCTAGGTACTGCTCTTGTGAGTAAAACTTTAATAGTTTTTTTAGAAAATTCACTTGAAACTAAATCTGCAGCTAAAATTACGATGAGAAGAGGTATAAATAGTGTAATACCTTGTTCAACAAATTGAACATTAAATTTGAACGCTGTAGGAGTTATAGGATTGATGTCGTTTTCAATAAAATAATTTAACTGCTGGATTTCGCTATCCATAGATGATCTGACTTCCTCTGGTATGAATTCGTTATTACTACGTTTTTCAAGATCGTTGAGCCTTTGAGTAGTAAGACTTCTCCAATCATATTCCACCCCACCAGATTTCGCTTCGAATTTTTCTATATTTCTGTCATAAGAATATTTTTGGCCATAGGAAAGTAAACCTGCAAAAATAAAAAGCAGAATAATTATTAGAATCATTTTTTTATTTAATAAGAACTTAATTGTCTCATTTTGTATTAATGAAGTCATGATCTCACTCCTTTATCCGATTTTATGTTTATCTGTAAGGGTTAAAAATAAATCTTCCAAAGTTCTCTTTCTATTTTCAACATACTTGATTTCTAAGCCCGAATTAACTAAAGTTTTATTTATTTCTGAAAGCATTTCTACGTCAACTAATGCTATTAAGTCTTTTAAATCAATAGATGAATCTATATTAAAACTATTTTTTAGAACTGACTGTGCCTTTTTTGGATCATCTAATGTCCAAACAACTTCACCAGTTGATAGAACTTCATCTATTGATGCATTTTTAATAACACTTCCATTATTTATAATACTTACTCGGTCACACATCAATTGAACTTCACTGACTAGATGGGAAGAAATCAGTACTGAAATATCTTTTTCTTTAGCTAAATTTTTTACAATTTCCCTAAACTCGTGTATGCCTTGAGGATCAAGCCCATTTGTAGGTTCATCTAAAACTAGTAATTTAGGTTTGTGAATTAAAGCTTGAGCGAGACCTATCCTCTGTTTCATCCCCATAGAATAAATCTCGACTTTATCATGAATACGATTTTCCATACCGACTAATTCTACTGCTTCATCTATATCCTTCTTAGTGACGCCTTTTGACATACTACCTAATATTTCAAGATTTCTATATCCACTCATATAATCATAAAGATCAGGACCTTCTATTATACAGCCCACATTAGACATGGCTTTTACATATTCTTTCTCAATTGAATACCCACAGATTTTTATGTCCCCAGAACTTGGTTTTGATAAGCCTACAATCATCCTTAATGTTGTAGATTTTCCTGATCCATTAGGTCCTAAAAATCCCAATATTTCTCCCCGTTTAATATCAAAACTGATATCTTTTATAATCTGTTTTTTCTTAATCCATTTTGTTATACTTGAAACCTTTAAAACCGATATATCCATTGTAAGCCTCTTTTCAAAGATGTTTCTATCACTTAATATTTATACTTCTACATACTTTTCTTTGGGCGACTTGTCGCCAAGAAAACTACACCTTCGGTTATAATTCCATATATAATTCCAGCCAAAAAGCTAACTATATCTGAAAATCCAGTTGAAGAATAATATGCAAAGGAAACAATTATTCCTAAAACAGCCCCTCTTATAAGCGATTTAGGAAGACTAACTTCACCCCAGGGAGCACCTACTACAACTCCCAACAAAAGTCTATTAAACCATAATGAAAATACTAGGTACGGAGCAAGCTCAGAACCAAACCTTATTGATGCTCCGATTACACAAAATACTCCCAGTATGGTTCCTGCTAATATGCTAATCTCTAATCTCTTTGTAATCTTGACCATATCTATCAAACTCCTTTGTTATTTTAAATATAATATACATATGCCTCTATAAATATAATATACCTTTTTTGCCTTAAATGATAGTTATAAAGCTTGCCCTTTAAAAGCATATTGTCCATTTTTTATTAGTTACCCATAAAAAATCTCCACCTCAATCGGTTCTTATGCCGAAAAGTGGAGTTAGTTTGTACAATATAATTAATGGATTAAAACAGTTGCGTGGACTGTTTCTTTTACATCAGTGGAGAAAACACTCTTAATATTGACCTGCCAAGTTTTGTATACCATTTAATATTAGTTGCTACTTCATATGATATCTTTTCTGATACCTTTATAGTATTTAGAAAGTCTTCTCTCATAGCTACGACACTGTCAGTTTTGTGCATCCAAACTCCACATTCGAAATGAAGGTACAAACTTCTATAATCCATATTTATAGTTCCTACTACGCCATATTCATCATCTACTACAAAATTCTTGGCATGAATAAACCCTGGTGTATATTCATATACTTTTACTCCTGCTTCTATTAGTACTTTATAAAATGATTTAGTCACTGCATGAACATACAACTTATCCGGATGATGAGGAGTAATTATCCTAACATCTATACCTGATTTAGCAGCAGAAGTAAGCGCTACTACTATTTCATTATCAATTATTAAATAGGGAGTTGTAATATATACATATTTATTTGCTTTGTTTATTAAATTTAGATATACAATTTCTCGATTAAGTCCGTATAATGGTG
>LSQX01139846.1_pt1 | contig 14446 bp, 10 predicted proteins | sample 654561 | NCBI WGS metagenome assembly LSQX01 (sample SAMN04489861, study PRJNA283612) | anaerobic digester metagenome | isolation source: 4 biogas reactors fed with cattle manure at either 37C or 55C with and... | place: Denmark: Kongens Lyngby | collected 2014
ACTCCGAACATGAATGCTCATATTGAATCCTTCCATGCTGTCCTTGAAGACGAATGCTACTCCCGGCACGAGTTTCTGAGCTTCCAGGATGCATACTGTCAAGTGAGCGAGTACATGCGCTACTACAACGAGCGCCGTCGTCATGGGAGTCTGAGAGACAAGCCTCCCAGAGAATACCACAAAGCAATCATGAGAAACGATTTGAAACCTGAAGTTATTGCTGCATAATGTCCAAAGTTAGGGGTTTGAACCGACCCAGGCGGAGGAGGGACCGAAAATGAATGAAAGATATCTTTTTTCGGCAGAGGCGGATAAGATACAAGACTTGGTCTTCCGGTCTTCGAAACTGAGAGAAGTCTCCGGCGGCAGTCAGATGCTTGAGGAGTTTTGCCAAAATACAGTCGAAAAACTGGCGAGAAAATTTAACGGTGAGGTTATTATTTCGTCCGGCGGTTCAATGCGAATTTCGTTTAATAATGCGGAAACAGCAATAGAATTTGGCGAATACCTAGTTGAGTTATACCGGAGAAAATTCGATGGAACAATAACAACTGCGGGACCGATAAGAATTGCCTCGGAAAAGGATGCTCTTAATAAAATCGAAGAAGAACTGCGAAAAGAAAAGTACATAGGGAGGGTACCTGTTGCCACGGAACAGATGCCTTATATGGCGATCTGCGGCTCTTGTGGAGTAGGTATTGCCAAATACTATAAGAAAAGATACACAGATGAAAAAGAGAACTATCTTTGTGCTGTCTGTGAAGAAAAGTTTCTAGCGAGGGAACGGATTAAAGAAACTTTCCTGAAAGAGTTTTATTCTCTTGTAACGGATAACAGCCAGAGGGATTTTGATTTTCCGCAAGAAGTTAGCGAACTTGGCCAATTGGAACCACGCAACTATGTAGCCTACCTAATCGCAGATGTAAATGATATGGGTGTTATATTTGGTTCTTGTGATAATTTTGGGCGCATTACACAATTATCCAATGACCTGAATAGTGTTTTATGGCGAGCTCTTGCCGAGCCGACAAAGAAGCTTCTGCAAATAGAAATAGAAACTCCTTTTATTCCTGTTCTTCCTCTTATTTTAGGTGGCGATGATTTGTTTGTCTTAATGCCCGCCCAATGGGCTCTAGATTTTACCCGATGTTTTTGTGAAAGATTTGAAGCATATATTCAACAAGCTCTAAAAGAAGAAATCAGTTTTCAGCCGACAATCTCAGCAGCAGTTATAATATGCAAAGCAAAGTTTCCTTACACAATCGCTCATGCTTTAGGCGAGGAGTTATTAAAGGATGCAAAAAAGGTGGCCAAAGAAAACAAGATTTCAACTATTTCCTTCCGGGTTATTACCGGTAATGAAGTCGTTAAAGCTTCCGAAAAGGATACCACCCAAACTTTTGTAGCGGGTTATCCTGTATATTCGGTGGCAGAGATAAAAAAACTGCTTGCCTATAGAAAAGAACTTGCTGATTTACCGGGACGAAGAAGGGCGCAGTTGCAAAGTATGTTTTATAAAGCTGAAGAAATCGATTATGGGAAGATAACAAAAGAATGGCGGCCGGAGATGGAACGTTTAGTGCAAAGGATGGAACGGCCTCTCAGTGAAAAAGTGATAGCGGCACTAAAAGATTTGGGTGATCCTGAAGAGGAAACATACTGGCAATGGTTTAGAGGGAAATATCGGCATAAACTTCCCGATCTTTTATCTGCCTGGGATTTCTCCTTTGATCTTGATACCAATTCTTATGGGGAGGTGGTTGAATGAAGCTTACATTTAATATAAATATTCTTTCAGATTATCATATCGGTGCAGGTTATGGCGTAGGGATTATTGACTCATTGATTTTAAGAGACCGAAACGGTTCCCCAGTAATAAGGGGGACAACCCTTACCGGTTTGCTTCGCCAGGGAATGTGGGATTTGTTGCAATCTGACCTTTTAAAAGAGTATCGCCTTTGCCAACAGTCCGGAGGAGAGAACAATGCTTTTTGCGAGGAGAAGGACAAGTCTTGCCCGATTTGTCGGATATTAGGTTCACCAGGGAACCCAAAAAAATGGAAAATATCATCGGCAGAAGTTTTAGTTCCTTCTACTCTGAAGTCCGGTAAAGTAATTTGGCGGAATAGGGTTAGTCCGATAACCCGGACCGCTGAAACACGCAGGTTATTTGCCCAAGAAATTATGGGCGGAGGAATTATTTTTCAGTTTACCGTTGAGAATGAAGAGCATAGCTCTACCGCCTTAGAGGAAGCCGCTTTCATTGTTGCCGCCTTCAGAATGATCAGAAATATAGGTGCGTTTCGTCGAAAAGGGAAAGGGCAATGCCGGTTCCACCTTGTAGAAATAACTCCTGCCCTTCCCGGTACAACAGAAGAAGGAAATAATAGCCTGGGAAAAAGAATGCTTGAAATCTTCCGGACCAGATGGCTGGAGAATAAAGAACTTAACGATACTTATAAAAACTACGCCGACCAACCGGTTGAGTTTTCTGTTGTTACAACTCCTTCAGAAAAAAGAAAAAGATTTAATCTGGTTGTACTCACCAAAGAACCCCTGCTGGTTGCTAAAAAAAGCGAAGCGGGCAACAGATTTCATACTATTGATTATATACCGGGGGAGACTCTTCTCGGGGCTTTGGCTTGGAAAATCGCTAACAAATGGGACTTAACAGAAGAAACTGTTTATAAGAAATTCATAAACCTTTTCTATAAAAACGGGATTAAAGTATCGTCATTATATCCATGCTTAAAAATTCGTAACGATGTTTATCCTGCCATTCCTGCCCCTTTGGATTTTTTCACCTGCAAGCTTGAACCGTTAAGGTTTAAGGACAAGGGACATGGGGTAAAAGCCTTGATTTATGAAGAAAAGGGTTTACAAAAGTGTGCTAAGTGTTCAGAAAAAGGCCTTGAGACTCCGCTTGAACAGTTAACGGGTTTTATTTCCTTTGCAACTGGAAATATTGAAAAAATTAAAGTTGCCAAAAGAGAGGAAATGCATATTAGCATAGATCTACACTCCGGAAAGGCAAAAAGAGGCGAACTGTTCGGCTATACAGCTATTGAAGAAGGGCAATATTTTGTTGGCACAGTCGAAGTTGAAAACTGGGACGAATTTGTTCATTTAGTAGGTATCGACGAAAATTCTTTGGAACTGCGATTGGGAAAAGGTTCGTCCCGCGGTTATGGTCTTGTTAAAGCCTGGTTTAGCGAAGAAAATGCTATGTTGACTTTTCGGGGAAAACCACTGGATAAGCGCGTACAGGACTGGTCCGAACCTTTGGTTATGACTTTGCTTACTGATACCATTCTTACGGACTATTGGGGAAGGTTTCAAACCGCCTTTGATGGAGAAACACTAAAGCAAATCTTGGGGATTGATGTTGAAGTGATCAGCTCTTTTGTTAAGACAAAAAACATCAGTGGGTTTAATAGCCATCTTGGTCTTCCCAAATGGCAGGCCAAGGCGATCGCCGCCGGTTCTACTGTTAGTTTCAGAATTAAAAACACCCCCCAAGATATAGCAAAACTACTAGATCATTTTGCAAGGTTGGAAAATGAGGGAATAGGCTTAAGAAGGGCAGAGGGGTTTGGGCAAATCGCATTTAATCACCCAGTCTATGGAGGGAATTATGATATTAAGGCCGGTATCCGTTTACCAGGGTTTATGCGGATTCAAACACAGGAAGAAAAAGTAAAAGTTTTTGAGGATGATTGGCAAAGATATTTAGCTAGAAAAATACAAAAGGACAGTTTTTCGCAGAGTGAATGGGTTTTGTTTTCCCGATGGTTAACAGAAAATATAAAAGCATTAGTAGCAGCCGATAAAACAGAGGAAGTGCTTACGAAATTCCATTACCCGGATATAATGGAACTGGTCAATAGCCGTGAACCTTGCCGCGATAAAAAAGGTTTTCTCGACGAAAAGGGACAAAAAGGTCGAAAAATCTTACCACAAATATTTACTGCTCTTGCTGATTTAGTAGATAGGATGGAAAGTGAAGATGAAGACACGAAAAAATACTTACTGACCAAGGGCATTGAGATGTTGGCCGGGTTTATTACTTCCTGTCAGGAGGTTAAGCCATGATTAAGAGGATAATAAAGGGAAGGCTTAAAGCTTTAACAGGGCTGCATATCGGGTCTGGGGAGGTCGGAAAAGTAACCGACGCGCCGGTATATAGAAATATTGATGGTGAAATAATTATCCCCGGTACAACACTTGCCGGTGCTTTACGGGCGTTGGCAACGAAACTTGCTCCTCACCTGGGACACAGAAAATGTACAGCATTAGAGGACGATGGTAGGTCCTCCGGATTTTGCAATTGTCTGGTGTGCAGTTTGTTCGGGTCGATTAATCCCGGCAAAATTGAGGACGAGGGGAGCCCTTCAAAAATTTGGTTTTATGATGCAGTGTCAGAAGGCGACGTAAAAACAGTGATTCGTGACGGAGTGGGAATTGATCGGGAGACCAAAACCGCTTCCCGGGCTGCACGGGCTAAATATGATTTTGAAGTTGTTCCTAAAGACACAATATTCTCCTTCCGGTTTGAACTTCATGATGAGCTCAATAAAGAAGAAAAAGAAATCCTGATGGCCGTTTTGACAGAATGGCAGGAAGGCCGGGGTTATCTTGGTGGCGAAAAGGCAAGAGGGCTGGGGAATATCGAACTGGCAGAGTTAAAGATATATAGGTTGAATTTGTCGGAGCAAAAGAGTTTGATGGCCTTTTTGCAAAACGATAATCCTATTGCAGCAGCAACTGAGGAAGAAAACTGGCTTGTACCCGGAGTAGACTATAACATAAGGAAGCCAGACAAACACATTAAATGCAATAATTATCTTTATAACTCCTTTGTTCAGCTTGATTTCGTCCTTAAGTTCACGGGAGGTTTTGTTGCTAATGATACTTTGGCAGGCATGCGGGCTGGTTTTGATTTCTGCCCGAGAAGGGAAAACGGGAAATTCGTCCTCCCTGGTTCATCTATAAGGGGAGTGCTTCGCTCTCAAGCCGAAAAGATCGCGCGTACAATAGTCACTTTAAATAGTACGAAGGATGAGTTTCTCAATAAATGTCCGGCGTGTAATCCATTGGCAGATCTGAACACCCCTCTCACTTCATGTAGTAGTTTATTCCGTGAATATAAGAAAAAAGAAAAGAGTGATGACGAGCAGATAAATGAGGCAAAATTGTGCCTTGCCTGCCGGTTTTTTGGCTCTTCCGACCGAGGTAGTAGATTATATGTAAGCGATGGTTATCTCATCACTCCGCCAAATATAAAAATCATGGATTTCTTGGCCATTGACCGTTTTACCGGAGGAGGTAAAGAAGGCGCCAAATTTGACGCTTTAGTCTTATGGCAACCTGCCTTTAAAATTCGTATTTTCATAGAAAATGTAGAAAATTGGTCTTTAGGATGGATGATGCTGGTATTAAAAGACATAAAAGACGGGTTCCTTTCTTTTGGCGGAGGAGAAAATAAATGGTTCGGAAAGGCTACCATGGAAAATGGGGAAATTAAAGTTGGTGTTGTTGCCGAAGAATTCTTACCAAGTGGTCTTAAAATGACTGATTCTAAAGAAGGAATCTTTTTCACGCAAACTCTTGCCTTGGATAGTCTATTTCAAAATGCCGAACACGCGGTGGACAGGTGGATACAGGAGTTTCATTCTGTATTATCAGAGTTTAGAAGGGAAGAGGGTTTTTCTTTAAAGACAGATACCTATTATAAAGATGATTTGGAAGAAAGCTACCCAAAGGAGGTGTCATTATGACTGAAGTTGATGATGCATTGAAATTGCTGAAAGAAAAAAGAATCACTATTGAGCATAGAGATAAATTTCAGATTTGGGGCGGGGAAATAGATCAAAACAATGCGGTGAAGTTTATTAATAGCTGGGATTTATCCGGAATGCCATATACAATTATTGAAAAATTTGGAGAAATTACCATTGAAAAAACCCCAGTTCGTTTCAGTTTTGACCCTGAATTAATTAGACGTATCAGAATTTTTGGCTCGTCGGGGGATCTGGAGTTAACAAGAGATGATTCTTCTCATATGAGATGGAGGTATATTGGTCAAGTTGAACCTCCGGCAGATATAAAAATAAATGCAAAGGATTTTTGGGAAGAGAATCCTGCAAAAAGGTTTTTCTTGGATGAACGGGAAGCCCTCCTTTGGGGTAAATGTAAAAATGAGAGTATGGGGGAATCCAAAGAAGAAAGGAAACAATGGTATCACCCGCGGGTTGCAAAGGCAAGACTGTTTTATCCGGTTAACGGAAGCCCGCGAAAGGTCAAAATATGTTACAAAACCTTGAGTGAAAACGGATGTGTTTCTTTTGTGTGGTATACAGAACTTAAGGGAGGTTCTGACAATGAGTGAATACAAATTTTTAAATCCCTATAATTTTGTCCGCGTTTTGCCGGATAATAAAGGGAAAGATGGAGAAAAACCAAATGTCAAATTATTAGGACGCTGCGCTCCGCCGCCTCATGATAGATATATTGGGTTAACCGGAAAAATCACTTGTGAGCTTATAGCTAAGACCCCCCTCTTTATCTCAGATTCGGAGTTTGTAAAGGATTATGGAAATGGGCATAAAGCGTATAGATTTTTTAGGTTAGAGAATAACGGAAAAGAAGAATATGCCATTCCTTCAACGAGCTTGCGGGGAATGTTAAGAAGTGTATTTGAAGCAGCGACAAATTCCTGTTTTTCTGTGTTTGAAGGAGGGCTTTTGGGGAAAAGAGACCGTCCCGAGAATTATAATGCTGGAGTACTAATGGCGGGATTGATTATTGAAACCCCTATTAAGGATAGTAAAAAATCTGGGATTATTAGAAAAATGAATTACTATAAACTTCCCCATAGTAAATTTGCGGATTATAATAATCGATTGGATTATAACGGTAAAAAAGTTCTTGTAAAAATTGAAAACAACAGAGTAAAAGAAATAAAGGAATATAGTCAAGATAATCATAGTGATAGATTTATGATTGGTTACTTAAAAACCTCTGGTAAAGGGATACCTGGTAGAAAAACAAATGAGTATGTGTTTGTGGAAGATGGTTCGGCGGAAGACTTTGAATTATCATATGAGACTTACCAAAATTATATCATTGCCAATAAGAATAACAGATTTCCACATACAAGAAGTTTGAAAGCAGGAGATACTATTTGGTTTAGAGCGCAGGCAAATAAGGTTATTGAACTAGGTTTTGCGCAAATTTATCGTAAGCCTTTTAAGCGTAGCATAAATGATCTTCTTGCTCAACCTTTTCATCCATGCTCATGCTATAGCAACCTTTGTCCTGCTTGCCGGGTATTCGGATGGGTAGCACAGAACCCCCAAGAAGACGCAACAAAAGTCTCCTATACTGGAAGAGTAAGAATAAGCCATGCAAGAATTATAAAAAGTGAAGGGAATCTAGATGAATTTCCACTGGCAATTTTATCAACACCAAAGCCGACCACCACATTTTTCTATCTTCTTAAGAATGACAAACCAGATTTTAGTGTTGATTATAATTCACCTGATGCCCAGTTAAGGGGGAGAAAACTCTATCGGCACCAAAATGTCGCCAACGATCAAGAATTTATAAGAGCAGAGGAAAAAAAAGACGATCAGAATCGAACATTAAAAGGCGCCTTAAGACCTGGAGCTAAATTTGGCTTTGATATAGAATTTGAAAATCTTGCCCTAGTTGAACTTGGTGCATTATTATGGTCGATAGAAATGGAAGAGGGTATGTTTCACAAATTGGGCTTAGCTAAACCATTAGGTTTTGGAAGCGTAAAACTTGGTGTTAAAAAAATAGAAATCTTGAAACCGAAAGAAAGATACGGTTCTATTACTGGAAATGGTTGGGAAACCGTTGGTGATGATAAAAAAAAGGATTGGATAAACGTTTTTAAGGCGGCAATGAAAGAAAAATACAATAAAGACTTTGATAAGTTAAAAAATATTGCGGATCTTAATGCTATATTAAGTTCGTCAAAATTACCGGTGCATTACCCTCGTTCTTCCGAGATACCTGATCCGGATGGGCGAAATTTTGACTGGTTCATGGATAATAAAAGAAAAGGTAAAATACCTTTGGAGCTTGCTACTGAAGATACCAAAGGATTTCCGGTAAAGTTCTAGGCTTCTTAAAATATTACAGATCAGGAGCATCGCCATGCGCTTACTAATAGAGCTTTCTAGCTCAGACAATAATCCTATAACTATACCAATCCACTACAACCACTTGATCCAGTCGGCCATTTATGGCGCCCTAGATAATGATTTTGCCGATTTTCTCCACGATACCGGATTTGAAGGCGGTGGCCGCCGGTTTAAGCTTTTTACATTTTCCCGTTTGACTGGGGCATATCGCTTTAATGCTGCTACGGGTGAAATCACCTATACATCTCCTGTTAAACTGGTTGTTTCTTCTCCAGTAGACAAGTTTTGTGAGTTCCTGGTAAATGGGTTATTAGCCAAAGACAGTCTACGAATCGGTCCGGCCGCTTTTCGCATTCAGGGAATAAAAGTAGAAAGTCCGCTGGTGGTGACGGATAACGCGAATGCGCATGTAGAAACAGAAATACGTGTGAAAACCCTCTCACCAGTTGTGGTGTACAGTACCCTATTGAGACCGGAGGGGAGTAAGTATACCTGTTACTTCCAACCAGGGGACGGTGATTTTTCCCGTTTAGCCACAGAAAATCTTTACAAAAAATATCAGGCTGTCCATGGAACCATACCCCCGGAAGGAGAGGTCCGGATTAAGCCTTTACGCCAGCCGAAGATGCAAATTATCAAGTATAAAAACTTTGTGATCAAAGGTTATTCCGGAATTTTATCTATGAGGGGACCGGCCTCACTTCTCCAAGTGGCGGTTGACGCGGGATTGGGGGCAAAGAGCAGCATGGGTTTTGGGTTGCTTGAATTAATAAATAAGAACGAGTAGCTGAAAGCACGCCGGTTTTTCAATTTAAGACCAATAAATACTGCCCTCTATAGAAATTATAGTAATCAACTACCACTTAGAAGCGTATCTCAAGACCTGGTTTTTTGTCTTCGGAACAAATACAATTAAGAAAGGAAATTCAAGTTTTTTATGGAAAAAGAGGAATTTAAAGAGAATGCTTACTCGCGAGAAAGGAGGGATTTTACATGCTGGCAGAAATAAAAGCGTTGGCCGACATAATCTCCGCGGAAAAGGGGTTGGANNNGGCATCTTGAACGCAATAAAAAGAGTTTGGCACTTCAAGAAGAAGACTGGGCTTTTCTTGACGGCATGAAAAATCTGCTGGTTGCCAATGAAGAATACCTTTTGACTGAAATTAAAAAGAAACAAGAGCTCCTTCCGGCCCGGGAAAATGCCATTATTACACTGAAGATCAACCAGAAGTACATCGGGGAATATGACCTATTCCGGAGCATATTGCTGAAGCTTGACGGATTGAAAGATGCGGCGATCAGTGCGCCCGATAAGACTTGTTCCATCTGTCAACAAGAAAAAGAACTGGTCTCGGGGAATGTCAATGTGTTCAAGTTCTATACCAATGATAAACCGGGGTTTATTGCTGGAGGCTTTGATGAAAATCTCGCCTGGCGGAATTTTCCTGTATGCCTTGACTGTAAGCTGGCTTTAGAGATGGGAAGGGGATTTATTGAATCCAATTTGAAATTCACCTTTGTCCGGGGCCTTGAATATCTGTTGATTCCTAAGTTTTTGTTCGGAACAGCATATATTTCCAAGGAAATCATTGATATATTCACCGAAGGCCCGAGAAGAGTCTCCCTGGCTCAAAAGACAATAACCCGGATGACCGCTGACGAAAATGAAATTTTAGGTCTTCTGCAGGAAGAGAAAGATGCCCTATCTGTTCAGTTTTTGTTTCTAAGAGCCTCCCGGGGAGCTGAACGCATTCTACTTTTAATCGAAGATGTCTATCCTTCTACCTTACGGAAGATTTTTGACGCAAAAATTGATACCGATACACGATGGGAAATAATTGAGCGACAGTTCAATTTTGCAACCCTCCGGACTTTCTTTGCTAAATCCGATGAGAACAAACGCGATTTTGACCTAGACAAATATTACCTGCAGTTGGTGGATCATATCTTCAAACTCAAAGCGGTGGACAAGGGCTTTATTCTGCAGTTTATCATGAAAAAAATCCGGCATGACTTCAACAACGAGCTTGATTCCTATCACTGGTCAGTTTTGGACGGCCTTCTGGCTGTTGCTTTTCTTATCTCTTTGAAACTTATGGACATGGATAATGAGGAGGTGAAGACCATGACGGAGAGCAGGTTTGAAGAGTTTTTTGCCGGCCTTTCTCCTATGCTTTCTACCCCGGCGGCAAGAGGGATTTTCCTTTTGGGTGTTTTGACCGAGTTATTACTAAATGTGCAATTTGCCAAAAGAGGAAGTAAGCCCTTCCTCAAGCAGTTAAAAGGTTTACGACTGACTGAGAAGGACATCCGGGGTCTTCTGCCCAAAGTACAAAACAAATTAACTGAATACGAATCCTTCGACAAAGGTAAGCGCCAATTGGCGGAGGATATTTCCACCTATCTCTTACAATCCGGAGAATCTTGGGATCTTTCCATAGACGAGATCAATTTCTATTTTGCTGCCGGGATGAACTTGGCAAATAAGCTGACGGGAATTTTATATGAGAAAGAAAAGGAGGTTGTGTAGGATGACTATGCTCAACAGGTCTGAGATCCTTTTTCTCTACGATGTCACCGATGCCAATCCTAACGGTGATCCGGTGGACGAAAACAAACCCCGTATTGATGAAGAAACAGGCATCAATATGGTGACAGATGTCCGTTTGAAGCGAACTGTCCGGGATTATCTCCACTCCCCAAAACAGAAGAGTGTATTTGTTTTGGAGACCAGGGACGGAGAAGGTAGATTACGGACTAAGGAAGACCGGTTGAATGATTTCAACAGTGATTTTGAGACCTTGATCACAAAGTGTATTGATATTCGCCTGTTCGGCGCCACCATCGCGGTTAAGGAAAAAACCTTGACGTTGACCGGTCCTGTCCAGTTTAAGATGGGTCGTTCCTTACACCGTGTCGACTTGACCTTTATTAAGGGGACCACCGTAATGCCGTCAAAAGAAGGCTTAAAGCAGGGGACATTCACTGAAAAATACATTCTCCCTTATTCCCTAATCGCTTTTTACGGTGTGGTGAACGAAAACGCCGCCAAAGACCAGAATATCCCCCTGAGTGAGGAAGATTTGACACTTCTCTTGGAGGCCCTTTGGAACGGGACAAAGAATTTGCTCTCCGGGTCAAAAGCCGGTCAGATGCCGCGATTCTTATTACAGGTTGAGCATAAGCCCGGTTATTCCCACTTTGGCGAGCTCGACAAGAGAATCAAATTTGTTTCGGATAAAGATGATCTGGCGCTCAGGGGAATCCGCGACGGCAGTTTGGAAATTAAAGATTTGCAGGAGTTATTCAGGAAAAACCAAGATGAGATCCTAAAGATGCGCGTAAAAGCAGATGATGCGTTAACCTTGACGTCGGACGGAAAACCCGTCTCTGTGTCCGAGGCTTTTTCAGGATTGCCGTATGAAGAAATAACCTTTTAGGGGTAATCTCTTATGAAAACGTTGGTATTCGATATTTGGGCGGACATCGGCCACTTTCGCAAATATTACACAACCTCATCACCGTTGACTTTTTCTTTCCCGTCTCCACCTACTATCGCCGGAATGCTGGGGGCAATCATCGGCAGCGGTAAAGACCGGTACCTGTCAGATTTTGCTTTGGACCAAATGTACCTGGGGATCGGCCTCTTAAATCCGGTGAAAAAATTCCGTTGGGGAATTAATTATATCAATACAAAAGACAATTTCTGGCAGCCTGTATATAAAAAGCACCATGAGGGCCGTACCCAAATCCGGATCGAGTTCCTTTCCAACCCGGCTTTGCGGATTTACGTACACCATAAAAACCCGGAGATTTTCGAACGCCTTATTGATGCCGTTCGCCGGCATTATACCTATTACACTTTGTCCATGGGCTTAAGTGAGTTGTTGGCCGATTTCCGGTGGGTGGGAGTATTCACGGGCCAACATCAAGAGCTTGAAGAAGGGCCAGTTAACTCGGTTGTTCCTGAACGTTATCTGGCCGCTCAAAACCTCATTATTGAGCCCGGGCGGCGTTACGGGAAAGAATTGATCCCTGTGGAAATGACCCCGGACCGGGTGGTGAAGAGATATGAATATGTCGTTTTTGAAACCGAAGGAAAAACGGTAAGACTTAAACCTGGAGTCCCAGAAAAAATTGTTGTTCTGGAAAATGGCGAAAGGTACTGCTTTTTCTAAATTTATCGCCCAGCCGGTTAGGGGGATAAATCTTTTACCAGTGGGGGAAGTATGCATGCAGGTCAGATCAACCCTTCGTTCTCACCCCGATAAATATCTGGGCGATCATTTGCGCGGGGTGGCAATGCTGGGCCTACATTTCTTGCGAGAAAAATCTTTTTCTTTGCTCCCTCAAGAAAAGGCGGAGCAAATCTGTACAATTACCGGAACCGCGCATGATCTGGGAAAAGCCACCCGCTATTTCCAAGAGTACCTGGAGGCGCCGGAAGAAGCAAAAGCAGTTCTGAGAAAACGAAAAAATACCCACCACGGTCTTTTCTCCGCAGTATGCAGCTATTATCTTGCCAAAGAGGTTTTCTCCGGTTCTAAAGGAGAGGACGAGTTCTATCCTTTACTATGCTTTCTAGTAGTCCGGCGGCACCATGGCAATCTCGGAGATATCCTAGATGAGACCATTATTGAACCGGGTGATATGCGGGTTCTAAAAGATCAGCTCAGCGCGATTGATCCGGGAGAATTCAACCAGCTGGCCGCGGAGATCAAAGATCCAGCCTTGCCGGTAAACCTTTCTTATGAGCACTTACAGAGATGGATCACTGGCATAGAAAATGAAAACCTCCGTTCACAAGCAAGAAAGATCCGTCGGCAGAAAAGAAGCCATTTATATTTCCTCATTAACTTCTCTTACTCCCTTTTGGTGGACGCAGACAAAACCGAAGCAGCGGTTGGGTATGATCAGGTTATGAATCTGCGCCGGTTCACTTTTCCGGGCACATTAGTAGATCATTATAAATCCAGCTATCCTTTTCCTAAGGCATCGATTAATAAATTGCGGGAAGAGGCATATAGGGAGGTAACGACGCATCCTTTCGAAGCTTTCCCGCCCGGTGTTTATTCAGTCATCCTCCCGACCGGAATGGGCAAGACATTGGCGGTATTCTCGTTCGCATGCAAGTTGAGAAATGCCTTGTTTGAAAAGAAACAACTCTCCTACCGGATAATTTATACCCTTCCTTTTCTCAGTATAATTGATCAAAACTCGCAAGTCATTGAAGAAATCTTTAAAGCAAACGGTTTTCCCTGTGATACCGGTCTGTTATTGAAACATCATTACCTCACCCCCAAAACTTACCATACCGAGTTTTACGATTTCGAACCTGATGAAGCTAAAATCATGGTGGAAGGCTGGAATTCGGAGATCGTTGTCACTACTTTTGTCCAATTATTTGAAACCTTGGTCACGGCAAAAAACAAAATGGTCCGGAAATTTCACCGGTTGGCGAATTCCATCATTATTCTTGACGAAGCGCAAACAATCCGCCATGAATTATGGCCGCTAATGAAGGAAATCTTTACGGTTCTCATTGACCGTTTTCAATGTTATATACTGTTCGTAACGGCCACGGATCCTTTAATCTTCCCCAGAGAAGAAGTCACCAGCCTGGTACAGCGGGAAAAATACTTCAAGGCTCTAAACCGCCTGCAAGTTTTGGTTAATCTTGAGCCGGTCGGTCTCGAAGACTTTACTGACCAACTGGAATTTCAGCCCGATAAATCCTACCTCTTTATTCTTAATACCATCAAAGCCGCACAAGACTTTTACCATTTGCTTTCCGGGCGTGTTCAGGAAGAAATAGTCTTTCTTTCAAGCCATATAACCCCCAAAGAACGCCTGGAACGAATCAAAAGAATAAAGGAAGGCAAAGTCAGGTTCGCTGTCACCACCCAACTGGTGGAAGCCGGTGTGGATATTGATTTTAACGTTGTCTACCGGGACCTGGCGCCTTTGGATTCTATTAATCAAGCGGCAGGACGGTGCAACCGGAATGGAAATGTTCCAGGCGAATTCCATGTAGTAACTCTCATCAACGATCAAGGGAAACTGTATTGCCGATATATCTATGACCCGGTAAAAATAGACCTCACCAGGGAGCTACTCCAGCGGACGCCATGTTATTGGGAGAAAGATTTTTTGGCAATGATAGAGTCTTACTACGAAATGATGCGGGAAAGATGCTCTTTTGATGCCTCCAGTCAATACCTGGAGGCCATAGAGAGTCTCCGGTACCAAAAAACCGAAGAAGATACTTATAACAG
>LSQX01213622.1_pt1 | contig 14444 bp, 10 predicted proteins | sample 654561 | NCBI WGS metagenome assembly LSQX01 (sample SAMN04489861, study PRJNA283612) | anaerobic digester metagenome | isolation source: 4 biogas reactors fed with cattle manure at either 37C or 55C with and... | place: Denmark: Kongens Lyngby | collected 2014
CGGGGGGAGGAAGCCTCTACGCCCTTTGTGTAAAACCAGCGTAGGGGAACGGCATGCCGTGCCCACTTTGCTTAAAGCCTTTAAAACATACACATGACTATGAAAACTTTCCGGCGATGAGTCGTGCAACGTGGGAGCGCCAATGTCCCTATTGGCACAGGGCGGGGTTGGTCTTGAGGTAAATAAGAGGCTTGAAGGGATCAGGCATCTCCGGGGAGACATAAGCTTTTTCCTCTCATTCCTTTCGCGTCCTTTTGCGCTTTTCGCGGTTAAACAAAAAGGTTCATTTATTTGCCGCTATGCAAGGCTATGCTTTCCGTGGTTAAAAAGTCTTCTTCTTTTGCATGGGAAGATTGAATAGTGTAAAGTAACATGCGGCATGCGGTAACAATGGAGTTGCATTTTTTAACCAGAATGCGAGAAAGGGCTTTTGCTTTCGGGCGCTGGCGGTCGGTCTGTCTGTAAGCGGACCTCAGCCACTGCTTCCGATGGGACAGCCCCAACGGAGGATGCTATCACTATGGAACTGGATCCCATTCTGCTGGCGCGCATACAATTTGCCGTCACCATCTGCTTTCATTTCATTTTTCCGCCTGTCAGTATAGGCCTGGCCTGGCTGCTGGTCTATCTGGAGGCCCGCTCCTGGAAAACAGGCAGCGAAGTTTATGCCCGGGCCGCCGGGTTTTTCGCCCGCCTCTTCGCTCTGACTTTTACTCTGGGTGTCGCCACGGGCATCACCATGGAATTTCAATTCGGCACCAACTGGGCTGAATATTCCAAATTCGTAGGCGATATCTTCGGTGCACCCTTGGCTGCCGAAGCTGTTCTGGCCTTCTTTCTGGAATCCGCTTTTCTGGGCTTGTATATCTTCGGTCGAGGAAAAATCTCAGCGGCCGCCCAGTGGTTTTCCGCCTTTATGGTTGCTGTGGGCGCAACCCTCTCCGCCTTCTGGATTCTTGTGGCCAACTCCTGGCAACAGACCCCGACAGGTTATATTGTCCAGAATGGCCGTGCCGAGCTGACCTCCTTCTGGGAAGCCGTGGCCAACCCGTCCATGCTGCCACGCTTCTTCCATTCTCTCGATGCGGCCATCATCACCGGCGCTTTTTTCATGGCCGGTGTCTCCGCCTGGCTCCTCATCAAAAATCGTGACAACCGTTCCGCACAAGTGGCACTGCGTCTGGCGATTATCGTCGGCTTTATCGCCTCGGCGGCCGAACTCTTTCCTCTCGGACACTGGCACGCTGTCCAGGTGGCCGAGCACCAACCGGCCAAGCTCGCAAGCTTTGAAGGTCTCATGGAAAGCCAGACCCATGCTCCGCTTCTCCTCTTCGGAATCCCCATGGGCGATAAAATCGTTGCGGAAGTCCGGGCTCCGGGTCTGCTCAGCCTGCTCGTAGGCGGCCGCCTGGATACCCATGTCAAAGGCCGCAATGAATTCCCGCCCGAAGATCTGCCTCAGCTCTTTCTGCCCTTTGCAGCCTTTCATCTCATGGTCGGACTGGGCACTTTCTTCATCGCTCTCACAGGCTGGGGTGTTTTGCAACTGTGGCGCCGAAAACTCTTTGACCAGAAATGGTTTCTCTATTGCCTGGTCCTGGCGGCGCCCTTGCCCATCTTCACCAATCAACTTGGCTGGATAGCCGCCGAAGTGGGACGTCAGCCCTGGATTGTGTACGAAGTGCTCCGTACAGCCGATGCCGTCTCACAAACCGTACCGGCCGGACATATTTTATTCTCGCTCATCATGTTCAGCGGGCTCTATACCCTTCTGCTTGCAGCCTATCTCTGGTTCCTCACCCGAATGGTACAAAAAGAAGCAATCCTGTCCCTGGCCGAAGAAGGAGAATGACCATGGATCTGAATACAATCTGGTATGCCTTGATAGCAATTCTGTTTGGCGGATATGCCCTCCTGGACGGCTTTGATCTGGGCGTGGGTATCCTGAGCCTTTTCAGCCGGAATGAAAAAGAACGGGGCACCTCCATGAGTGCCATCGCCCCCGTTTGGGATGGTAACGAGGTCTGGCTGCTTGCCGGTGGCGGTGCCCTCTTCGCAGCCTTTCCGAAGGTCTACGCCACCATTTTCAGCGGATTTTATATTGCCCTTATGCTGGTTCTCTTTTCTCTCATTCTCCGGGCCGTATCCATGGAATTCCGTGCCCAGGTCATCTCGCCTCTCCCTCAAAAAATCTGGGGAATTGTTTTCGGACTCAGCAGCCTGCTCGTGGCGCTGCTTCTGGGTGTCGCCTTCGGCAATATCATGCGCGGTCTGCCCATCACAGCCGAGGGCCATTATGGCGGAGGCTTTTTCGAACTGCTCAACCCCGTCGGTCTGGTCTGCGGCATTACAGCCATCCTCTTTTTCACCCTTCACGGAGCGGCCTATCTCAGCATGAAAACGGAAGACGACTTTCAGCAACGCCTTCGACGGTGGGGCGCATCCCTCAGCCTGGCCGCAGCGATATCCTTTGTTCTTCTGCTGGGCCTTATCGCCTGGCAAGCCTCTCATCTTTTCAGCCGATCCATCGGCTATTGGCCTTGTGTGCTTGTCATGGTCATCGGCTTTGTGTTGGCCTGGCATAGCGCGAGCAAGGAAAAAGACGGCCGTTTCTTTATCGGCAGCTCGCTCATTATCCTGGGCTTCGTTGCTTCCGCCGCCTTCGGACTCTATCCCAACATGGCCTTTTCCTCCATTGACCCCGCTTACAGTCTCACGGCTTATAATGCCTCCTCCACCCCGCGAACACTCCAGGCCATGCTCGTCATTGCGCTCATAGGCATGCCCATTGTTCTGGCTTATACTGTGGTGATCTACCGTATCTTCCGTGGGAAAGCCTCTGCTGAGTATTACCCGGAAATGTGATAGCCTGATTGACAGTGAAAAATAAAAGCGCCCGGATCCAGGCAAAGGACTCCGGGCGCTTGTTGTTATACGAAAAGAACCTCTTGTTCAAGTGTTTTGTTAAAAAGCTGAAATCGCTTCCGATAACAGTGTAAAATTCATCTTGTTGGAATAATGCCTGTTGGCGTGGCAATATATAATCAGAGCAATCCCCAAAGCTGCTATCCTTATTGTTTGGTTTTCGTGAATTAGAACTGCCGAATTAACTTCAATGAGTAAAAACAATTACCTTAATTCAATACCTACTGTAATAGACTTGTTTTGTGGATGCGGAGGATTGAGTCTTGGTTTTGAAAAGGCCGGATTTTCCATTGCGGCCGCTTTGGACTCAGATCCACAGTCTATTAAAACCTACGAAGACAACAGGCTTAAGCAGCCCGCCGGAATAGCTATTCGCAAGAATCTGACGGAATTTTTACCAGATAGTCTAAAAGAGTGCATTGGTATTACTCATGTTGATGTAATTCTGGGAGGGCCTCCGTGCCAGGGATTTTCGTCAGTTCGACAGGTAGATGGAGCCAATAGTGGCAAGCGACTGGTAGATGACCCGCGAAGAAACCTATATCAGCACTATTTGGATTATATTAAAGCATTTAAGCCCGTTTTTTTCTTGATGGAGAATGTTTTAGGGTTGAAAACGATGAACAAAGGGGAATGGTGGACCAGAATTCGTCATGACGCGAGATCTTTGGGTTATCGACTGTGTCCATTAGAGATTTTAGCCTCAGATTACGGAGTGCCGCAAAATAGAAGAAGACTATTTATTGTAGGTACGCGTAAAGATAGCCCTGTTCTATTTCACAAATCATGTATTACTCCGACACATTCAAAGAAAAAACGTACTTTGTGGGAGGCAATTGGAGATTTGCCTTCCCTGAAAGCGGGCGAAGGGAAAAGTCCTGTAAGTTATAATCAATCCAAAATAGCTGAACATATCCGACAATATGGAAATGAGTACCTTTATAACGTGCTGGAGGTTGACAAATCCGATCAATTGACAGGACATATTGCCCGACCTCATAATCCTCGTGATTTGCGAGATTTTAAAAAGATCAGGGAAGGAGAAACAAGTCATGGTGCATTGCAACGAGGAGAAACTCTTGAGTTTCCGTATAACAGAGAGATATTCAAAGATCGATTTACCAGGTTGCATAGACAAGAGCCTTGTTCTACGATACTTGCTCACTTGGCAAAAGATGGATTGATGTTTATTCATCCCACACAACAACGATCATTAACTGTGCGTGAGGCGGCAAGAATTCAGAGTTTTCCAGATTGGTTTGTTTTTCCTGAAGCCAGAACGCATGCATACAGAATGATAGGAAATGCGGTTCCCCCTCTTCTTGGTTTGATTTTCGGAAAAGCGCTTTTTGATTTGCTTCAGAAATATGAGCGACAGAAAAAACACACAGGCCGTAAAAAAAGATTAACAATATGTAATGCAACACGACACATGGCAAAGTTTTCAGCAAATAAACCTGATATAACTGTAATATCAAATAATGATTTTCTATTGCTTTGGAAATCAATTTTTTCTCTTATTCAAGAATTGCATCCAGATGAAGCCTTGGATCATGGTGATGAGACAGAGGTGGTAGAGATCAGCGGGCTTGAACCTTCTCAAGGCATGGAAGCATATAAAAGAAGTGGTTGGCCCATAGAGTGGGTCCCCATTGCCACAGAGGCAAGGAAACGCTATCAAGAGAAACATATTTCCTTATCGGAATATTATTTACTTGATGAATAATGGTTTTGGCTATGGTATTAAAAAAAACAACAGATTCCCTCAGCAAAGAGCATCGAAGTTGGAATATGGCGCAAATCAAAAGTAAAAATACCAAGCCGGAAATAGCAGTTCGAAAGTTGTTGCATCGCTGTGGATTCAGATTTCGTCTTCACAAAAAAGAGCTTCCGGGAAAGCCGGATATTGTCCTGCCTAAATGGAGGGTCGTAATTTTTGTTCACGGTTGTTTTTGGCACAGACACCCGAACTGCAAATATGCTTATTTACCAAAATCAAATCAGGACTTCTGGAAGAATAAATTTGTCGATACAGTCAGGAGAGACCAAAGAAATCAAAACACTTTGAAAGCTCTTGGCTGGAGGACTATTGTAATATGGGAATGTGAGTTAAAAAAAATGCAAGATTTTGAGAAGAAAATACTTAAAGAAATTACGGCAACCGATCACGGTTGAAGCAGGGTATAAATTAAGTGTTTTGGACCAAGGAGCGAAATAAGTCATGAAACAAAGTAATATGGGAATACGCTCCGGTTATATTGAATTGCCGCCCTCACCAACATCTCTTGCGGAATCTCTGAGAGACATCGGCTATTCCATGCCGACAGCTATCGCTGATCTGATAGATAACTCTATAACTGCTCAAGCCACAGAGATCTCTATTTCTTCCAGGTGGAATAATCAGAAGCCCTGGCTTGCAGTCATTGACAATGGACACGGAATGGGAATTGAAGACCTTGTTGCTGCAATGCGTCTTGGAAGCAGAAGCCCACTTTTGGAAAGAGAAAAAAAAGATTTAGGTCGTTTTGGCTTGGGAATGAAAACGGCCTCTTTTTCTCAATGCAGACAGCTAACAGTTATCTCCAAAATAAAAGGCCAAGAACCTAGAGCAGTTGAATGGGATCTTGATGAACTGGCTAACGCACAAGACACAAGATGGAATTTGAATGTTAAAGATTTGTCAGCATCCGGGGAGGATTCTTTCGCTGCAGAGTTGGTCAAAGATTATTTGGACGCATATTTGTCGGGAACTATTATTTTGTGGCGCAAGATGGATCGCATTGCTCCCGAAGAGAAAGCTGCGACACGTGAGTCATATTTTAATGCAATAATACAAGAAGTTCGAGACTACATATCTTTAGTGTTTCATCGATTCTTGTCTGCGGAAAATTTTGCAAAAAAAATTCAAATAACGATGAATGGAGCAAATTTAATTGGATTTGATCCTTTTAATTCCCGCCACCCAGCCACACAAGAGTTGCCTAAACAAAATATTGTTGTGAAAAACGAAACGATAGGTGTTCAGCCTTATGTCTTGCCACACCACAATAAAGTAAGCCGGGAAGAGTGGGAAAAACTCTCTGGACCTGGGGGATATTTTCAAAACCAGGGATTTTATGTTTACAGGGAAAACCGATTGATCTCCTTCGGAACTTGGTTTCGTATCATTAAAAAACAAGAACTGACCAAATTGGTTCGTGTGCGCATTGACATTCCAAATAGCCTTGATATGCTTTGGGGTATAGACGTGAAAAAATCCCGAGCCATACCTCCGGAATCTGTACGTAATCAGCTTAAGCAAATCATTGCAAAAATAGAATTTCGTGGGAAACAGGTTTATAAACAGCGAGGGACTGTTTTAAGGTCGGACAGTACAATTTACTTTTGGAACAGAGTTGCAAGAGACCAAGCGATCTATTATGAAATAAACAGAGAACATCCTCTTTTAAAATCTTTTGCCGGAGATTTAGAAGGCTCTGAGTGTTCCAAGCTAAACAACATTATTTCTGCTATAGAGTCAACATTTCCAAGAGAACAGTATTATAATGATTTGGCAGACACTCCTGAATCAGTAATAAAGGAGCGTCTTACAGATGAGGTGCTGGAAGAAATATTAAAAAATTATATTGCTATCATTTTCAATAATAAAACTTTAGAGGAAGAGGAAATAGAAAAGATTTTAAGCATTGAACCTTTTGCTTCACACAAAGATGACACACAAAATATTATAAAACGAGGGAGGTTTTAAGATGCATTTTGAAAATAAGATTTTATTTATTTTTGACATTGCCAAATCAAAACTCAACTATTCACAGAGTTTGCATCAACACTCTTTAGAACAACAAGATTATTGGAAAGCTATTGAGGCAGCATGCAAAACATTGGAAATCACTGAACTCTCTGAAGATGTAAAGATCAAAATACTCAAAAAATTACAGACAGAATTTGTTACATCAATGGAGAGCGGTCTGTTTTTTGCTGATAAAAGTACCCATAAACCGTGGCTTCAAGAGCAAGAAGATAATATAGACTGGTACTATTGGAAAAGATACAAAAAATATCTTGAAAGCAGGCTCTTTCCATCAAAAGTTATTTCAACGTTGTCGGAGCAAACGGATAAAATAATTGACCATCTTCAAAATCCCAGTGACACGGGAAGTTGGAAAAGAAAAGGGCTTGTGGTCGGCCATGTTCAGTCCGGAAAGACTGCTAATTATATCGGTTTGATCAATAAAGCAGCTGATGCCGGATACAAGATCATTATAGTGTTGGCTGGTATGCTGAACGAATTGCGCAGACAGACACAGGAACGAATTGACGAAGGTTTCTTAGGCTACGAAAGTTACGGTGATTCTAAAAACAGCATTGGAGTAGGTTTAGTTGATGCGAAGCATCGACCCGTTTGTTTGACGGATACACAAAATGACTTCGGTAGTGCTGACAAAGGGAGCAATATACATTTAAGCGCCCTGAATAAACCATTGGTTCTCGTTATTAAAAAAAATGTAAAGACACTGGAAAACCTAATCAAATGGCTGAGCAGTGGAAATCAAGAGTTGACAACGCCTTCCCTGTTGTTGATTGACGATGAGGCAGACCACGCTTCAATAAATACTCTTGCGAAACCCGATGAGTCTACAGCGATTAATAAGAGGATAAGGCAAGTGTTAAAGCTTTTTTCAAAAGCCTCGTATGTAGGGTATACGGCAACACCTTTTGCTAATATTTTTATAGACCCAGATAAAGACGAAGAAATGGCAGGAGAAGATCTTTTTCCATCAGACTTTATTTTGGCCCTGTCTGCCCCGACAAATTACATTGGTCCTAATCGAATTTTTTCTGAAGATGCTGATTTGAACATCATACGACCTGTTGATGATTTTCAAATAAGTTTTCCAATACCACACAATAAAGATTTAGATCCGAAAATTTTACCTGCCAGTTTGTGTGAAGCAATTCAAGCATTTATATTGATAAGGGCTATTCGAATTCTTCGAGGTCAGACTAATGCGCACAACTCAATGTTGGTAAATGTTTCGAGATTTACCAATGTGCAGACCCATGTTCGCATGCTAATTCAAGATTATGTGTTCAAACTTCACAATAGCATTATGAACAATTATGCCTTGAAACCTGAAGATGCGTGTAGAGATTCTCAAATTAGTGAATTGTACAGTCTATGGGAAAAAGAATTTCAAAACCTTGAGTTTGGTTGGGATCAAATTCAAAAACAATTGGGGTTTTCAATATCTCCGATAAAAGTGATTGAAGTTAATTCCTCGCCTGATGCAGAGCCTGTAGACTATTCTACACAGGAATATCCATCAGGAAGGAATGTAATTGCAGTTGGAGGCCTGAGTCTTTCCAGGGGACTTACATTAGAAGGATTAACGGTAAGTTACTTTCTTCGAAACTCTATTATGTACGATACTCTCATGCAAATGGGACGCTGGTTTGGCTATAGAGAAGGTTACGAAGATATTTGCCGTCTGTACATGACTGATGAAGCCATCTCCTGGTATTCCTACATTACAAATGTGATGGATGAGCTGCGTTCTTTATTTGCACAGATGAATGATGCTGGTTTGGCTCCCAAAGATTTTGGACTTGCTGTTCGCAATCATCCCGGCGCATTGATTGTCACAGCAAAAAATAAAATGAGATCTGCGACAACGATTGTTAAAAGGGTAGACCTTGAGGGAGCACTTGTTGAAACGAGCTATCTTTTCCTGCAGTCGACACATATTGAAACCAACTTTAAAACAACAGAAAGACTTTTGTCGAAAATCAACAAACAGTGCGTTGTGAAAAAAGACAAACAAGGTTATATTTGGAAAAACGTTCCCATGGAACTTGTTCAAGAATTTCTTGAAGATTTCTTGAACTATCCTTCTTCACTTTTTACTGACAAAACACCACTGATAGAATATTTGGACAAACTGCATTGTGTGGGACAAACTACAGTTGACGTAGCTTTTTTTAGCCCGAAACCATCACCACTTAGAATATTGCGAAGGTTTGGGAATTTACCAATTTATAGTCAAGAGAGAAAAATTTCTATCACTAGCAATAACCTTGCTATTGTTCTAAATAAACGGCGAGTAGCTTCAAGAGGATCCGAGGCCATTGGTTTGTCAGACGAAATGAAAACTAAAATAAAAACTGAATTTGCAGGACAAAAAAACATACCAGACTATACGTATCGTGCAAAACGGCTCCGACCCCTTTTAATGTTGCATCTACTTGATGTGCGAAGCAAAGATGATTCTAATCCGCTTCTACCTGAAGGAGTGATTGCTTGGGGATTGAGCTTTCCAGGTTCCAAAGAGCGTCGAGGTACCCGAAACTTGGTTACTTATACGGTAAATATGACTGGGATGAAAGACTATTTTCCGGAAGCTCTGGGTGGAGAAGAGGAGGATTTAGATGAGTAATCCCTGGGAGACAATTAATGTACCTGTACGCGATGTTAATGCGAAAAGGGTAGATGAAAACCATGTGCTGGACTTGTTTTGGGCTAAAGATCATACAGAGCGCTATTTGTTTGTTTGTGAAGCAGATATTGAGTTGTTAGCATCTGTAAAACCACCCATTTTGAAAGGAGTAGAAATTGTTATAACCGGCCTGGAATCCGGTCAATCATCAGCGCGGCTGATAATGATATTGAATGATCGGACGGAGTGGGAAATATTCTATTCATTGTGCATGGATTTAATTCAATCTACACAGTGCATTACGAGTCAATCAAGTGCTCTTCAAATCTTTCTACGACGGTTGCTTCGTTGGCAGGAATTTTTAAAGGAATATAAAAGTAAGCATCTTTCCGAAGAAAAAATTAAAGGTCTTATAGGGGAGCTTCTTTTTATTAAGGATTATCTTGAGCCAGCCTTTGGCATTTCCCAGGCAATTCAATTCTGGCAGGGGCCGGACGGTCTTCCCCAAGATTTCAACGTTAATAACACTGCAATCGAAATCAAATGTCAGTCCGGTGTGTCCAAGCCACTAATTAAAATCTCTTCTGCAGATCAGCTGTCAACTCAGTTGCAAGAACTGTTTCTGGGAGTTTTTACGCTGGGAAACAGTAGTGAAAAAAAAACAGGTTCTTTTAATTTGCCCGATTTGGTTTCTTGTATTAGAACCAAATTAAGGAATGAAAGATCATCACAGCTTGAGCGATTTAATGATCTTCTGTATTCAACGGGTTATATGGATCTGGAAAGTTATAAAAATTTTAATTATCTGTTAGCTGATACATTCTTTTTTCTGGTGAGTGAAGGATTTCCCCGGCTGGTTACAAAAGACCTCAAGCTTGGAATAGCACAAGTGAAGTATACAATTCATCTGGATGCCTGCATGAAATTTCAAAAACAACCAGAGTGGATAAAGATTCATAATGGAAATTGAACGCTTTTACAATGATTTTAAGCAGGACTTATTGGCTCGTGCTGGTGCGGTTGGGGATTTTACAGAAAGCATCTTTACTGAACAAATGTGCGACTTTCTTCTGGAACAGGCTGTAATAGAAGACTATACCCAAGTAGACTTTAAAAAAACAGAAAGAGGAATCAGGTTAGATGCGGGTTTTTTTTCTGAGTATTCTGGCAAATTGACTCTGATTGTATCGGAACTGAAACTTTCACCGCAACCGCTTAATCTTACGAATTCAAACTTGTTACGGATTTTTAAAAAAGTGGAGCGATACGTAAAAGCTGCCAAGAATCCCTCCTTTTATACTGGCATGGATGAATCTTGTCCCGGGTTTGAGATATCCAGAACTGTATGTTTGGAGTTTAGTGCCATTACATCCATCCACTTTATCCTGGTCAGCGACATGGTACTAAGCAAATCTGTTATCTCCTTAAAAGAAACAAAAATAGATGGCATTCCATGCTCTTATTCTGTTTGGGATCTTTCACGGCTCTATCGACTGGAGCAATCTGGCCTGAGTCGTGAAGATATTTTTATTCATTTTACAGATTATTCTGAAGATGGCTTAGCTTGTTTGCCCGTATCTGTGGAGAGTTCTTCTGTCGAAAGTTTTCTTTTCGTTCTCCCTGGATATGTTTTGGCGGATTTATATGACAAATATGGAGAAAGACTTTTAGAACAAAATGTACGTACTTTTCTTCAGTTTAAGGGGAAGGTGAATAAAGGGCTTCGTGACACAATTATCCATGAGCCTCACATGTTTTTTTCATACAATAATGGCCTTTCTGTTACTGCAGAGGAAGTTCGAACCAGCGAAGACAGAAACGTCCTTTATATGGTAAAAAATCTTCAAATTGTAAATGGCGGCCAAACAACAGCATCTATTTTTACCAGTATGAAAAGAAAATACGATGTCTGCAAAGTTCATGTTCAAGTCAAGATGGCTGTAATTCCGCCAAACAATGTAGAAGAAGTTATTCCGAAAATCTCAGAATATGCAAATACACAAAACAAAGTAAATGCAGCAGATTTTTTTTCAAATCATCCATTTCACTTGCGTATTGAAGAGTTTTCACGAAGAATATGGGCTCCTTCTGCTGAGGGTGATTTGCGGGAATCTTTATGGTTTTATGAACGAGCCCGTGGTCAGTATGCCAACGCACAAAATGTGCTCACAAAAGTTCAGCAGAAAGAATTTAAGTTAAAACATCCCAGTAATCAGAAGTTCACAAAAACAGACTTGGCAAAATATGAGAATTGTGCATCTATGGAGCCACACCATGTAAGTTTAGGTGCCCAGAAGAACTTTGCAATTTTCGCTGAAATGATAGGCCGTAAATGGGAGGAAGACAGTTCACAATACAATGATGTGTATTTTCAGCATTTGATTGCTAAAGCTATTGTATTTCGTTCTATAGACAAACTCATTCCCAAACAGATTTGGTACGGTGGATATAAAGCCAATATTGTGGCTTATACTTTTGCTAAATTTGTTCACATGGCCGCTGAAAAAGGAAAGTCCATACCTTATGGTTCCATATGGCGCAAACAAAAATTATCTGATAATTGTTCTGAGAATCTTATTTTAATTGCGGAGGCTGTGAACCATGAAATTCAATCGCCACCATCGCATATTAAAAATATAACTGAGTGGTGCAAAAAAGAAGAGTGTTGGGAACGCATCAAGAACATGCCGCTTGATTTTAAAGATGATGTTCTTGAGGAATTATTATGTCCTCATGCTGTCTGACCAACTACCCGGAAATGTGATAGCCTGATTGCCTGTGAAAAATAAAAGCGCCCGGATCCAGGCAAAGGACTCCGGGCGTTTGTTGTTATACGGGACAGAAGTTTTTAAACAGCGCGCAAGTAAGCGGAAATCGCTTCCACATTCTCCGCATTCTTCCCTGAATCAGCGATGGTTGTTATCAGCACAGGCTTGCTGGAAATACGTACCTGTGTATGGGCTCCCAAAGAAGCCAGATTGATATCTATCGTTTCTCCAACGCTTTTCCTGGACCAGCCTGTACGTGCCTTGATAATACCCTGATGAGGATTTTGCATCTGAATCTGGCAGTTGCCGAATTGCTGCAGCGCAATGAGACAGTGGTTAAAGGTGCTGTCCATTCCATGCGCCACTTGCACAATGCGTATCTGATGGACTCCTTTTCTTTTTTCACCGGCTACACGGGGCCCCTGGGGGATTGCTGCTTCCGCGTTTTTTTGCATGGAGCCCATAACAGCGGACATGATGGCACCGAACAGGACTCCGCCAATAAGTCCGGCGACCATATCGCCAAACCACAAACCCATGATAAAGCCGAAAGGGAGGCCTGCATATAGAAACATTTTCAGATATACCGAACCATTATCTTCTTCCGGTGCCTGGGCAAAGGGTTGTCCCATGGTGTGAGGAGGTGGTGCCTGTTGTACCGGTGGCGATGTCTGCTGGGAAGGAGGAGGCATAGGCGGCGGAGTGGCTGACGGGGTTGATGGTATGGGCGGCGGGACGTTTTTGACCAATTCAGGAATGGAAGAGGCCGGCATCCAATCTGTCATGGGACTTGAAAAAACAAGTGTTTCCACAGACAGCTCACCGCTTTTCAAAAGAGCTGTCAGATCTTCCTCTGTAACGGGTCCGACAGCTTCTTCTCCTTGCACATAATACCAAGTCTTCTCGCTCATTACTGGATACCTTTCTTCAATGTATGAAATGGATTTTTAAACAGCGCGCAGATAATCGGCCATATTTTCAACCATTCTGGCATTCGCGCCGCCGTCCATACCAAATAGCGAGTGTATGGATTTACTGGAAATATGGACCCGGGAGCGCTCAGGCTCTGTTGCAGCTATGGTGATTTCTATGTCCGCGTAGGGGAATCCCCGCTGGCATTTGGCTTGCGCTTTTATATGGTTTTTCTCAGCATCCTGAGTTTCAATGGTATGGAAACCATAATGTTGAAGTGCGAGAAGGCAAAGACTGGAGGCTTCCGACATCTCCCGGTCTACCTGAACAATGCGTATCTGGTGAGTGCCTTTTCTTTTTTCTCCGTCCACAGGCCGCCCTTTAGAAAATCGCCATTCTGAAATTTTTTGCAGGCTCACGACCAAAACTAACATAACACAGCCAAAGTGGACACCGAAAGATATTCCTGCTGGTATACGACCGAAGATCAGGCCTATGAAGGGTCCGTAACAGCTTGCAAAAAATAAAAACACACGGATCCATGGAGGTATCCTATGCAGTCTTTCCAGCCAGGGCGGTACAAGCATCCAATAACCAATGATCAGCACAGTGATCGCTGTTGCTAAAAGAAGGTTTTGGCGGTACAAAAATGTGGCCCCTCCCATCATGAGACCGGCCGTTAAATAAATAGTTCGAGAATAGCTGTCTCTGGTCGTTGCTTGTTCGCTTCGGATTCCAAGAAATACAACCAGAAAAAGAATCACTCCTATGATGAATCCTTGAAAGACATTATCAATCAGGAAGTAATAAAGCAGTCCCACGGGAATGCTGAAGACTATGAGGAATTTCACAAGCTGAGAGCTTTTCTTTTCCGGTGCTTCGGAAGTTTCTTGATCCTCAACAGTGGGAAGCTTGGGAATCGCTTTTTGTTGTATCTTCCTTTTTCTGGTCACAGGAGTGGGAAGTCCGGCGGCGTGGATGAATTCGGGCCGGGAACAAGCCTGCTGCCAGTCTGTCATGGCTGGAGAGAAAACAAGAGCATTCCGGGGCACCATCTTATTTTTGATAAGGCTGGACAAATCCCTTTCTGAAATCGGTCCAACGGCCCTGTCTTCTTGTGCATAATACCAGGTCTTCAGTGCCATGGCTTCTCCCTTTTCGGAGTCAATAGTCGATGCTGTGAATTATTGTATAACAAAAGCAATAGACGGGCAAAAGCTTTGTCGCTCCCACGTCATACAACTTTACGCCGGAAAATACTTAAGATCAAAGCATTACCCACAGAATTACACAACAGACAATACTGTCTCTTGGAAGAATAAAAAGGAACCGGGAAAAACCGACATGATGGCGGGGGAATATAGGTGATAGGTGATAGGTGATAGGGGATAGGGCTGACGACTTT
>LSQX01144240.1_pt7 | contig 14442 bp, 9 predicted proteins | sample 654561 | NCBI WGS metagenome assembly LSQX01 (sample SAMN04489861, study PRJNA283612) | anaerobic digester metagenome | isolation source: 4 biogas reactors fed with cattle manure at either 37C or 55C with and... | place: Denmark: Kongens Lyngby | collected 2014
CTCTACCGCTGAGCTACGCCCGCACACTAACCGGATGTCATCGGACAAGCGCAATCGGCGCGCCTGGTCGGGGCGGCCGGATTTGAACCGGCGGCCTCCTGCTCCCAAAGCAGGCGCGCTTCCAAGCTGCGCCACGCCCCGATCTCCGGCCGCTTGACCTTTGTAAGTATACCCAATCCCCGCGCCGCTCGTCAAGCCCACCTTTGCCTGCCGAGTGAGCCGCGCGCGTATCCATCTACCGGCGCAGCAATCGGTCAATGCTGACAGTGATTGCTACCTCGTTCAGTCGCTGCTGCAGCGCGGGCGGTGTGCGCGGATTGTTGTTCTGAATTTCCGACGTGAGGATCCGGTGACCCTGATAGATGTCACCCCAGCGGTCTACGAAATACTGCCGCTGCTCCCCGGAGTAGCCAAGCGGCTTGATCTCCGGGATCGGGTTCCCGCCTTCCACTCCCGCCCACGCCGAGACTATCTCATCGGCCCACTGGCGCTCATACTCACGTATCTGCTCAGGCTGGTCGTCGAACAGGCATGGCAGGATGATCATCGCGTTGTGTGGAGAATTGACGAACTCCGTCTGGTGCAAGTCCAGCAGCATCTCCCAGTCGTCGTGTCGGCGCATCAGTTCGAAGAGCCACTGAAACAGTGACGAGGAGTGGTGTCGGTTCGGCTCGACGAAGTGATGCTCGTCAATCTGCTCGTAGACGATGCCCCGCCGCGTCGGAAGTACCTCTTCCTCGCGGTCATCATAGATGTCCACGCGCTTCCACATGAGGCCTGTCGCGGGGTCCGGACCGCGCATCCACGCCCAGAACTCGTCATTCGTGTATTCCGAGCCATCCCATGCCTCCACCGGCGCCCGAGCGGTGCCCTCGGGGTTCGCGTCGGGCATGAAGACCAGCAGGCATTCGCGGAGGATGCGCTCCCTATCAAGCCCGGTCGGTTGCCCATCAAGCGTTTCGCCGGTCAGAAGCTGGTTGATGACGTTCATCTGCGCGGCGATGGGCGCGGGTTCATGTGCGTGGGGCTTGAAGAAGACCGCCTTGCGCTTCCTCGCGTCATCTACCGCCCGATCGGTGACCGTCAGTGCCCAGACTGGATAGCCTGCGAACTGCGTTCTGCTTTCGGCGACGAAGATCGCCGGGTGAGCCTCTGCCCACTCGGCGACCTTCGTATTGACTTCATCGGGGCGTGAAATCCACGCAGGTTCGATCATGGCGTTGTTGCCTCCGTAGCCTGTGCCGTTTCCTGTCGGCGGCGAAGCCGCCACCTGTACGGCGCGAAGCGCCGTACTGTTACAAAGGCGTTGCCGTTGTACGACCGCGGCGCTTCGCGCCGCCCCCTGCGAGGGCGCAGGGGCCACAACGACTCAGTTGCCTTTCGTACACGGACAAGAGTGTCCGTGTCACGGAGCTAATGCGCCTCGCGTTGCGGTCGCCGTCGCCCGCGGACCTACTCGTGCTGCAGCGTCGCCCGGTGCAGCATCCGCAGGCTTCGCAGGTAGCCCTCGAAGTATTCGGTGCCCGCCTCATGGCCGCCGAAGATGGAGGTGCCGATGTACATCCCCGGCCCCGGAGCCGCCTGCGGCTCGCTTACCTGGTCGTTGACGCGGAAGACCATCGTGTCGAGGTCGTAGCTGATCGTGACGTCCGACCACTCGTTCAGCGGCAATGTAAGGCCGGACCGCTGCGTGGTCGAGTTCACCTGGTCATCGGTGTAGGTTGACCACAGCTCGCCATTCTCGAGGTATACCGTCACCGAGCCGATGTAGTGGCCGTGATGGCGCCAGACCATCTGCCTCTTCTCGGAGGTCGGCTTGATCTGCATCTGCAGCGTCCATGCGCCACGGCGTGGCGTTACCTCGCGCGGGAAGACGATGTAGTTGCCGATGCCGTCGAAGCGCAACGCTTCCGCGCCATCTTCGGTAACCCACTCAGGTGCGGTTGAGGGCGCCTCGTCGGGATAGGCGGCGCCGCGGCGGAACGGGTCGCCCATGCTCCCGGCTTCGCCGCCGCCGGTGTAGGTGATGGCGTTGGCGATACCGCCCATCTGGCCGGAGAATGGTATTCCAGCAGGCGTATAGACAAGCGCGCCATCCTCCGGCGTCAGCGCGTAGTCAAGATCGGGGATGGTGCTGCCGTCAACCTGCACCTCGGCGGTGGCGTCGTTCGTGTCTGAGAAGACATCGAGCGCCACCGGTCCGCTATCGGTGGGGATCGCGGCCATTATCGGCGCGCTGCGCCAAGTCTTCCCGGACTTGGTGATCGCCCGGAGGTGGAAGACCGAGTGCTGCCGGCGAGGCGTGATGTTGAACGACAGTGACGCCTCCGGCGCGTCAATGTGATGCGGCAGGTCGGGCGGGCGGTTGAAGTCCTCGATGGTCACCGTCATGTCCGGCTCGAAGTGTTGGGCGTAGATGCCACGTTCCGCGAGCCTGCTGACGGGGATCTCGCCCTTGAGGTCGGGGAAATCCAGCCTGACGATCGCATCCATCGCCTGCTCGCGAGGCATCGAGGCGAAGAACACGCGCCGCCACGCGGAGAGGGTCGTGTCGAGGCGCATGCTGTCGCCCTCGTTGAACTGATAGCGCCCGTCGGTCTCACTGTGGAAGCGGGCATCGGCGCCCGTCACCTGTAGCGTCCCCTTCAGCACATGGCTGCCAATCGTGCGCATTTCGATCCGCAGCACCATGGAGTCGTCCCGGTCGGGGTACTCGTTATTCACGTCCACCGCGTATACCTCGTTGTCATTCTCCAGCACCTCAAGCGACGCCAGCGGCTCATCGCAGGCGAAGTTCGCGGTGACGGTGAGATCGCCCGCCGGTCCGCCGTCCGGGGTGATGGCGAACTCCGTCGCTGTCGGCACGATCAGGTCGCGCAGGGGCTGCTTGACCCACTTGTAGTCCCAGTTGTCGCTCGGGCGCAGGAGGATGTGATGCAGACCATCGCGGTAGACGAGGTTGCGATCATCTACGGTGGTGATGCTGAGTGATGGCCTCAGCAATGTCTGCCCGGCGAGGGTCTCGCTCGGCAGCGTCCAGCGATGCTCGAGAAGCTCCGTGGCGTCAAAGCTCACCGGCTCAGCGGCGCAGACCATCTCCCCCGCCTCATCGACCAGCGAGGCGGTGACGCTGTAGGAGCCCTCGGTGCCATCGGGCACGTTGAGCATCTCGATCTGCAACTTCTCGCCGAGCGTCAATGCGCGGCGGTAGCTGACGATCAGGCTGGGGATCGAGGTGTCATCGCCCGGGTTCGGCGCCGCTTCGAGGCCCTTCATCTGCCGCATGTAGTTGCGCACTATGCGCTGGGTGGAGAGGCCGTTCTGCACCGTCGGCTCGATGGTGGTGTGCTCATTGAGCTCATCCCACTCGGCCATCCCGATCATGTCCGGCTCGGCCTCCATCGCCGCTTCGAAGCTGTTCCGGAGCGTGCGGGTGCCGTCCTCATCAAGCGTGGAGCCGCTCATGAACTGGAAGTAGCCGATCTTCGCGCCGAGGGCGAGGAACTTGTCGCGGTAGGGCGGCTCGCTCAGCACCGCCTTGACCGTGGGTATCACATAGTCGCGGTCGAACTCCACGTCGAAGGTGCGATCCGGTCGCCGGAATGCGCCGCCGTAGCTCATGTCAATGCCGTCGGCGATGTCCAGGTAACTGCGGATGTGCGCCTTCATGGCCGCATCGGTCTCAGCCGAGACGGTGCCGGTGGCCATGAATTCCTGCTGCGGGGCGCTCCACTTCGTGATAGCGCTCATGTAAATGAAGTCGCCATGCTCGGCGCGGAGCGTCTGGAGCATCTGCGCAAGCTGCTCGGGCGGGAGGCGGTCGCCACCGTAGGTGCCGAAGCGCATCAGATCCTGCCCGCGGTAGGGAAAGCGCGCTGTGATCGACGAGTTCTTCGCGATCTCAAGGGTGCGCGACTTGTAATCTACCGCGTCATCTCCTCCGAAGATCGGGAAGAAGAGGAAGCCCTCCGGATGCGCCTGCTCAGCGCAGTCCATCGCGATCTCATAGCGCTGGATCATGCCCGACGTGCCGATGATCGCGCCCATGCCATCCATCTCGTACATCATCGCGTGGTCCATGATGCGCTGGAAACTCGGGCAGGTCACCACCGTCCTGGGCTCCCTCAGCGAGGTGTCCATGAAGAGCGGCCGGTCCATGTAGCGGTGCAGGTAGTTCTGATAGAGGCCGTACTTCAACTGGCTTGATGAAAAGACCAGAGGCCGCTCGAAGCGCGATTCCCACTCCTGCGCTCCCACGCAGCCTGCGAAGGTAACAACTGAAAGCGCCAAGACCACAGCCATCTTCAATTTCAAGGCTCTACTCCTCACACAGCACAATCAGGATACAAGCGGAGTCTACCACTCACCTCACGACGAAGCAACCGACGGAGGCTCGGCGCCGGACGAAGCCTGCGGCGCGACAATCGGTCTACTGCAACCAGAGCACCGCCATCTCGCCAGGGCCCAGCGTGAGCGTCACAACCGCGTCTTCTCCGGCCCGCACAACCGGCACCGGATAGCCACCATCAACACTGACATCCGTGGCGGTATTGACGTCGTCCGCAAGCCGAACGCGATCGCTCACGCGATCATCGGCACTCGGATTGAGTGCGAAGAGGTAGCGCTCTCCATCCTCTGTTTCGCGCATCACAAGCTCAAAGCCTGCGTCTTCGCACCACGCATCACGCTCAACACGCTCCTCCAGCAGACTCAGCAGCGAAGCTTGCCCCTCCGCACTCGATACGGCGCGTCCGAGGCCCACAGGCGACAGTAGTGCTTCGCCCTGCCCCACTTTCACGGAGATGAGCGATGTGCCGGACAGCGCAGTGCCTCCGGGGATGTCGAAGCGCCACTCGTTCGTCTCCGGGTCAGCCTCGACAGTCTCCGTCCCCCAGGCTTCCCGAAGCAGTGCCCCGGATGGCCGCGTCAGTTCGTCACGCACGCCGGGCGGCTCGGTCGCGATCAGTGTGCCGCCACCACGCACGTAGTCCACCAGCCGCCGCTGATGCGCCTCAGAAAGATACTCCGCGCAGGGCAGGAAGACCACGTCGAACTCAGATAGAGCCGCGCGACCATCAGCGAAATACTCCTCCGGGATGATCTCGCACGGGAAGCCCGCGCGGTAGATGGTCTGATGGATCGCAAAGATCTCCCCTGACGAAAGACCCATACGCCGCTGAGTCCGCATCGATGCGGAGGGCTGCCAGACTGCCACTCGAAGCTGGGGAATCGTGGAGTGCGTGAGCACCCAGTCGAGGTTGCGACCGCGGTCGAGCGCCACCTTGAGCGCCGGTGCGCAGTAGCGCATGGTCAGGACATCGTAGCGCGGGTCGAACCAGTTGCCGTTGTAGGTGAAGATGTAGCTGCCCGAAGTGTAGGCGTACCACTTCATCTGCAGCGTGCGGCCCCACGCGAACGCGCGGCTGACATGCTTCTCCAGCCCCCGCCGCTGTGCCCGCTCATCGGTGATGCGGTCGGACTCCTCCTGTGTGCCCCAGAAATCCTCCAGGTAGCCAAGCGGCTTGTTGCCGTTATACCGCGACAGCGAGTTGAGGTACTGATTCATCACCTGCATGTCCGGCGCCCGGCGGTGGTAACTCAGGACGTCACAGGTCTCGAAGATTCGCGCGCCGTTGATGGCGGTGAGCAGTGCGCTGTGCCGCGATGCCACCGGCCGAGTGGTGTCTCCGGCTCGAACCGACTCGTAGATGAGCTTGAGGTAGTCTATGTAGCCGTTCTCAATGAAGCGCTCGAACTCCGCCACCAGCGGGGTGATCTCGCGATCGGGTTGCGCGAAACGATCCGGCGGCGGCTCGATGGCGTCGAAGCTCGCATAGCCAGTCCCCCACTCCCGGTTGAGAGACTCGACCGTCGTGTATTCCGCCTCCAGCCAGCGATGGAACTCGGCGAGTGCGCTCGGGCCGTAGCCTGTCTGCCGCCTGCCGCCGTTGGCGCCGAAGTAGGGGTAAGCCTCCTGCGCGGTCTCGTAGAAGAACACGCGCGGCTCATTCTTGACGAAGCCCGCCACGCGGGTGAGGCTGTCGCGGATCATCTCGCGCACCGCCGGGTGGTAGAAGTTCAGCCCGTAGTAGGTAGAGTCGCGGCCCTGCAGGCCGTCCCACGAGACCTTGCGCACATCCGGATCGTCGGCGTGACGCGCCATGAACCACTCCGGCGCCCAGAGCACATCATGCTGGCCGAAAGGCAGCATGGCAAAGGTGCCGCGGTAGCCGTAGCTCTCCAGCGTGTCGCACATCTCGGTGATGTTGCTGAAGTCCGGCTCGCCACCCTCCGGCCATTCTTTTGGCCTTCCGGCAGCTGAGGAGTGAAACTCGAAGTCGAACGCTTCCTCGAACTCGCGCCACCCGGTCGGGCTCCAGGCGCCGATGAGCAGGCGGTTCATGCGGCCATCGGCGGCGAAAGGCGGTGTGTCGCGCGACTGCTCGCCGAGGTGATCGGGAAGCGTGACTGCAGCGGCGGGCTTGATGGCGCCCATCGCTTCCTCTGTCGAGCTGTTCAGGCTCGTGATTGCCTGCTCCAGTGCGGGGGTGGTGTCAGTGAATGGGGCCCACTCGCCGCTTCGGAAGGCGGTGCCGAAGGCGAGGTAGCTGGCGTTCAGCCGTTGCTCCATCGCCTCAAAGCTGCCGCGAAGCTCATCAGGCGGCTCCTGCCCGGCATAGGCGAAGCAACGCTCCACCTCGCGAAGCCGCGCTTCCGCGATGCCGCTGGTCATCAGCAGTTCGTTGTAGCGCTTCGCGGCGAGGTAGGCCTCATCGCGCGCCTCCATGTGCCGTGAGAAGCGTCCCGCCGGGCCTCCGCCGATCTCCACTCCGATGGGGTAGTAGCTCCAGACATCGGGCGTCAGGTTGTCCGGAGCGCCGAGGCTCTCAAAGCGCAGGTCGTCGAACCAGACGCTGCCGACGGCGTACTCCACGCGCAGCAGCACCTGCCAGCTTCCCACGCCCTCGGTCTCGTCATAGACGAGGCCCGACCAGCGCACCCAGTCGGTGCCCTCGATCGGCTCCTTGCGCAGGTCCATCGGCGAACTGCGGCGGAGTATCGCGCCATCTGCCGCGCTGCGGTGATTGACGATGAAGCCCACTGCAGTGTCCGGGACGCCTGCGTCCTTGCGGATGGCGACGGAGATGCGGTAGATCGAGGTGGCATCAAAGTCTCCAGTGCTCTGCAGCACGAAGGCGCGATCGGCGGCGCTGGGGGCATCTATGCGCAGCGATGCCCCACCCTCCAGCGCGACCTCCGTGTCGGCGTGCATGCTTGACCCGCTCTCCTCAGGCCAGAATCCCCAGCCCGCGAGGCCATCTTCGAAGCCCTGGTTGGCAAGCAGTTGCACCTCTTCGGCGCAGACCTGTCCCAGCAGTAGAAGCGCAGCAACAGACAACATGCAGGCGCGCATCATTTCCGTCACCTCCAGTGATGAGCGTGATTTCGCCGCGCTCGCTTCTCAACCTGCGCAGATGGAGGTTTCGGCGGTATCGGCGGGGCATAAAGCATTGAGCTTGTTGGCGAAACTGCAGGACACGCTGGAGGGCGACTGACGGGATGAGCGACGATCGAAGGCTGGTGCAGGACCAGGAGTTCGTGGCGCAGGAGTGGCCGTTCGAGCCGGGCAAGCGCATGGTGAAGATGTGGGTGGATGAACCGGTCGCCGGCATCGGCGAGGGCACGGGGCTGATGCTCTGCCTGCACAACTGGGGCGGCATCTACGATGAGCCGCGCTACCGAAGCTGGTGCCGCACCTTCTCCGAACGCTACGACGTGGTCACTATCAGCGTGAACTACCTGCAGAGTGGCGCGGAGGCGCACAAAGACAAGGGACGCGTTCACCCCTACGACTTCGGCTACCTGCAGGCGATGGACTGCCTCGGCGCACTCTATCATGTGCGCAGCCAACTGATCGACCAGGGCCTCGCCTTCGACGAGCACCGCATCTACTCCATGGGCGGCTCCGGCGGCGGCAACGTCACGCAGATGGTCTGCAAACTCGCCCCGCACACGTTCGCCTGCGGCGTGGACATCTGCGGTATGCCGGGGCTGATTGACGCCTTCGCGTTCGGCACCGGCGAGGGCACGCATATTGACGCGGGCTACTCGCGCGATCCGGAGGATCCCCGCTACCTGAGCAGCAACATGCGGCGCATCCGGGACTTCGGCGACCCGGAGCACTGCCGGCTGCTGGCGGAGGCGAACCCGGCGCTGCAGATGGTGATCGTGCATGGGACCGAGGACGCGACCTGCCCGGTGGTGCCGAAGATCGAGCAGTTCGCGCGCATGACAGCGGCAGGGATGCACGTGGATGGGCGGTTCATCACGACCGTGGATGTTGATGGCTACGCGGTCACGACCACCGGCCATGCCGTCGGCAGGCGCGAACTGGTGGTGATGAAGTACGCGGACGACTACATGCTGCCCAACGGCCGCCTCGCGAAGCGCACGGAGCAGGAGAATGACTTCCAGCGCGGCGCCGTCTTTGAGTACCCGGGCGATGACGGCCGGTTCGTGCTCAGCTTCCAGGATTACCCGACCGTGGACTACGTGGCAGGCTGAAGGAGCAGGCAGCCATGAAGAAAGCGATCCTGACCGTGATGGCCCTGTCACTCGCCACCACTGCCCTCGCGCAGGGTCAGAACCTCCTCGTCAACCCCGGCTTCGAGGAGTGGGTTGATGACGTGCCGGTCGGGTGGGCGTCGAACGGCAACCCGCTCACGAGGAGCGATGATGCACACTCCGGTCAGGCGGCGCTGCGGATCGTCGCTGAGGGCGAGCACAACCGCGCGGACGTCTTCCAGGCGGAAAAGACCGACCTGCAGCCTGACACGCAGTACCTCGCGTCAGTGTGGGCGAAGGGCAAGGGGCGTCTGCGCATCCAACTTTCGCAGTACGATCCGGCTTGGGTCGGTGGCTGCTCGATGCTCCACGCAGACCTGACGGAGGAGTGGACCGAGTACCGTTTCTTCTACGGCGCCGTCGGCGATGAAATCAAGTCGATCCGCTTCGACCTCTACCTCGGCGACGTGGGCGCGTGGGCGGTCATTGACGATGTCTCGTTCACCGCGATCCGCCCTGTGCAGCCGCCGGGCGAGAACCTGGTGCCGAATGGAGAGATGAAGGTCGTCGGCGATGATGGCGCACCCGAACGCTGGACTGTCGGGCGGCAGTGGACAGAGCGCGACCGGGAGCTTGCGGTCGGGCCCGATGGCTCGCGGGCGCTGACCGTGGCATGCACGCCGACCGAAGACACCGCACCGGACATGAGCACGTGGTGGGACTGGAGCGCTCAGCCGCCGCCATCGGTTGGCTGGATCAACGCCGCCGCGAGCGAGACCTTCGAAGTCGAGCCCGGGCGGACGCTGGAGATTGCGTTCAAGCTCGCAGGCCGCGGCGTGCGGACATACCACACGAAGCTGTTCTGGCTCGATGAGAACCGCAGCCTCGTTAAGTGGTTTACCGTCGGCCCCAGGCATGACGGCGACTGGGACTGGGAGCGCGTGCATGAGAGCCTGACGGTGCCGTCGGCGGGTGTGCACTATGCGCGTATCGAGTTCTGGGCGCGAGCGGCGGGCGGGCGGCTGTGGATCGACGACGTGGAGGTCCGCCCCAGCCGCGGCCGCGCAACTGGCTGGGTCGAGGCGCGCTATGACGTGGAGCCAATCCCCGATGCCGCTGAACTGCCCGAAGCGAGCGTCGGCACACAGGGTCTGCGGCAGGCGGCGGTTACAGGGGCTATCACCGCCCCGCGCATCGCGCACAGCCAGGTGAAGCGCACAGAGGAGGGGCTGGATATTCACCTCGCCGGCGCGACTCGGCTGCTTATGCCGCTCGATGGCGATGCGATCGTGGGTATCACTCAGGTGCGGTGGGGCGCCACGCCGCTGCGCAACCCCGATGCCCCCCCCATCGCGCCACTGATCGAGACTCACTCCGGCGGCCACTACAGCGCCTGCCGCTACCTCGACCACGAGGTGCGAGGCGATGAGGTCATCGTCCGCACGGCGCTGGTGCGAGAGGGCGTTGAGGACACGCTTGAGTGGCACTTCCGACCGGAAGAGCGCGAGATTGCGGGCGAACGCTGTGCGGGCTACGCCTACCGCTATCGCTTCGTGAGCGACACTGAGCGCGTGCTGCAGATCGCAGACCGCGCGACCTGGGAGCTTGACGGCGATCCGGTCGGCGTCACCGTCGTCACGCAGAACGCCTACGCGGTGCAGAACCAGTTCACGATCACACCCGAAAGCACCTACGCGGGCGATCCGGGCACTCGCTTTGCGGGCGGCGACGGGCTTGATTACCAGTGCGCCGGCGATAGCGCGATCCTGAGCTTCTACGACGAGCGGATCCCCTACGTGGACACGCTGCGCGCAGGCGGCACGAAGTACATCGCCTACCGCGACACCGCACCGTTTGCAGGCGACACCGAGGCCACGACCGCCTGGAAGTGCGTGCTGCTGAGCGGAACCGGGAGCCATGACGCGTGGTCGCAGGCGAGAGATTACGTTTACAACCTGCACGCTGGATTCTGGGGCATCGAGCAGCACACGCCGATGCCGGTCATGAACGTCTGGGGGCACTGGCAGGACAACGCAAAGCATGATGACCTGCTCGGCTACTTTGCCCGCGAGGTCGTGCCGCAGGTGGGCGCCCTCGGCTTCAAGGTCTTTGCCGTGCACAGCATCTGGGGCAAGGGCGGCTGCTCGCTGGACTACATCGTTCCCGGTGAGGAGTGGGGCGGCACTCAGGGCGTCAAGGCGCTCTGTGACGCCGCCGCCGCGCAAGGGATGATCGTGCAGGCGTGGGCGCCGACTGCGCACCTGTGGCAGCATTCACCGCTGTTCGAGCAGAACCCGCAGTGGCACCTTGAGGGCGCGAATGGCAAGCCACCGACCACCTACTGCTGGCCGGATATTCTCGGCACACGCTTCGCCACCGGCTACGCCGACTATGCCGTGGAGGCGTGGCGGAAGATCCGCGAGGAGACCGGCCTCGGTGCATTGTGGCTGGACTCTTACAAGAACTTCACGCACGGGATCAACCTCGCCGACCGAGCGGTGAAGCTGGAGCAGGCCACGAATCTCTTCCGCTTCCATGCGCGCCTGAGCGAGCTTGGCTATGTCCTCTATACCGAATCCACCGGCTCCTTCGGCATCCCCGCAGCGGGCTTTCCGGCGGCGAACATTGATACTGCAAGCCCGCACGGCCCGGACCCGATGACGCGCTACGGCACCTCCAGCTACCTCGGACATCGCGGCAACGAGGCGCAGGATCGGGCCGTCAACGATCTACTGACCGAAGGCGACTACTACTACCGCTGCCTCGCGAATAAGGCCCCGGCGTGGCTTAGTTGGCCCGTCTTCTCACAGACCCCGGAGCGCCATGCGAAGATCGCGCAGAACAACCGCGACTACGTGGTGGTGGTCGAGCACATGAAGCAGCGCACAACGCTGCCGGATGGCGCCGGCGTCATGTGGTATGATCCGGAGGCCGGCGTAACGGTGCTGTTTGCGTTCGCGGACGGGACGCATGAGGTCGATCACTCAGTCACAGACGTGACGACCGGAGAGGCCGTGCAGCTTCAGGACGGCCAGTTCACTGCAGAGGCGATGCACACCTACTTGATGCGCCCGCGATAGACGACGCATGGGGGCCGGGACGCCCGTGCCACAAAACGATGGAGGTACTGATGACCGAGGACAGACGAGACATCGCGATCATCCGCGCGCTCGCTGAGCGTTACGCTGAAATCGCCGCTCAGCCGATCATGGACGAGCGGCGGGACCTCTGGCGGCGGCATAACTCGCTTGTCCGCACACGTCCGCTGGTCTACATGCGCTGGTTCGCGGCGTGGAAGGAGCACCCGGAGTCGGAGCTTCAGTGCGAGGACCCATTCTGGCGCGGGCATGAGAACTTCCTCCGCCAGCACATCGTGCAGGACTGGGTGGGCGATGACTATGTGATCGAGCCGTGGATCACACAGAAAGCCTCCATCGTCCTGCCCGAAAACGGACGTTGGGGCGTGCCCTACAACCGCATCCCGAGCCCGATACCCGGCGGCTCGTGGATGTACGACCCGCCGGTGAAGAAGCTCGAAGATATCGAGAAGCTTGCCGAGCCGCATCATCTGATAGATGAAGAGGCGACCGCGCGAAACGTTGAGCGGATCATGGGCGCTGTCGGCGACATCCTCACGGTGAACGTGGACCGGACACCCGCCTACTGGGGCTTCGCAGGCGACATTTCCACCGACATCGCCTACATCCGCGGCCTCGAGCAGCTTATGTGGGATATGACCGACAACCCGCAGTGGCTGCATCGCCTGCTGGCGCATATGCGCGACGGCATCCTGCGCGCGCACGAGGAAGCCGAGGCCGCCGGCGACCTGTCGCTCACCAGCCACATCAACCAGGCGATGCCTTACGCGCAGGAACTGCCCGACCCGGCCCCGAACTCTGGTCCCGTGCAGCGCAAAGACCTCTGGCAGTTCTGCGCGGCGCAGGAGTTCGCGCAGATCTCCCCCGGCATGCATGATGAGTTCATGTTCCAGTATCAGATGGAGTTCCTCAAGCCATTCGGCCTCGTCGCCTACGGCTGCTGCGAGGACCTGACGAACAAGATGGATATGCTCCGGCAGCTACCGAACCTGCGCCGGATCGCAGTGGTGCCGATGGCCGACGTGGCGAAGTCCGCGGAGCTTATACGTGAGGACTACGTCTTCTCATGGCGGCCCAATCCAGCCGACGTGATGTGCTGCGGCTTCAACGAGGACCTGATCCGCCGGATCGTTCGCAACGCGATGGAGGCCTCGAAGGGCTGCCATGTTGACATCACCCTTAAGGATGTTCAAACTATCGAGCATGAACCGTGGCGACTCCGCCGCTGGGTTGAGATCGTCCGCGAGATTAGCGACGGTTACGCGTGAACGGGTACGAGGTGAAGGATGGGTATGACCAAGAAGGAACTCACGTCAGTTGCGGTCGTGCTGGTCGTCCTGGCGATTGTGCTGCATGGAATACACATATTGATCTTCGGCGACCCGCATCACGTCGCCATCTATGGCTTCGGCGACATCGCATTCCTGCCGGTGGAGATACTCGTGATCTCGCTGGTAGTCGATCGCGTGCTCAAGGAGCGGGAGCGCGAGGCGATTCGCGACAAGATGAACATGGTCGTCGGCACCTTCTTCAACGCAATCGGCCGTCGATTGCTGGACCGGCTTCCGAAGATGCTGGAGAACCGCGAGGATGTGCTGCCATCGCTGGCGCTGGCGCCCGGACTGGAAGGCGCCTCAAATCAGGACAGCATGCAAGGCGGGCGAGACTCTGCGCATGAAGATCCGGCCGGAGCCGGAGGACCTTGAGCAGTTGCGCGACCTGCTGAATGAGGAGCGCGACTTCCTGCTGCGCCTGCTGGAGAACCCGATCCTGCTCGAGCGCGATGAGTTCACTGAGCTTCTGTGGGCGATCAGCCATCTGCAGGAGGAGCTTGAGGCGCGCGGCGATCTGCGCGCCCTGCCAGAGAGCGACTTCCACCACCTGAGCGGGGACGTCAACCGGCTCTTCACGCACCTGGTGCGCGAGTGGCTGGAGCACATGCCGCACCTGAACGCGCGCTATCCGTTCCTCTACTCATTCGCTGCACGCACGAACCCGCTGCGGCCCGATGCCGACGTCACGGTGCGGGAGTGATCCGATGAAAGACTGGACACGCGGCTATGTGCAGGTTTACACGGGCGATGGCAAGGGCAAGACGACAGCGGCGCTGGGGTTGGCGCTGCGCGCCGCAGGTGCAGGCCTCCGCATCTTCATTGGCCAGTTCGTCAAGGGCATGGAATACTCGGAACTGCGCGCATTGGAGCGCTTCCCGGAGATCGAGGTGCGTCGCTACGGCCGCGACTGCTTCATCGACCGCGAGCCGGAGCCTGAGGACATAGAGGCGGCCCGCGCGGGCCTGGAGGATGCTCGGGCGGAGCTTATCTCCGGCCGCTGGGACGTGGTGATTCTCGATGAGGCGAACATTGCCACGTACTTCAAGCTTTTTCCGGTAGAGGACCTTCTGGCGCTGATCGAACAGAAACCGGCCGATGTCGAGCTTGTCATTACAGGCAGACGCGCCGATCCGCGCGTCATCGAGGCTGCGGACCTCGTGACGGAGATGCGCGAGGTGAAGCATTACTACCAGCAGGGAGTGCCATGCCGGAAAGGGATCGAGAGTTGATGGTGCGCTGCTTTTCTTTGACGCGAAGGGCCGAGTCGCGTTGGATGAGTGACTCCGAACCCGTCCGAAGGAGGGGCCGTACGAGTGGCGATCGCGCCAGCGATTGCCACGAGGCCGGCCCTGCGGTCGCCTATACCGCGATGCGGGAAGGCCGTGGGCCGACCTCGCGTCGTCTCCTTCGTGGCCGACGCTCGTGCGGCCCCTCCTATGGGCTAA
>LSQX01207314.1_pt2 | contig 14442 bp, 15 predicted proteins | sample 654561 | NCBI WGS metagenome assembly LSQX01 (sample SAMN04489861, study PRJNA283612) | anaerobic digester metagenome | isolation source: 4 biogas reactors fed with cattle manure at either 37C or 55C with and... | place: Denmark: Kongens Lyngby | collected 2014
TCCAGCGCACCATTTCACCGCTATTTTTATCAAAATCTATTATAAAATCTTTTCCGCTAAAGCGCAATAACTCCTCCAGCTCCATCACCTGCAGTTCGCCGGCAACGGGCGGCATCACTTTTACAGGCGGCATATAGTTGGGGATAGGAAACTGTGCTGTTGCCACCGGATATTCTGCCGGCAGCAGCCCGTCGGCACCAATAGTCTGTATACTGAAATTGATAAAATATTCTTCGCCAGGCCGCTGATGCAATGTGTCGTAATCCAAATGGAAGGTGCGGCTGGTGTGTGGCGCTAATGCAGGACGCTCCACAACGCCTTCCAGCAGCGTGCCTCCTTGCGACATCACCTCCCACCGCAAGTCGAAATGCGAAAGATCCAAAAAGTCGTGTTGGTTAATGATATGAAAGCGTCCGCCCAGTGGATTCACCGGCACAATCTCCAAAGGCTGGTACACCTTTTTCACCTCTGCCATAGCCGGGTGTGGCGTGCGGTCGGGCGACACCAGGCCGTTGATGCAGAAGTTGCCGTCGCTCGGAACATCCTTGCCGCCAAAGTCGCCACCGTAAGCATAATATTCTGTTCCGGATTCGTCGGCAACCAAAATTCCCTGATCTACCCAGTCCCAGATAAAGCCACCCTGCAGATGATCGTATTTTTTAATTACATCCCAATAATCCTGCAGGTTGCCGGTACTGTTGCCCATTGCATGCGCATATTCGCACATGATGAGCGGCCGCTCCTGGGGTTGCTGCGCATACTTTTCGATGTATTGGATGGAAGTATACATCGGACAAAAAATATCCGTGTTAGCGCCCAGCAGCGCACGTTCGTACTGAATCGGTCGGGATGGGTCGCGTTGTTTGAGCCATTGGTAGCAAGCGGTGAAGTTTACACCGTCGCCGGCTTCGTTGCCCATCGACCAGATAATGATCGACGGATGATTTTTGTCGCGCTCCGTCATATTTTGTACCCTCTCGAGATGTGCTTTGCGCCACAGCGTATCTTTGGCCAGGCTGCGCTCGCCATAGCCCATTCCGTGCGATTCGATGTTGGCTTCGTCGATTACGTAAAGGCCGTATTTATCGCAGAGCTTGTACCAGCGCGGGTCGTCGGGATAGTGGCAGGTGCGCACCGCGTTCACATTGTTGAGTTTCATCAGCCTGACGTCGTCGAGCATGGAAGCCTCGCTGATTACATGACCTGTCAATGGGTCGTGCTCGTGGCGGTTGACGCCCCGCAGCAGCACTGCCATCCCGTTGACTAACAATTGGCCATTTTTAATTTCGATGCTTCTAAATCCGGTCTTTGCCGAAACGACTTCCTGCACGCCGGTTTTTGGTTCTGCCAAAGTGAGTACCACGGTGTAAAGCTCCGGCGTTTCGGCCGTCCAGCGGCGTGGTGATTTTATTTTTGTATTAAAAGTGAGGGTGGTTGTTTCCTGCCCGCCAAGTTTTATTTCCCGTGTTTGCTCGTCAATCAGGCTTCCGGTGGATTGGCCGAAGAGCTGAAGTTTGAGGGTGGCTTTCTGTGTTTTTTGTGGGTTGTAATTGTGCAGCAGCACCTCTGTTTTCATCTCACCATCTGTGTAATTTGCCGTAAGGCCGGCATGCACAAAAAAGTCGTCGATGGAAAGGTTGGGTTTGGAATACAAAAACACATCGCGTTCTATGCCGCTGATGCGCCAGAAGTCCTGACATTCGAGGTAAGAGCCATCGCTCCAGCGCACCACCTGCATGGCCAGTTTGTTTTTGCCATCTTTTATAAAATTTGTAATATCAAACTCCGCCGGCGTTTTGCTGTCCTGGCTGTAGCCGGCCTGCTGTCCGTTTACCCACAGGTGCATGGACGATTTTACGGCGCCCACATGCAGTATCACGCGCCGCCCGCGCCAGTTGTCGGGCACTTCAAACCAGGTGACGTAGGCGCCCACCGGATTGTCGATGTTAGGGATTTCAGGAGGTTGCGGATCCCACGTCCATTCGTAGGGTTGATTTACATAAATAGGAATTCCATAGCCCGACAGCTCCCAGTTGGCCGGCACGCTGATGCTGTCCCAGCCGCTGTGGTCGTATTTCGGAAGATAAAAACCTGCCGGTCGGTTGGGCAACTGTGGCTCCCACCGGAAAAGCCACTTTCCGTTGAGGCTTTTAAAATAGGGCGACCGCTCCCACTGATCGGCGAAAGCCTGCTCAGTGTTTGCATAAGGAATAGCAAAAGCATGCGGTGCCAGCTTGCCACGCCCGGTCATCAGTGGATTTTGGATGTCATCGAAAATGGTATCCTGCTGCCCGTGTGCCATCCCGCAAAAAAACAGGGCTGTTATTAATATGGTGTAACGAATTTTGCTCATAACATTTTTTTATCAGAGTTTATTTTAAGCTGTTTTCATTGATTTCAATTTCTTGCTATGTCAGGTTGTAAAGCTGATAAACCAACTGGTCGATTTGAGTTTCGAGAGCGGGGGCATCAAAACCCGGATTGGTTTCTTTATTTTTAAGAATCTTGTTTACCTGCGTGTTTATTTTCGATCTCACCTCCTGGCGTTCTTTGGCAATGGGAATTTGACTGAAAAATGTCCAAAAATCAATCATCAATAGCTGCTATTAAAAATATTAAAAGTTCTGGTGGACTTGTCCATTGAGTTTTTAATATTGGGATTTATTTGAATTTTGTTTTTGATTTTTGGAATTTTTCATTAATAGCCGCTGCTGACACCAAAAACCGGTTTGCGTTTTATCCAGCGTCCGCGGGTAAAGTCGGGGAAGTCCTGTGGTTCGCTGCCATTGGCGATAGAGCGCTCCGAGAGCGGTGTGATGACGCTCCAGGCCGCCGCATCATAAACGTCGAGTGGCGGAGCAATGCCGCGTTTGATGGATTCGACAAAGGCGTTCATCACAAAAAAGTCCATACCGCCGTGGCCTGAGCCTTCGGCCAGATTTTCATAGGTTTTCCAAAGTGGATGATCGTATTTATCGATGTAAGGCTGCGACGGCTCCCAGCGGTGCGGGTCGCTTGTACCTTCGATATAAATCTGGTTGCCGTCTTTCATCCACAGGCCTTTGGTTCCCTGCACACGGAAGCCCAGCGAATAGGGTCGTGGCAGCGTAGTGTCGTGAAGTACGATAATCGACTCGCCGTTGGCGGTGGTGATGGTGGTGGTGACGATGTCGCCCATTTTCCATTCCAGGCCTGCATTGGGATGGTCTGCGCCTCCCTTTTCGACGATGTAATTGTTGATGCCGCGTGCTTTGGTAGCGGTGGAGGTGAGCGACACAAAGCGGTTGCCACGGTTGATGTCGAGCATGTTGGCGATGGGGCCTACGCCATGTGTGGGATAGACGTCGCCGTTGCGTTTCAGGTAATGCTCGGTGCGCCAGCGTGCCTCTGAATAACCTTTTTCGCCAAATTCTACTCCGCCGCCATAGGCTTGCGTGCCGTCGTTGAACAACACTTCGCGCAGGTCGTGCTGGTAGCCGCAATGGCAGTGCAGCAACTCACCAAAGATGCCTTGTTTCACCATGTTGTGGATGGCCATGATGTCGCGGCGGTAGCATACGTTTTCGAGGATCATGCAGTGGCTGCCGCTGCTTTCGGAGGCATTCACCATATCCCAGCAATCTTCGATGGTGTTGGCTGCCGACACTTCCACGCCTGCGTATTTTCCGGCTTTCATGGTATCTACCGCCATGATGGGGTGCCAGAGCCAAGGTGTAGAGATGACAACGCCTTGCACGTCGGGCAGTTGCAACATGTCGCGGTAAGCGTATTCGCTGCCCGTAAAAGTGGCCGGCTCGCGATGGCCTGCCTCGCGGATCATTTTCAAAGCTTTGCCGAGCATCTCTCCGTCCACGTCGCAGATAGCGCTCACTTCAATGTCGTCGCGCTGCAACAAATTGTGGAGATGGTTTTGTCCGCGCAGCCCGGTGCCAATCAGGGCAACGTTTACTTTGGAAGGTTTCAGCGGGTTGCCAAAAACGAGGGTGGGGGAGGCTGCTATTGCCAGTCCGGCAATTGATGCAGTTTTTAAAAAAGCGCGGCGCGAGAAATCGTTTTTCATGGAGCTTTTCATTCGACAGGTTGAGAAAGGTTATTTGAAAAAAATCAATTGACGCTTAAATCTTCAAATACGTGCTCCATCACCAATGCCAAAGCGCCCATTACGGCAGCTTTTTCGCCCAGCGTGGAGGTAATCAGTCGGGTGGCCTTTTGTATCTGACCAATGGTGTACTTGTTGAGCGTTTGATGCACCGGATCGAGCAGAAACTGCTGTGCCCGCGACATGTGGCCTCCCAGGATAATGGTCTCCGGATTAAAAAGATGGATGAGCGTGGAGAGTCCCTTGCCGAGAAACGTGCCTGTTTGGCCGATGAGATCGATAGCCAACTGATCGCCCTGGAGAGCAGCGTCAATTATCGTATTGCAGCTCATCTCGGCAGAGTGGTTGGACAAAATGGTGGATTTCCCTGCGGCCACCGCTGCCAGCGCCATACGCGTAAGCGCGTCGCCCGAAGCCACCGTTTCCAGACAGCCATGTTTGCCGCAAATGCACAGCAGACCCTCTTCCTGGATTTTGATATGTCCAAATTCACCGGCAAAACCGGAATGACCCTGATAGAGCTTTCCGTTGAGTATCATGCCCATCCCTATGCCGGCGCCGATATTTACACACAACACGTTCTCCTGGCCGGCAGCACTGCCAAATACATACTCGCCAAGTGCCATCAGGCGGGCATCGTTGTCGGTAAATACAGGCTTGCCAAATTTTTCTTCAAATAAAGTTTTTACCGATTTCTCGGAAAAGTTCAAATGCGAATAACTCAGCCCCAAACGTGGATCGGTAAGGCCAGTGATGGCTATGCCAATGCCGAGCATTTGGTCATTATTAATTTTTGCTGAAGCCAGCACACGCACTACCTCTTGATGCAAAGCATCTACGAAACCCTGCGTATTTTCGAGCTGGCGCCTGAAAATATGAATCTTACCAACCAACTGATTGGTAAGGTCGAACACACCAATTTCGGTGGTGCTGTGGCTGATGTTGATGCCAACGACATATCGTGCCGGAGGATTGATTCCAAACATCAGCGGACGACGCCCGCCAATGCTCTGGCCGATGCCTTCATCACGTACCAGGTTTTCCGCTATCAGCTCGTTGAGCAGCTTTTGAATTGAGGGCGAGCTCATGTTGGTGAGTTTGCAGATTTCAGGATTCGACAATTGACCCCGGGTGTAGAGATGGTACAAAATGCGCTTCTTCTGCATGTAGCGCTTTCGCGAAAGGTTGGTGAGGCTGGCCATGTTCCCGTTTTGCATAAAAATCGGGTCGTAGCTTACGTGGGTAGAGATGATTTCCTTCATAGTCCGGTATTTTTTTGAGGGCGCTAAATTAAGATTAGTTAACGAACTATTTGCAAATGTTTCGTGAATTTTTAAAGCCTGTGGCGTAGGGGGTTGTAAATGTGGTGATTAGAATGCAATAAATTTTCCAAATAGTCAAAGATTTCTTTAAGGTCTCGCTTAGCAGGATTTGTCCAAATTATTTTTAATGATCGGTTCCCCACGTTTTTATTTCCTGTTTTAAATCCTGATGTGAGGTGATATTCCCACTGTGATAGGCGGCGTCAGCAGCTTCAATACGCTGATAAAATTCTTCAAGCGAAATGGGTTTTAAGGCGGGCAGTGATTCTTCCTCGATTTTTCTTTGATTTTTAAAATCAAGTTTCGATCTTCGATATTGATCAGTTGCTGTATGATGTGGTATTTTATTTCTTCATTAATAAAACAAAAACTTCTCATCGGGGTTGTAGAGCGCTCTTATTCCACCAGGCTTTCTGAGCATTTCACCTTCCTTATTCTGAACTTCACAGCTTTTCTGTTGCTTCCGGGCCAGGCCGTACCCTACATTTGCATCATAGTTTTTTACTTGATGAATCAAAACAAAATTAATAACCATCAAAAAATTAAAATTATGAAAACACTTGCAATGACCCTCACAATGATGCTGATGATAGCCGCCACAGGGGCTATGGGACAGACATCAAAATCGGATGGCTTTTTCACCGCTATGACGCTCAATGGGCATGATGTGGTAGAGCTGCGACTGATGAAACCTGACGGTACAGCTGTAACCGTTGTGGTTACGGATAAATCGGGCGCTGTTGTTTACAGCAAACGCATCAAAAAGCAAAACAACCTGCTGATCTCGCACAATGTAAGCACACTCGACGACGGCATTTACACCTACACAGTAAAATCTGCCGACCAAACGCTGCGCTCTACCGACGTACTAAAGGCAACCGACCGACCATTGATTTACAAGCCCATCGAAAATTTGGCTGAAGCGACTGAATAGTTTTTCCAAACGTCTCATTTGGTTTTGAAAGACCCGGAGTAATTTCCGGGTTTTTTTGTGGAAGTAAGTCCAATCAGGATAGTCCTCAATTCTTCTCGAAGAGGTTTTTTTTAAAAACTCATTCCCAGGCTGTGATAGATGGATAGATGGTTATTTGAGTGCTTCGGCGCCACCTACGATTTCCAATATTTCGCTGGTGATGGCTGCCTGGCGTGCTTTGTTGTACGAAAGCCGGAGGCTTTTGATCAGCTCGTCGGCGTTGTCGGTAGCTTTGTGCATGGCGGTCATGCGCGCGCCGTGCTCAGAAGCCGCCGAGTCGAGCAGCGCTTTGTAAAATTTAATGGTCAATGCTTTTGGGATGAGTTCGTGCAGAATTTCTTCTTTGGATGGCTCGAAGATATAATAATCCTCACTTTTCTCCGGGGTGAAAGTCGAATCTGATTCCTGCGGCGCTACAGGCAGAAGCTGTTCGATGGTAAGCACTTGGACTGCAGCATTTTTAAATTGGTTGTAAATGATGTCGATGCGGTCATACTTTTCCTCAGCAAATTCTTTCAGCAGCGTTTGAGCCAATGGTTTCACGTTGTCCATCGAAAGATCGTCGAGCAGTGTATCGTTTCGATGTGCCACATCAATTTTTCGTGCCTTGAGGAAGTCGAAGACTTTTTTGCCGATGGTATAGATTTCTACTTGTCCGGCTTTGAATTGCGTTAGGTAGTTTTGGCCAATGTGCTGCATTGCCTCTTTGGCCACGTTGGCATTAAAGGGACCCGACAGCCCGCGGTTGGAAGCTATGGCCACGATCAGCACTTTCTCAGGCACACGCTGCCGGGTATAAACACTCACGGTGCTTTTTCCAAGGCTGGTGCTGACGTGCTGCATGATCTCCGACAACTTTTCGGCATAAGGGCGCATGTTGTGTATGGCATTTTGCGCTTTGCGCAGCTTTGACGCCGATACCATCTTCATGGCGCTGGTAATCTGCTTGGTAGAGTTTACCGATTCGATGCGTGAACGTACTTCCTTTAAATTGGCCATGGTATTATCAAAATATCTGAGCTTAAAATTTTAAATGACAATAAAACAAATCACAAACATTTCTCACTATTTTTTCTCGTATTTGGCGGCAACTTCACGCGCCACTTTTTCGAGTGTTTTGGTGTCTTCGTCCAACAGCTTGCCGGCGCGTAAATTTTTAAGAACATTGCTGTATTGAACTTCGAGCAGATGCAGAAAATCGTTCTCAAAGTCGCGGACATAGTTCAGGGGCACTTTGCGCAAAAGCCCGTGTGTGCCGCAAAAGATGATGGCGATCTGCTTCTCTACCGGCATGGGCGAATATTGCGGTTGCTTGAGTATCTCTACGTTGCGGCGTCCTTTTTCGAGCACAGCCATGGTAGCGGCATCGAGGTCGGAGCCAAATTTGGCGAAAGCCTCCAGCTCGCGAAACTGCGCCTGGTCGAGCTTTAGCGTCCCGGCAACTTTTTTCATCGATTTTATCTGCGCATTACCACCTACCCGCGACACCGAGATGCCCACGTTGATGGCGGGACGGATGCCGGCGTTAAAGAGATTGGATTCGAGGAATATCTGTCCGTCGGTAATAGAGATTACGTTGGTGGGGATGTAGGCAGAAACGTCGCCGGCCTGTGTTTCGATGATGGGCAATGCTGTGAGCGAGCCGCCACCTTTCACCATGTGGCGAATGGTTTCGGGCAGGTCGTTCATCTGGCGTGCTATTTCGTCGTTGTTGATAATTTTGGCAGCACGTTCGAGCAGGCGCGAGTGCAGATAAAATACGTCGCCGGGATAAGCCTCGCGGCCTGGCGGACGGCGCAGCAGCAGCGATACTTCGCGGTAAGCTACGGCCTGTTTCGACAAGTCGTCGAAGATTACCAGGGCGGGTCGTCCGGTGTCGCGGAAAAATTCGCCGATGGCGGCGCCGGCAAAGGGAGCGTAAAACTGCATGGCGGCGGGGTCGCTGGCGGTGGCTGTGACGATGACGGTGTAGGGCAGCGCGCCTTTGTCTTCAAGGATTTTTACGATGTTGGCCACCGTAGATCCTTTTTGACCCGAAGCCACATAAATGCAGTACACCGGCTCGTCTTTGTCGTAAAATTCTTTTTGGTTGATGATGGCGTCGATGGCGATGGCTGTTTTTCCGGTCTGGCGGTCGCCGATGATCAGCTCGCGTTGGCCGCGGCCAATAGGGATCATCGCGTCCACCGCTTTTATTCCGGTTTGCAGCGGTTCGTTTACCGGCTGCCGGTAGATTACGCCGGGAGCTTTGCGCTCCAGAGGCAGCTCCCAGGTTTCGCCTTTTATCTCGCCTTTGCCGTCGATGGGTTGCCCCAGCGTGTCGATCACGCGCCCAAGCAGCCCCATGCCTACGTTGATGGAGGCGATGCGCCCGGTACGTTTTACCACGTCGCCTTCTTTCACATCACGCACCTCGCCCAGCAACACAATGCCTACGTTGTCCTGTTCCAGGTTGAGTACGATGCCTTTGAGGTTTCCTTTCTCAAATTCTACCAGCTCGCCCGATTCTACATTGCTCAAGCCATAAACGCGGGCAATGCCGTCGCCTATCTGAAGCACCGAACCGGTCTCTTCAAGCTCGCTCTGGGTCATGAAGCCGGCAAGTTCCTGACGTAATATTTCCGATACTTCGGCGGGTTTTATCTGTGACATATCTCGTATTGTTGTTAATTCATTTTTTTAATAAAAAACTAAAATCCTTTGACGTACAGGTTCTCTCCAAAGGTTTTGGAAAGCCTGTCGAGTTGGCGCCGGATGCTGGCATCGTATTTCTTATCGTCGAGGTTGATGATGAAACCACCGATCACGTCGGGGTCGATAAGCTCGATGAGTTCTATTGTATAGTCCAAATCCCGGTGGAGCACCTCCATCAGGTTTTTGCGTGTGTTTTCGTCAAGTGGCATCGCTGTGGTAAGCTTCACTGTGAGAATCCGGTGGTGTTTTTTGTAAATAGTAACAAAAGCATCTGTGATCTCCTGCAGGAACACCTCGCGTTCTTTGTGGGTGATGAGCTGCAGGAAGCGCATGGTAAGCTCGTCGAGGTGGCTACCGAAAACTCCCTTGAGAATTCGGTTTTTTTTACCATCAGGCACCACAGGGCTTTTCAACAGCCTGCGGAATTGCGGGTTTTCGGCAACAACTTTCTGTATCAGCCTTACATCATCATTGACGCGCTCCAGCCGGTTCATCTCCAGTGACAGATTGAAAAGTGCCTGCGCATATCGTTTTGAAATGATGGCTAAATCCATGGTGGCAAAGGGTTAGTTAAGGCTTGTTTTACGAATAAGCTCATCGGCATAAGCATTTTGCTTCTCCTTGCTGTCGAGTTCGCGTTGCAATACCTTCTCGGCAATCTCTATCGAAAGCATGGCAATTTGATTTCTCAGATCTACCAGGGCGGCTTTCTTATCGTTTTCGATGGTCTCGTGGGCGCTCTCGATGATACGGTTGGCTTCGGCGGTGGCGCTTTCGCGTGCCTCTTCGATGATTTTATCTTTTATCACCCTTGCCTGCTGCAGCAAGGCATCACGCTCTTCTTTGGCTTCGGCCAGCAGTTGCACGTTGCTAAACTTCATATCCAGCATTTCCTGGCGCGCCTTGTCGGCCTGATGCAGCGCTTCATCGATGGAGTCTTCGCGTTCAGTCAACGACTTCATGATAGGTTTCCAGGCAAAGCGTCCCAAGATCAACAGCAAGGTGCCAAAGGCCAGCGTCATCCAGAAGATTAGTCCTATTCCGGGGCTAACTAATTCCATAACTTATCAGTCATTATTATGATTTGGAATAATAAAATTCGTAAAATAAAAACCCTGCCTCCCGGCCATACACCGGGTTGCAGGATTGTTTTGCTAAAGGATGACAATGAGCAGACACACCACACCAGCAAAGAAGGCAACGCCTTCGATGAGTGCCGCAGCCACGATCATGTTCGAGCGAATGTCGCCGGCAGCTTCCGGCTGACGGGCAATGGCTTCGACAGCAGCGACACCTATCCGGCCGATACCGAATCCGGCACCAATAGCTGCCAGTGCGGCACCGAGAGCGGCACCAATTTTTGCGTAAGGTGCAAGATCAGTTGCTACCTGTAATAAAATGGTTAATAATTCCATACTGTTTGAGATATTAAAATGTGATAACTTAAAATACTTTTATCCGATCATTTATTAATAAAAAAATTGAAATTCCGAAACTTAATGTCCCTCCTCGGTGGCCATGCCGAAATAGAGTGCCGAGAGCAGCGTAAACACATACGCCTGAATAAAAGCTACCAGCAGCTCGAGTACATACATAAATATTGCAAAGACTACCGATACCACCGAGATGCTATAGCCTGCCCCAAGGCTCATTTCACCAAAAATAAATATCAGACTGAAAAAGCCCATCACGATGATGTGGCCGGCGGTCATATTGGCAAAAAGTCGCACCGTCAGTACAAAAGGCTTGGTGAACATACCGAAAAGCTCTACGATGGGCATGAGCGGCAGGGGCATTTTGAGCCACCACGGTACGCCGGGCGTATTAAAAATGTGCATCCAGTAACTGCGTCCTGCGCTCAGGTTGGTGATGAAAAAGGTAAACAAAGCAAGGACCCCGGTCACAGCAATGTTTCCTGTTACGTTGGCGCCACCCGGAAAGATGGGAACCAAGCCCAGGAGGTTGTTCAAAAAAATAAAAAAGAACAAGGTCAGCAGAAAAGGCATGTAGCGTTCATATTTTTTTTCGCCAATAGATCCTTTGGCGATGTCGTCGCGGATAAAAAGGATAAGCGGCTCCAGCAGCGACTGTATTCCCTTGGGTGCTTTGCCGCTTCTACGGCGGTAGGTGCGGGCTATCGAAACAAAAAGCCAGGTTAATAATATCACGCTGATAAAGATGGAACACACATTTTTGGTGATGGAAAAATCGAGCGGCAGCTCCTCGTTTTCCACCATGGTGATGCGCTGATCGTCCTGAGGGTGCACAGTGAGCATCTCTACAATTTTGCCTTTATTATCACCTTCATTTGCAATAGCGAAACCTTTGTATTGTGCATGTCCGTGGTTAAAACGGCTCGACATAAAAACATGCAGCGCACCCTTGTGCCACAGTATGACGGGCAACGGCAGCGTAAGGTGAAAATCGCCCACACTCAGGATGTGCCACTCGTGGGCGTCGACGATGTGGTCGATGATGAATTCGCCGGCATTGAAAGCCGCCTTGGGAACAGTGTCCTGCACGTTTTTGTGGTGCACATCGGTCTGCGGATGCCCGGTTTGTCCGCCCAGCGACATCGCCTGAAAAACGGCAAACAGCAACAAACCGCCAAAGATCAACAGATTGCGCCACAGGCCTGATTTTATATGGAAATGTTTATTCATTATTTTCACAACTCAATTTTTATTCAACCAGCACCAACACATGGTTTTCCTTCACTTCCACCACACCGCTGGTGATGTCGTAGTAAGCAACGACATCGGAATTATCTATTATCTTAACTTTTCCGGCTTTGAGCGATGCGATGAGCGGTGCGTGGTTTTGCAATATTGCAAACAAACCATCGAGTCCCGGCAACTGTACCAGCTTGCCCTCTCCGGCGAATATCGTTTTATCAGGTGTTATGATTTCAATTTTCATCTTTAAAAAAAATACTTATTCCTGGTCTTCAGCCATGAGTTTGTTGCCTTTGGCAATAACCTCCTCGATGGTTCCCACCATGTTGAAGGCAGCTTCCGGATATTGATCTGTTTCACCATCCATGATCATATTAAAACCTTTGATGGTGTCTTCGATAGAAACTATGACGCCGGGGATTCCTGTAAACTGTTCGGCCACGTGGAAAGGCTGTGAGAGGAAACGCTGTACCCTGCGGGCACGATGCACCACCAGCTTGTCCTCTTCCGAAAGTTCGTCCATCCCGAGAATGGCGATAATATCCTGCAGGTCTTTGTAGCGTTGCAAAATATTTTTCACGCGCTGGGTAGTATTGTAGTGCTTTTCGCCAACCACTTCGGCGGTAAGGATGCGCGAAGTGCTGTCGAGCGGATCGACGGCGGGATAGATGCCAAGCTCCGAAATTTTCCGGTTGAGCACAGTGGTAGCATCCAGATGCGCAAATACTGTGGCCGGTGCCGGATCGGTGAGGTCGTCGGCAGGGACGTAAATGGCCTGCACCGAAGTGATGGAACCGCGCTTGGTAGAGGTGATGCGCTCCTGCAAAAAGCCCATTTCCGAAGCGAGCGTGGGCTGATAGCCCACTGCAGAGGGCATGCGGCCCAATAAGGCGGATACTTCGGAGCCTGCCTGGGTAAAGCGGAAAATATTATCGATAAAGAACAGAATGTCGCGTCCGCCGGTTTTCTGGTTGCCGTCGCGGAAGTATTCGGCCAGGGTAAGCCCCGACAAAGCAACACGCAACCGTGCTCCGGGAGGTTCGTTCATTTGTCCATAAACTAAAACAGTTTTTTCTAAGACTTTTGACTCTTGCATTTCCCGCCAAAGATCGTTGCCTTCGCGCGTTCTTTCGCCGACACCGGCAAAAACAGCTAAACCTCAGTGTTCTGTCGCGATATTATGGATAAGCTCCATAATCAAAACAGTTTTACCCACACCTGCTCCGCCAAACAGGCCAATCTTTCCGCCACGAGGGTAGGGTGCCAACAAGTCAATGACTTTTATGCCGGTTTCTAAAATTTGGGTATCAGTTTCTTGCTCTTGTAAAGCCGGTGGTGCCCGGTGGATTGGAGCAAAACGAGTTGTTTCAGGGGGAGGAGCATCGTCTATCGGATCACCAAAAACATTAAAAATCCGTCCTAGATTTTCTCTGCCAACCGGGACAGTGATAGGCATGCCGGTGTTTAAAGCCGGGTTGCCTCGACGTATGCCATCCGTTGACATTAAGGCAATGCACCGGACAACATTATCACCTAAATGTTGTTGAACCTCAGCCGTAAGGTGCATGCGGCCGTGATCATCCGGATGATCACGCTGTATTTTAACGGCCATATTTTGGAGCGGCATTTGATCGCGTGGAAATTCTATGTCTAGCACGCTGCCGATCACTTGAATGACTTTGCCTGTATAATTTTGCTGCTCCATATTTATCCTATACCTGCTATGATATCTGCTAATTCCCGATCAATACTCATTTGCCGGGCCTTGTTAAAAAATAGTTGCTGTTCTTGTATAATATCTTCTGCTTTTTTATGGGCTTCTTCCATAATCCCCATTCTGGCACTGTGTTCCGCGACGGATGCCGTGAGTAAAATGTGCCTCACTGAAGCTTGCAAATAACGCGGCGCCAGATGATTAAGAATAAATTCCGCGTCCGGCTCTAATATGGGAGGAAAAGATGCCTCCTTTTTCAGATCTGCTCCCAAAACCAGGCTTAAAGGCAGAAGAGATTGCTCCGCAGGGTAATAGCGCAGAGCAGATTCGAAATGGGTATAAATTAAATGCAAGCGGCAATAAGACCCGCTGCGATAGGCAGTTTCTAATTGTCGGCTTATCTCTCCGGGATCTGCGTCTGAGGCTAGAATAGTTTGAATCAGAGAGACTCTTTGCCCGTAGCTTGCCAAGTGGTTGCGAAAGTATTCTATGCCTTTGCGACCGATTAAATATAAATCGACTGTCATTTCAGGGTCAGACAGTTCTTTTAAAAAACCTTGTGTTTTGCGCAAAATATTGTAATTCAAGCTGCCGCAGAGTCCTCGATCCGCGCTGATTGCCACCAATAAAATGCGTTTACTTTGTTTAGTCGCAAGCCATCCGGAGGTTAGCTTCGACGGGTCGGTCATTTGCGCTATCAAGCGCATGACAGCTAAAGCATTTTCCACGTATGGCCGGCTGTCAAGCATGTGAGTTTGAATGCGTCTCAACTTAACGGCTGAGACCATTTTCATTGCTCTGGTTATTTGGGCTGTTTTTCGCAAAGCATTGATGCGGGTGCGAATTTTAGCAAGATTAGGCATAGCTTAAACAAATTGCTTGGTAAAATTTTGTAACATAGCGTCTAATTCTGCTGCCAACGCGTCATTCCATTCCGCTCCGGCGCGCAGCTTTTCGGTTAATTC
>LSQX01325999.1_pt3 | contig 14441 bp, 14 predicted proteins | sample 654561 | NCBI WGS metagenome assembly LSQX01 (sample SAMN04489861, study PRJNA283612) | anaerobic digester metagenome | isolation source: 4 biogas reactors fed with cattle manure at either 37C or 55C with and... | place: Denmark: Kongens Lyngby | collected 2014
AAGCTGATAGCTCCCTTCCAAATCAGTCGTTTACCAGCTGCCATGTTATTCTTCCCCCCTATCTGATCGTTCATGCCCGATTAACCAATAAATGCGCTCTACCGCCTGTACCAGCGCACGAGGCAGATCTTCCGCCGGATGAGAATGAAAATAACCGGCCGTCTCTTTTAACAAATCGAAGCCTTCGGTCTGAAGCCCTGCCAACGCTCCCCAATTCGGGTGCAGCCAGAAAAGGTCATGCTCCTTGATTCGATGCTGCAAGGCCTCATTCACTTGCTGATTAGATGGGTTCGCGGTCCTTCCCCGGGACCAGGAGTATGATCCCGAATTACCATCATCCCCTATTGACCCGCTGGGGGCTATCACCACCGCGGGAATCTCAAAAGCCTCCGCCAATTCCAAATAACGGAGCAGGTTGTCCTTCCCCCCGCAGGCGATCACCTCGACCCCAGCCTGGTCAAAATCCATTTGCAGGCTCCGTGCCGTGAGAGTGACCGCCAGTTTGTCTGCTGCGTCGGTGACAAGCACCACTCCCCGCGCGAAAAACATCCGACTGCGCCCACTGTCCGGCATATCAAGCAAAGCCATCTCCTGTCTGAAGCCATCGTCGAACTGGTCGGGACTGCAGGTAACCAGCTTGGTTCCCTCCAGTGCACTGCGCCTGACCAAGTAGATCTCTTCGGGCCTGGATATATTTACAAACTCCGGGCAATGTGTAATAACCAGGACTTGATGGCTCCGACTCAGGGTTCGCAGGGCAGCGCGGAAATGGTTTATCTTGCTGGGATGAAGCAATATTTCCGGGGTTTCGATGGCTATGACCGCGCCTTCCCTTTTTATCTCGGCGTAAGCCCTAAGAATGGCTATGACCAGAGCACTTTGCATCCCTGCCCCGACTGCTCCCGCCTCCACGACATTATCCAATTGGTCCGCCAGCAGCCGCAGATTGTGAAAGGCATCCGCCGGGTCGGCCAAAGCCAAATTTAGCGCGATGCCGCTGTCATTCAGGCCAAACCCCATCTGCTCCAAGACCCACTTCATCTGATCCTCGATCGACACCAAAGCCGGGTTCCTTAAATAAGCGAAGGCTTCACCCATCTTATGCTCAAAAGCCTGTTTGCGGGTCATCTTGACCCNNTTGATCTCGGTATTGACATCGTTGAACATCTTCCGCAAGGCCGACCATCGATTACCGGGATCTTGACGGTAATAATCCCTCATCTGGTCTATGTAGATAAAGGGGAGGCTCTCCTTGAACGCCCAGGAAACCTTCAGATCATACCAGATTTTGGCCTGCTTGCCCTCCTGGAGGGGCTCGGCCGGGTACCGGACCGACTCTCCCTTATCGTCGATGCAGGTGTAGTCGGCCTTAATCGTACCCCGGGGATTCCCCCGGTAAGCCCTTTTATAGGCGTGGCCCCGTAATTCGAAGCCCCAAACCTTCAAGCTCATATTTTTCCACTTCTCTAGTACGGTGTCAAAATAAACCTGGATCACGATGTCCTGTTCCGAGTTATGGAAGTAGAAATCATCTAGGGTGAACGTCCGGTCGGTAGGCCAATTCTCCCCCAGCACCAGGTTCAGGGCCTTAAAGATATTGCTTTTGCCAGCATTGTTGTCACCGATAAAAACCGTGTAATCTTCCGGATAAAGGTCAAGTTCCCGGATACTGCGATAGTTTTCGATATGGACCCGGGTGATACGCATCGGTATAACCTCCTTTGCGTAGCGTCGATGGCGATCAGCGGGGAGCACTCCCATGCGTCACGATCCGTCCGCGCTCCATTATTGACCGGGCTCTCGGTTGAGGTGATATTTATCTTATATATAACAATATTACAGCAATTTGGCAAATCGGCGGGAGGCTGCAAATAAGGCCACTACGTCAATATTAAATTGAATCGGCATATGCAACGGCCAGCAGTTAATCCTCTTCGCCCCATCTCCAGAAAGACCCCAATATCCCGGAAATGGCCGGCAAACTTTTGGTTTTTTGGTATCTCCGCCAGTGGGGCGGGAACAGTTCTCGGTAACTCCGGTGCCCATACCGCTCATCGATGAGCAATACCGCACCCCGGTCGCTCTCCGACCGAATCACCCGACCAGCGGCCTGCAGGACCTTGTTCATCCCCGGGTACCGGTAGGCATATTCATACCCACGGCCTAGCTTTTGCTGGAAATAATCCATGATGGTGTCCTGCTGGAGGTTCAATTGGGACAATCCCACACTGACCACCACTGCCCCGATCAAGCGGCTGCCCACCAGGTCGATGCCTTCCGCAAATATCCCCCCCAACACGCAGAAGGCTACCAGTGTCCTCTCGGGCTCAGGTGCGAAGCCGGCCAGGAATTCCTCCCGCTCCGGCTCGGCCATACCACTTCCCTGCACCAGCGTTTCCAGGTCCGGAAACATAGTGGCGAATACTTCATAAACATCCCGCATATATTTGTAGGATGGAAAATAGGCTATGTAATTGCCGGTTTGGGCAGATACCAGGCCGCCGATCAGACCGGCTACCTCTTCCCGGCTTCGATCCCGGTCCCTATAGCGAGTGGAGACCCGGTCGGCCACCAATAGGCACAGATTATCAGGATCGAAGGGAGATTCCAGGTCCAGAAAACCGTCCCCTTCGGTCCCGCCCAGCATGTCCCGGAAATATGGCAGAGGGGTGAGGGTAGCTGAAAACATTATGGTGGCTATTCCCCTCTGCAAACACTCCGCCAGGAGATGAGAGGGGTCCAGGCAGAATAGTCTCACCGTAACTTCATGACGGTTGGCTTCGACCAATGTTACATAGCGCTCGTCGTACAGATCGGCAATACCGATGAAATCAAGGGCATCGAAGTAGAGCTGCAGGAAGTCCCTATCTTCCCCCAACTCCCGGTTTTCCTTCAGCATCAATTCAGCGCCCGATGCAAATCTGTCTACCAGGTCGATAAACTCATCCGGTCGGGCCGGGATGATCTGATAACCGCTGTCTTGGCATTGCTTGCGAAGGTCGATCAGGAAGCGGTTGATCGAATTAAGCACCTTGTCCAACGGTTTGCTGCGGCCCTTGTGTTTCTTTTTAATTTTAAAGAAACGGCTTTTGTCCAGCTGGGCGGAAAACATCTCCCGGGAGCGATCGACCAGATTGTGAGCCTCGTCGATCAGGAAAACATGGTCGCCGCCGCCGGCAGCGAAAAAGCGGCGCAGATAAGCCCGGGGGTCGAACACATAGTTGTAGTCGCAGATGACACAATCGGCCAGCAGGGACAGATCCAGGGACAGTTCAAAGGGGCAGACCCGATGCCGGCGGGCGCATTCCTCGATCACCAGCCGGGACAGGTCGTCGCTGGCCTGGAAGGAATCCAGAATGGCGGCATTGATCCGGTCATAATGCCCTTGGGCGAATTGGCAGTAGTCGGGCCGGCAGGCAGTCTGGTCACAAAAACAGATCTTGTCTTTGGCAGTCAGGGTCAAGGTCTTGAGCCGCAGTCCCCCGACCCGCATCCTGGCCACGGCCTCTTCGGCTACCAGTCGGGTGGTGGTCCGGGCGGTCAGGTAGAACACTTTGGCGGTTATCCCCTCCCCCACGGCCTTAATGGCGGGAAACAGGACGGATATGGTCTTGCCGACGCCGGTGGGGGCCTGGACAAAAAGCCGGCTGCGGCCGGCTATGGTTCGATAGGCAGCTACCGCCAGTTGGCGCTGACCGGGGCGATAGGCGGGAAATGGAAACTGCAGCAGTTTTATCGAATCATCCCGGGTCTTCATCCACTCTGCCGTAAGGCTAGCCCACTCCGCATATTGGGCGATGAGATCACTGACAAAGTCGTCTAGCTCAGCCAACTGGAAGGTTTGGCCAAAACTCTTGGATTGGTTGGAATCCAGATTGAAATAGGTCAACTGTATAATTACCTCGGACAGATCGTTCTGTACTCCGAAGATATGAGCATAACATTTAGCCTGTCCCCAGTGCGCGGGGTCAAAATCCTCGCCAATAAGCCCTATAGGAAGAGCGGTGGTCTTTATCTCTTCCACGATGCAAACCCCGTCATAGCTAAATATCCCGTCGGCGCGCCCCTCTAAAAGGTACTCCTGACCCCCGTAGCAGTAACCTCCGGAAAGAAACACCTCGCTGCGGTAATCGTCATACTTCTCCCGGTTGGCTTTTTGCAAGGCACGATGGGCCCGGGCGCCTTCCTGCATCCTGTCCCCGGACCTAAAACGGTTGTCTATATCCCCGCTGCGCATTATCAGTTCCACCAGCTGCCGGACTGGAAGTTTGATCACCATTTGCCGCTCCATTCCACCATGATAATTCTCGTGAGATCAACTGCATGATAGCATAAGCCCCCCGCTTGAGTCAGTTGCGAATGGGCAACCGGTAATTACTCCAAACGTTGCGGCAACCATAATATTCGATGCAATTGGGCAAAATATAATCGAAAGCGAGGTGAACAAATATGGCTCTACTGGGAGATCCTTTTGTAGGCAATATTCCCCCTAAAAAGCTAAACCAAGCGGAGCTGCTGCAAGCCCTGCGGGTTGATATGGCGAATGAGCTGGAGGCCATTATCGGGTATGAAACCCATGTGCAGGCCACTGATGACGAGCGGGTAAAGAAGATCCTTACCCATATTGCCAATGAAGAGAGGCGTCATGTGGGAGAACTACAGCAGTTGATGATGATGTTGGACCCCGGCCAGGAGGACTACGTCCAACAGGGGGTTCAAAAGATCCAAGACCAACAGGCGCAAAATTTCCAACAGCCGTTGCAATAACCGCCGACATGATTAGGGGATGGTACCGGACCGCTGGTCCTGCCATCCCCTATTTCAAGCCCAGATTTAAATGACCATTAATACTGTACTCTCTGAATCTGCGGAAAACATCTGCTAGAACCCCATTGCTTACCACCAATTGGTTGATCCAGTGACCGGTGCTTAAGGGACTGAATTGCAGCTTAAGCCTCAATCGATTCCCGCCGACCGGCATAGAAATGCCAGCCAATCAACTCTTGCGTCTAAGCGGAACCTGTCGGTACGGCCTCGGTAGTATATACTACCCCGATGGTCCCTAATCCAGTATGTAAGCCGATCACCGGTCCAATAGTGCTGATAGTGATGGGACAGCGATATTTACCTGACAGTTGCTGTTTGAGTTGGGCCGCCCTTGCCGGCGCGTTTATATGATGGACGATGATCTCCCGCAGTCCATATCGCCGGGCATCAGCTTCGAGCAACTCCAGCATACGCTGTACGGTTGCCGCCGTCCCCCGGGCTTTGCCCCACAGATGCGTCATCCCCGCCTTCATATCGACTGTCAGGATAGGGCGGATTTTCAAGATAGTGCCCAGCAGCGCCGAGGCAGTGCCGATGCGGCCACCCTTCTTAAGGTATTCCAAGGTTTCCGGCACGAAATAAAAATGCACCCGCTCCCGGATCATTTCCGCCGCCTGTATGGCCTCATCAATATACTGCCCCGCTTTGATGCAGCGCGCTGCCTCCAGAACCTGCACCCCAAGGGCCATGCAATTGGTGCGGGAATCCACCACCTCGATCCGGGCGCCCGGTATTTCCTTGACTAGTTGCTCTTTGACGCTCACCGCGGTTTGGTAGGTCCCGCTCATGGCAGAGGAAATAAAAATAGCCAGAACCTCGTTACCGTCCTGGACTATTTTCTTGAAATCTTCATATATGTCACCGACCGTGGGTTGGGAAGAAGTGGGTATTTCCCCCGTTTCTTCTATCTTCCCGTAGAAATAATCATAGTCGACCTCGGTCTCCTTAGAGTACTCATCACTGAAATGCACGCTCAGAGGTATGACCCGGATACCCAATTCCTCCTGCTGGGCAACACCGATATAAGCGGTGCTGTCGGTAAATATTTGCACAGCCATGCCTGGTTCTCCTCTCACCCATTCTCCAGTCGGGAAGAACCGCGCCCTGCCACCTGCACTCCGGTCCGCTCGATTCGGAGTCTGCTGAAGCATCGGCCGCCCCCAGACTGCCAAACCCTTCCTCTTCCTCAATATGATTATAACCTGTCGCTGACGAAGGCCTCAAGAGTCGGTTGAGTCTATAACAGACCTGTTGGCCCGTGCTCCGGACCGATTGACCAGCGGTGATATATGATAGGGAAGGCTTCAAATCGATACTGGTCGGCAGACAAGCGGGCGCCTGGCCGGGGCACCACCGCTGAACAAAAGGATCCCCGTATTCGGCACCGATTTTATATTATTCCAGGTCGCTGCGGGCCACCTTGAAGCCAGCCTGCCCGGCAGGCTGGACATCGAACATCTCGTCCAGGTGCATGCAGCAGACCCGGGAGCGCATCCCCACGGGGATGATTTGACAGAGTTGGCTGAACGCCCATATTGTCATGTTGACAATAGTCTGCCTGTTATGGGACCGGCATAGTCCCGGGCAATCAATAATCTGGCTGGTCACACTACGGTCGATCGCTGGCATACGGAGCCTGACACCAAATTTGCCCTTCCATCACTCCTTGATTACGGTCAGATCAGCGATCGGTTTGCGGGGCAAATGCTTTTCCGGGTCGGCGCTGTAGCCTGCCACCACGATGCTTACCAGGTCCAAATGGGGCGGGATCCCCAGGATTTCTTTGGCGGCGGGGGTGTCATAAAGGGAGAACCAGAGGGTATCCACTCCCAGGGCATGGGAAGCCAGCATTATGTTTTGGATCGCTGCGCAGCAGGAATAAGCATAGCCGGTCCCCTGTTCCTTTATAAATTGGTCCGCGCCGGTATCCTTCGGATCGGCCGCGACCGCAATAAGAACCGGAGCCTGCACCAGGAACTCAAACGAATACTTGGAGACCCATTTCCAACCGCTTTTGGCAAAGATGGTTTGGGCCAGCACCTCACAATGGTCTTTCAGCTGCTGCTTTAGCGCAGGGTTCTTGATGACGTAGAACCTCCAAGGTTGCAGGTTCATGACCGAGGGTGCCCAACCGCCGGCCTCCAGGATCTTCATCAGCTTTTCTTCTTCGATGTCCAGGCTCTTGTAATTCCGGCAACTCCACCTTTGTCTCAAAGCCGCAAAAATATCCACGCCTGTCCTCCTTTCTTAGTGTCCACTGCCGACAACATAAGTGCTTGGGTAAAACTGCGGGAAGTTTCCTCCCTGGAGTCCGTCCTGTTTTCCTTGCAGAGGTCTTCCTGTACTTGCATTTTACGGTATCAAGCTAACAGTTACAAAGCCAATTGCGCGGCCACCAAATAAATTACTTGTTTTATCATTCTTAGGAGGCAAAGGTAACCGGGAATCTCATCAAAAAAGGTAATATCGACCTTTATACAGTGGCTGCTAACGCTCAGCATGACATACATTAAGTGACCTGATCAGTGGTCCCGCAATTGCTGGAACTTGCTCAAAGCAGCATACAACCACGATATATGGCAGAAAGTATACTGTATATTGCCTTGCCACCGGTACCAACCTTTTATATGCTAAAGACTGAACATACGCTATAGTTTGAACATAATTTGGAACCGAGGTGTATTGATGACCAAGAAAACAAAAGTCGCCGTCATCGGCTATGGAAATGTGGGTCACTATGCCGCGGATGCGGTGCTGGCGGCTCCTGATATGGAGCTAGCCGGGATTGTGGAACCTGCTTACAGGGGTAACGACTCCCCCCCTCACCAACTGGTCTTTGCCATCGAAGAACTGGGACCAGTAGATGCGGCCTTACTATGCATCCCCACCCGGGCAGTCCCGGAAGTAGCCGCTCAACTGCTGGCCAAGGGGATCAACACCATCGATGGTTATGATATCCACGGCCAACTGGCCGACCTGCGCCTGCAGTTGGACACCATTGCCAAGACCTGCGGCTGCGTAGCTATCACTTCCGCCGGATGGGATCCGGGTACCGATTCCATGGTGCGCTGTATGTTCGAATTCATGGTCCCTCGCGGCTTAACCTATACCAACTTCGGACCGGGTATGAGCATGGGTCATTCCGTGGCTGCCAGATCGATTCCGGGTGTTGAAAATGCTCTGTCGATGACCATTCCCACCGGCACTGGACTGCACCGGCGCATGGTCTACATACAGCTCCGGCCCGGCGCTGATTTCGAACAGGTGGCGGCGGCAATCAAGCAGGATTGCTACTTCGTCAAGGATGAGACCATCGTTAGCCAGGTAGCCGATGTAGAAATGTTGATGGATATGGGGCATGGAGTGAATATGGAACGCAAAGGAGTGTCGGGTTCTACCCATAATCAATTGCTGAGCTTTGGCATGAAGATAAACAATCCGGCCCTTACTGCTCAGGTCATGGCAGCCGCAGCCCGGGCCGCTATGAAACAAAAACCGGGCGCCTATGCCATGATTCAGATCCCTATCATCGACTATATATACGGTGAACCGGATGATATCATCCGCCGACTGGTATAGCCGCATCCTTCCGTTATACGCCAGCGGGAAAAGACCCGCAATGTGATGTATGCAGCTCGTTCCAAGCATGATTTTACCTTAAGCACGAGGGTGTAGGTTTATCGCCCTGCCGCTCTATACCCAGCCCCGCATCTTGGCGGCATGGGCTACCCGGTTTATAGAAATAACATAGGCCGCATCACGGGTGTATAGGTTGCCGCGGGCAGCGAGGTCCCGCACCGCCCGGAAAGCCGAGGTCATCTTCTGGTCCAGCTTTTGCAGCACTTCATCCTTTTCCCAATAATAGTTGGCATTGGACTGCACCTGTTCAAAGTAACTGCAGGTAACACCTCCGGCATTGGCCAGGAAGTCTGGTATTACAAAAATACCGCTGTTGCGGATGATCTCATCCGCCTGGGTATTGACCGGCCCGTTGGCGCCTTCGGCGATGATCTTGACCTTTTTACTGATTTTGTCCACATTGGCCAGGTTTATTTGATTCTCCATGGCGGCGGGAATCAAAATGTCGACATCCTGCTCGATCCAGGCATCACAGGACTGCACCTTGCATCCCATGTCCAAAGCCTTGGATTTGTCGATACAGCCGTACCGGTCGGTGATATTGGGCAATTCCCGGGCGTCCAGACCTTCTTCGTTGGCATATGAATAAGCCATCTGGTCGGCATGGTCCCAACAGGCAATGGATACGATATGACCGCCCAGTTCTTGATAAAGCTGAGCCGCGTACTGGGCTACATTGCCGCAGCCCTGAATGCTGGCGCTGGTGTTCTGGATATCGATCCCCATCCCCTCCAGGGCCTCGCGGATGGTGTATACCACTCCATACCCGGTAGCTTCCGTCCTGCCCAGGGAACCTCCCATCTCCACCGGTTTCCCGGTTATGAAGCCCGGATATCTTCCTCCGTGGATGGTTTCAAACTCATCCAGCATCCACAGCATGTGTTTGGCGTTGGTCATCACATCGGGAGCAGGTACATCTATCACCGGGCCTACATCCCAGGCAATCTGGCGCACCCAGCCGCGGCACAGCCTTTCCTGCTCTCCTTCGGAAAGCTGCCGGGGATCGCAGATCACGCCGCCTTTGCCCCCACCCAGCGGTATGTCGACCACGGCACATTTCCAGGTCATCCACATGGACAGAGCCCTGACGGTGTCGGCGGTCTCTTCCGGATGAAAACGGATCCCTCCTTTGGCCGGGCCGCGGGCGTCATTATGCTTCACCCGATAGCCATTAAAAATGCGGGTGCTGCCATCGTCCATTCTTACCGGGATGGTAAAGTGGTATTCCTTCATGGGCTGGCGCAGCAGTTGCCTGGTAGCATAATCGAGTCCGATTATTTCTGCTACCCGGTCGAATTGCGCCTGGGCGTTCTCATAGGGATTGTAGGTCGATGATGTCATTTGATTGCCTCCTCAAAAAGCCGATGTCAAAATAAATGTCAAATAAAAGTATAGCGTAATTAAAGTCGATAATGCAGATGTATACAGTATATTACGAAGCCGTGGCAATCGCATGATACCGGGCTTAAGTACATATTGAAGAACACCGATAAATCATGAGTTGGAGGAAATTTCGAAAACACTGCCTTCCTTTCGGAATCCGAGTTTTTGATAGTAGCCATCTTCATCCGACATCACATATACGGTCCGGCCGGGATAATCAATGCTTACACACTGCAGTAAGCCGCGACCGATATTCCTGCCCCTGCATTCCGGTCTCACCAACAGATCGCATACATAAATGTAGAAGCCGCAGTCATCAAGGGAGCGTGAATACCCGCACAGAAAATCACCTTCATAGGCCACATAGGTGATTGAACTCTCCAAGGCGGTCTGGTATTTACCCGAGACTACGGCAGCCGAATAGCACTCCCACTCTTGGCTTTGCTCGGCCAGCATTTGCATTACCTTTTCCTGATCGATTTCCTTAATATAGCGCCTTATTAGGTCTTTGATCTCAGAATCTCGATTGCCGGCAATATTGGGACGGTCCGCCATAATATAATCCTCCTGCTTTTCTTTGCTCCAATTTTAGAATAAGGGTCAATATTAGTGTACATCCTAGTATTAGATTTAATTAAAGGAGGTAGGTTAAGAGTGAATCAGCTTTCCACTAGGGAACTTCTGTATCTGGAGGATTCCAGCAAACTCTTCGAGTCGATCCAAAAAACGTGCAATCACGCTATGCAAGAATGTGCCGATCCCCAAGTCAAGAACCTCATCCAAAGTATGAGCGGCCCACACCGGCAGTGGATCCAGAGTTCAGCTTCAATGGTGTCCGGACGCACCACTATGCAGTAAGGAGGAATGACAGTGTCTAAAGATATGGAATGGATGGGCATTCTCTTGAATGAACATAAACTGGCGGCCAGCATGCTGACCAGTGGCGTTATCGAAAGTGCCAATCCTCAAGTAAGGCAGCATTTCAGCAGTCTTCTCAATCAAACCTTGGACCATCAAAAACAGATCTTCGATTTGATGAACCAGAAGGGCTGGTATAAGGTAGCCCCGGCTCCCCAGGAAGAGCTCACCCGGATTCAACAGAGCTTCACTACTATGCAGCAGCAAATGCAGTAACGATCCTGAATATAATAAAAGGCAGCGGTGTCATCCCCTGCTCTCTTCATTAAGGAACAAGGAGCATGACAGAAACCCGGCCCAGCCGGGTTTCTGTTTTTATGTGGCCTATTCCCTGCCTGTATCCCAAAAAAGCAAGCCAGAACCCCATCTGACCAGGTTTCTCTTTTGTGGATAAAATGAATGCGCAAGGGTCTTAGGATCACATACTCGCTTTAAACGCAAGCACAACCCCCCTTGGTTCACCCATCTATCTATCCGCAGATGTATACTATCATTTTTGCTCGATCTCGGTAACACATTCGTTTTTGATCTTCCCCACCAGGAACTGCAGGGCATCGATGACATGAGGCCTGATATCGCCTCCGATCAGAACATACATGATGTCATCCCCGACCTCCAGCTGGCCTTTGTTGAGCCATACCTTAATATAGAAGATGCCTTCCATATTATATGTCTCCGCAATCACCTCATCCACTTTAGCGGCATCGTAGGCGAATTCCATCCCCTTCACCGTGGAACCATCATCGAGTCCCTGGCGGACCTGAGCCTTGGGCGTTTCCCGTACCACCCCATTATGGATTAAATACATCCCTACTTGACTAGCCATGGGATGCGCCTTGGCTTCTTTAAGCCACTCATCTACCGGGGGCAATGCCTTTTTGGCCTTATTATTCATGAATACACACGCTCCTTCTAATTAGAATTCTCCCAATCTTGCGAAAACCATTCCATGAAATCATGATCCGACAAAGTGCCGGGCACAAAGTAAACAATCGGAGCAATACTCACTTTCGGACTTGGAAGCAGCATTGGAAAATTAACTTTGACCCGTGTGATTCGGTAAACGGCGGGACGGGACGAAATAGAATAAGCTCACAGACTCTCTGGCAGGCAGGCCACCCGGGCAATCTCGTTTACATAGACGATTTGTAGCTTGGTTCCATACAATTCACTCAAGCGTTCCTGTTCCAATATCTCATCCACGCTGCCCGTTTCCATCTGTCCGGTACGCGACAATACTCCAGCTGCCCCACCCAGCAGGATGGCATGGTCAGGATTGTGGCTGGTCATAATTACGGCATATCCTTCCTCTGACAATCTTTTGATCATGCGCAATGCTTTCATCTGGTTGCCATAGTCCAATGCCGAGGTAGGCTCGTCGAACAGTATCAGCTCAGGTTTTTGCACGATAGCCCGGGCTATTGAGGCCAACTGGCGCTCTCCCCCACTGATATGGGTCACCGGCTTGTGGGCAAAGTGGGTCAGGTTCATCATAGCGATGGTTTCATCCGCCAGCATATAGTCTTCCTGCTTGGGCTTACTAAAAATACCAAGATGAGGAGCCCGTCCCATGACGATAAATTCCCGCACCGAGTACCCATAGGTGACCAGAGTGCTCTGGGGCAAATAAGCTATCTTCTGAGCTATTTGGCTGGGAGACATATGATTCACATCTTTGCCGTCTATAAGTATTTCCCCAGCGGTAAGGGAATAAAGATGGGTGATGCAATTGAGCAGGGTGGATTTACCGGAGCCATTGGGCCCAAGAATCGTAAAAATATCACCTTTCTCAATTGAAAAGCTGACATTGTTTAATATGAGACGTTTGTCCTGGTATGCAAAACAAGCATTGTTGACTTCCAATAACGCTGCCAAATCAAATAATTCCCCTTTGCTTGATCAAAATCCAGGCGAAAAACGGGGCCCCGATAAACCCGGTCAGAATTCCTAAGGGCAACTCTCCCCCGGTAAGGGTCCGCGCTGCCGTATCTATAATTATCAGGAAACCAGCGCTCATAAGGGTGGCGGCCGGCAGCAATCTGACGTTGTCATTACCTACTACCATCCGCGCAATATGGGGCATGATCAATCCTATCCATCCTACCGTACCGCTTAAACACACCGCACTAGCCGTCAAAAGGGTAGCACATATGATGGCCACCCCCCGTTCCAGTTGCAGGTTGACACCCAGCAAACGGGCTTGTTCCTCTCCCAGAGAAAGGATATTGATACGCCAGCGCATCATGATCAGCACCATTCCGCTTATTATAATAATCGGTGCGATATTAAACAGGTTGTCATACGTCACCTTGGCGATGCTGCCCAATTGCCAGTAAACCATATCAGCCAACTCGGTTTCCGGATCAGCTATATACTTCATCAAGCCTAATATGGACATCATGAAACCGCCCACGATGACTCCGGATAGCACCAGGGCAATGGTTGATTTGCGACGCATTAGAAATGGGATAAGCAAGGTCAAGGATACCGCGGCCAAACCGCCAAAAAATGCAAACACCTGAATCTGGGCATTGCCCAATCCTAACAGAATAGCGCCGGCAGCACCCACGCAGGCTCCTGATGATACGCCCAGAATATCCGGGGAAACCAACGGATTCTCGAACATTCCCTGATAAGTCGCCCCGGCCAGGGAAAGCGCCCCTCCCACCAGAACCGCCGCCACAACACGCGGCATGCGCAGATTCATGACCACATCATGCATGGTTTGGTCCCAAGTCTGCTCCAAGGGCCAAACTTGGGAACCCAAAATTCGAACTACCTCCTCCAGGCTGACGTAATACCTGCCCAAAGCAAGTGCTGCTATGGCCAACACCATAACACCCAGGCTCAATACCAGCATGATCCTGCCGAGACTGCGATCCTGCGGCAGCTTTCTTGTTTTAATGGCCCCTTTGTTATGCATAGCCTCTTTCCTGCCCTGCTCACAATAAATGGTGGCAGAGGCATTCCTCATACCACCATTTACGTTCTACATTCTTATTGATTTCACCTATTCTCCCGTGGGTGAATTCTTGCCGGCCAGAATAGCATCAGCGTATTCGCTGGAAAGATCGTAATCCAGATAGTCTTTATAGAAATCTACCGTCATCTTCTTAAGATCCACATCAGCAAACTTGTCCGGATACAGGGTCTTGGCCATCCACACTACCTGTAAAGCCGATTCCGAACCAAATCTATCCCNNCACTGGAAGGTACCCTGGGGAATTCGATAAACATGCCCGTCTTTGATAGCCTTCAAATTGGCCAAGTTCGTGTCTGCCATCAGTGCTTTATGAGCAGTAGCCTGATTCAGGCCGCCTACCACGATGTAATCAGGATCGAGCTTGATCAATTCCTCGGGAGTTATTTCCTTGGTCATGCCCTGGAATAGCTCGGCGGTAGCTAGTTGTCCGCCGCCCATGGTTATCCATTCTTCCTGCATCGTCCCTGATCCGCCGGTGGAATAGGGAGTTTTGCCCGATTGCCCATCAAGATAATATACTGTCGGCCGGCTTTCATTCGGTACGTCGGCCAAACGGTCTTGCACCATCTTAATATTTCCATCCAGGTAACCAACGTAGGCTTGAGCCCTCGTGGTTGCATCCCCACCTAATGCCTCCCCGGTTTTCAATACCGATTCCTTGAGCCCTTTGTAATTATTAAACATCATGCAC
>LSQX01214095.1_pt1 | contig 14438 bp, 5 predicted proteins | sample 654561 | NCBI WGS metagenome assembly LSQX01 (sample SAMN04489861, study PRJNA283612) | anaerobic digester metagenome | isolation source: 4 biogas reactors fed with cattle manure at either 37C or 55C with and... | place: Denmark: Kongens Lyngby | collected 2014
GCCCCTGCCCGCAGTAGCGCGCCAAAGCCCATCCCCGTGGCCTGGGTATGCTCCCAGGCTACCTCGGTCCAGGAGCCCTCCGCCTTGGCCGCGGCGATGACCTTGGGGTCTATCACCCGCTGGTACATCTCCGTGGTCCGCGAGCGCAGCACCGCGACGGGATACCGTGTCGGGGTGATCCGAATCAGCGCCGGCCCGTACTGCTCCAGCATCCGCCCGGTTTCGCGCACCGCCGGGGCCAGATGTTCCATCCCCGCCAGAATAGCCTGCTTATGCCGCCCGCCGCTGTCATACCAGGGCATCAGCGTCAGCCAGATCCCCGCTGCCCCCTCGGCCATGCACATGCGCACCTGCGCTGCAATGTAGTTCCCCGTCCACTCCGGGGCCGGTGTGCGTTGGAACCAGCCGAGCAGCGGCCAGATGGGTTTACGTGCCCCGTACTTCTCTTGATGATGCCCCCGCACATACGACATGGAAGCCAGGGCCTCCGTCACCGGCCAGGACATCCAGTACGAGTAGATCTCCCAGTGGACGGCATCCATCTCTCCGTATAAGCCGCCCGGCGTCTGGAAAACCAGCCAATCCGGGCGCACTCTGTGCAGCTTCTCCACCATCGCCTGGTTATAGTCGGCCTCCGCCGGGCCTGCATAGTCGGCCCAGCCCGTCCATTCTGTCGCATAGCGCAGGTAGGGATCCTTATCCGGGATGATGCTGCCAGGTGGCAGGCACACCGGCCGGGGTGGTTCCTTACCGGTCTTGGCCTTCCACAGCTTCCGGCAGGAATCGCAGTAGCACGTCACTCCGCCGGTGTCGTTCCAGTCGTAGGCATGCATCCCCACCTCATCATCCACGCCGATCCCCATGACGCCGGGATACCCCACCATCTCCTGGACGGATTCCACGACGCGCTCACCGGCCATTCGAATGACCTCCGGGTTGCGCATGCAGGCCACCTTGTCCTGCGCCTTCGTCGTCCCCTCACAGTTCATGAAGACCTGCCCCAGCGCACGCTTCTGCTCGTCAGTCAGGCCGGTGTAGACGCTCCGCAAGGCATTGCCATGCACCACCAGGTAGATCCCGTGCCGCAGCGCCTCATCCGGCGAGATCCCGTGTAGGTAGGCGCAGTTCATGCCCAGATCTCGCAGCTCCTGGTACGGATCCCCACCTGCACTGAGGGGCCGGCTGGTGAAGTTCCCGTACCACACCTCTGGCCGCTGTGCGGGACGCAGGTACAGCCCCACGCTCTCCACCGTCTCCTCCCCTCGCCTCAGTTCCAACGCATAGTTGCCCACGCGGTACGGCGCGGTGTCAATCCTCGTTGACCCGTCGTCCGCCAGTGCCAGGTTCCAGCTCCCTGGCACTGTCACCCCGCGCAGTCGCAGGCCCAAACCCTCACGCGCCCCCGCGACGGTCACGCTCACCACTTCACCTCGCAGGTACGTCTGCCGCGCGAGCTGCACCTGATTCTCCGCCGCCGCTGGTCCACCCAGCGCTCCCCAAACCACGACATACAGCCAACAACTCACTGCCACCAGATACCCACTGAATGATCTCATCCACTGCTCCCCCTTTCAGCTTGCCAGGTGTTTGCTGTCGTAAAGCAATTCTTGAACCCACACGCCCTCGTGCTGCCGTTCCAGAGTGTCTCTTCACGTAAGAAATACGCTATCTCACCCCTCTTCTCCTGCTCCCTGCCTCCCACAAGCAGGAGAATCAAGTCTTGCATCGAACTATGCAAAGACCGATTGGAACTCAGCTTCTCCTTCTGCTCCAGAGCTGAGTTGATCTGTGAGCGAAGACAGACTGCTTCCTCGCCCCGCCAGCAAGGAGGACAACCATGCCGCACCGTATCCCAGCCTTGTTCATCGTTGCTCTGGTAGTCGCCAACCTCTTGTCCGGACCCGCCCCCACCGCCGCCAGCCCCGCCATCTTCTGGGCCTCGGACCCTGTGCGCCCGGGTGAAGTGGTGCTCGTCCAGGGCGGCAACTGGGGCGAAGCTCCGTTTGTGGAGCTTTCCTGGCTGCGCGATGACCGACCTGGCGTTCCCGGTTCGTCCGCCACCTCGCGGTCTCACAAGGTAGAGGCCGTCATCCCCCTCCAGGCCAACTCCTCCACGGTCAAGTTCCTCCTCCCCCCCAGTTGGTATGACGGCGTGTACGCTCTCCGGGTGAAGTCCGGCGAGAGCTTCTCCGCCCCAGTCCTGCTCAACGCCCCCGATATCTGGTGGCCGCAAGGCGACTGGGGTGCCGAGGCCTCCCCCGGCGGCTGGCTCCGCATCTTCGGCAAGAGTCTCAGCTTCTCTGGCAAGGCCCAGGTTCTCCTCCGCGGCGCGGGCAAGGACCTGACCCTCACGCCCACTGTACCTGATGCCTGGTCACTCACCCTCAACCTCCCCGCGAACCTGGTCCCTGGCGAGTACCAGGTCTGGGTCCACAACACCCGTGGCGGACCCGACACCTGGCGCAGCGCCGGCTCCATGCTGATCAAGCCTCACCCGCCCCTGTGGAAGCCGGACGTCTTCGATGTCCGCGACTACGGCGCTCAACCCAACTCCCCCTTTGAAGCCACCGTGGCGATTCAGGCCGCCCTGGACGCCGCCGGTGAGAACGGTGGCGGGATCGTGCATCTCCCTCGGGGACGCTTCCAGATCAACGCCACTCTGTGCATCCCCCGCTTCGTCCTGCTGCGCGGCGCGGGAGCGGACCTCACCCAGCTTTACTGGCGTGACCGCGTACAGCCGCTTGATACCCTTATCCAGGGAACCAACTCCTTCGGCTGCGAGGACTTCTCTGTCTTCGCCGTCAACCACATCGGCGGCGTGGCCGCTGACGACGGCAGCAAGCCCGAGGCCGGCAACGTCTTCCTCCGGCGACTCAAGCTGCATCTCAACCGCTTCGAACAGGTCTCGGCTGCCGAGGCCGGACGCCGCCTCCTGCCCATGGGCGGGCAGGGCACGCATGGCCCCAACGCCATCTCCGGTGGGGGCGAGAACTTCCAGTGCACCGACTGCGAAATCTACTCCTCTCGCAGCCCCTTCGCCTTCAGTGGCCTCCGTCATGGCTTGATTCGCAATAACCGCTGCTTCCAGGGCGACACCGCCCACGGCATCGGCGGCTCCCAGGTCATCTTCGAGGACAACGCCGTCCTGGGCGGCCCCGTCGCCCGTGGCGGCTATGACTATGTGCAGCGCGACTGCTATTTCGCCCGCAACCGCATCGGCCAAATGTCGCTCGCGGACGCCGAAATCTTCACTACCGACGGCGGCAACACTCAGCAGGTCAACCTCTCCGGCTCCGGCGTACGCTTCACCCTCGACGCCGACGTCAACTGGCGCACCTGGACCCGCAGCGACTCCCGGCCCGTGTATCTCTTCATCACCAACGGCACCGGCGTCGGGCAGTATCGTCGCATCATCTCTTATAACGGCCGCGACCTCGAGCTTGATCAGCCCTGGGCCGTCCCCCCCGATGACACCTCTACCGTCACCCTTTGCCCCGCCTTCACGCGCTACCTCGTGATTGACAATGAGTTTCACGACGGCGCCATCGTGCAGGACTATACCTGGGGGATGGACTGGATCTTCGCCGGCAATCGGCTCGCCCGCGTCGGCGGCATTCACAACGCGGGCCGTGGCAAGATTCCTAACTGGTACACTCAGTATTTCGCCAACGAGATCATGGTCGGCAGCAGCACCCGCGGCCCCTGGAATGAACAGCCGCCCACCGACGCTCATCTGCAAGTTATCGGCGATTCCGCCCGCTGCGCCATCTTCCGCCATAACCTCCTGCACAACAACGCGCGTCTCGCAGTCACGCAGCGAGTGCACGACGTAGTCCTGGAGCGCAACACCGTCCGCGACGCCGACGTGGGCATCGAGGTCGCCACTGGCGCCCAGGGCATCGTTCTCTGGCGCAACCAGTTCGAGCGCGTAGCCCAGCCACTCTCCGGTGTCGGAGAGCAGGTCCTGATGCACCCCGTCGAGCGCCTGCTCGACCGCCTGCTGGCCGCAGGCGTAATCCCCGCCGACCTGCAAGCCGACCGCGCCTGGAGCGCCGCCCTCCAGAAGCTCGCCAAGCTTCAAGAGCACCCTCTCGGCGCCGAAGGCCTCCAGGAGTCCATGCAGGCCTGCCAACTTGAGCTACTTCAGGCTGCCGCCACAGGCTTACCGGAAGGGCAGTCTCTGGACCTCCTCCAGGCTCTCACCGGTCTGACCCTCCAGGAAGCCTCCTCGCCTGCCCTGCAGATTCTCTTAACCAACGGTTCCGGAGGCACAGCTGAGACCAGCCTCCTCACCTCGCTGCCCGCTTGGTCCTCTCCTCTGACCCTGACCCTCGCCTTCTCGCCCCTGCCTGACTGGCAGTTCCCCGAACCCCAGCCTCTGGCCCTGAAGCCCGGCGGCAGTGTCACGGCCAAGCCCACCCTCACCCTCCCCGTTGGCACCTGGGGTAAGCCTCACATCCCCGTCTCCTACACTGCCACCGGCGATGGCTGGGCGCTGCACGGTGCCGGGCGCTTGCAGCTCGGCACGCGCGGCAGTTCCGATTACCTCACGCAGTGGATGATCGTCGGCCCCTTTGAGGCTGAGAAGCCCGGTGTCCTGGGCGAGACAGTCTATCCCCCTGAGCGCCGTCTTGACGTGGCCGCCGTGGCTCCAGGTCTCGAGGGCGAGGTCCGCTGGGAGCCTGTCTCTCTGGCCACCGCTCCTTACATCGTGGACTTCACCAAACTCTATGGCCCGCACGAGAAGGGGGTGGCCTTCGGCGTCGCGGTCCTCCGCGTCAAACGGCCCACCACCGTCGCCATCACCACCAACCCTCCCGGGGGCAGCACCTACGCCGCTGGCGTGACTTACCTTAACGGCGAGCGTATCGGCACCCCCGACCGCTACCAGGCCCGCCAGGTCTCCCGCACGCTTCCTGCTGGTGACAACGTCCTTCTGATTGGCGTCGCGCAGACCGGCAATACCTGGCGCCTCAGCGCCCAGGTTGAGGTCTCCCCTGCCGCAGAGCCCGGCGACGTGCAGATAGTCCCCGCGGACCAGCTCCTCCAGGTCGCCGCCCTCACTCCGCCTCCTCTGGCCGACCTCCCCCAGGGCCCGGACCTGCCCTTCTCCGGCGGTCACGATTGGAAGCCGGTCTACGAGGACGACTTCAACCGCGACAAACTCGGTCCGGAGTGGGTGCCCTACGAACCCCAGGCCTGGTATGAGGGCCAAAGCTGGGCCCTGCGCAGCGGCCATCTGGCCAGTGGGGCCAGCAGCTACTTCGAGTATCTGACCTACGCCTTCCCCGTCTCCGCCCCGCTGCGCATCGAGTGTGATCTAACTGGCGCGCCTGACCGCGATCCCGCCTCCCTGATCGCCTTCACCCTGACCCCCCGCAACCAGGTCGGCAACCGCCGGCTCTGGGGTGACGTCAATGGCGCCGGCTACATGATGACTGTCGGCTGGAATCCCCCCATGTCGAACCACCTCTGGCGGCAAGAAAAGGAACTGCTCGCCAACGCCGAGGGCCCCTTCATGGAGATCGGCAAGACCAAGCACGTCATCGCCCAGTTCGCTCCGCCGCACCTGCTGCTGGTAGTTGACGGCCAGGTTAGCCTGGAGCACACCGACCCCGACTGGCTGCCCGGTCTGGATGCCTTCTCGCTGATGAACGGCTTTGGCCGCGACTGGATAGATAACCTCCGCATCTACACCGCCGCAGAGTAGGACCGGCCTCTCGCCTGTCCGGGGTTCACCCTGCTCCCTCCTCCTGCGGGGGGAGGAGGGAGGCGGCAAGACCTGTGCGCTGCGCTTCGCCCTCGAGAAGGACTCCCCTCCTCTATGGCGAATTGCGCTATTCACACCTCCGGTCCGGAGGTCCCAGACAATGGCCCCACAGCTAAGTCTCAGCAACCTTGAGCCTACTGTCTGCCTGCGGCGAGACGGCAGCCGCCTTCGCCAGCTCGTCCGCGTCACGGTCGAGAATCCGGGCCCGCCTCTTGGCGCAGGCCTGACCGCCTCCGCCGCTGGCCTGACCACTACCGCCGACCTCGGCCAGGTCCCCTCCGGCCAGTCGGTACATGACTTCTTCCTGGACGAGCTTTCGGCCCCCACCACCGTCGAGTTTTCCCTGCACGCCGCCGGAAGCCTGGCCGACCATCGCCTTGTCCCCTGGCAACCTCCGCCCCACTTTACGGTCCACGTGGTCCAGCGTTCCCATCACGACGTCGGATACACCGGGCTGGCTTCGCTGGTCCTCCCCGAGATGGCCGGGTATCTCGACGAGGCCCTCGACATGGCCGCCGCTACCGACGACTACCCCCAGGACGCCCGCTTCCGGCTCACTCTTGAGAATGTCTGGTCGCTCTGGCATTTCCTCCAGACCGCCTCCCCGACCCGTAAGGCCCGCCTGCTGGAGTTGCTCCGCTCCGGGCGCTTCGAGATGACCGCCTTCTTCGGAAACATGACGCCCGAGCTCTGCGGCTCCGAAACCCTGGCCCGCACGCTTTACCACGCCGCTCGCCTTCAGCGCGAGTATGGCCTGCCCCTGCTCACGGCGGAGCACAACGACGTCCCCGGCCTGAGCTGGGGGCAGTGTCAGGTCTTGCTCAGCGCTGGCCTCCGGCTCTTCTGCCCCGGTCTCCCCAACTACTGGGCCTGGTCGCAGGCCCTCGAGCTACAAGGCTTCTGGGACGAGCAGATCCTCTTCCCCCACGGCGTACCCGGTGCCTTTTGGTGGGAGGCCCCCTCTGGCCAGCGCCTCCTGCTCTGGCATTCGGGTGTAGGGGCGGGGGGATCGGCCCGGGGTAACCTTCCGGGCCTCCCCGAGCGCCTGGCGGAGCTGGCCGCGCAAGGCTGTCCCTATACGGTCCTGCGCTGGCCCTCTATCGGTGGCAGCCGTGACAACTCGCCGTACACCCTCGAGTACGCGCAGACTATCCAGCGCTGGAACGAGACCTGGACTTATCCCCGGCTGATCTGCAGCACCAACGCGCTCTTCTATGCTGACCTGGCCCCCACCCTCCCTGCTGATCTGCCCGTCTTTCACGGCGAGCTCCCCGGCCAGGACTATCCCGCGGGCGCCACCAGCACCGCCCTGGCCACCGCGGCCAACCGCGGCAATCATGCCACCCTGCCTGCCGCTGAGACGCTGGCCACCGCCGCCAGTCATCTCTGCGCTTATCCCTATCCGGCCACTGACCTCTGGACCGCCTTCGAGGACGTCATATACCACGATGAGCACACCTGGGGCCATAGCCGCAACGTCGGACCTGCCAAGATCGCCTCGGAAGCAGAGAAGGCGGTCCATGCCCATCGCGCCGCGGCCCTGGGCCATGATGTCCTCCGCAAGGCCATGGCCCAGCTCGCCGACCAGGTGGCGCTGGAGGAGGAGGGTTTCTATCTCTGCGTCTTCAATCCCGAGGCTCTCCCCCGCACCGGTCCGGTACGCCTGCCTCTGCGTGAGATAGACAACGCCAGCAGCGCCATGCACTGGGTCCCGCCCGAGGAGGACCCCGAGGGCCATGGCTTCTGGCAGGGGGTGGCGCTGCTCACTCGCGGACCGGCCATCCTCCCGCCGGAGCTGGTCGCTGGCGGATTTTCTCTCCTCGATGTCGCCACCGGCGAGACCGTCCCCCATCAGCTCGTGGACCTCACTGCCCCTCATGACCCGGTGCCCTACGCCCCCGAGCGCGTGGGCAGCGCCGTTGGCGGGCCCCATTGCGGGATGCTTGACCTGCCGCACGGCCTGGGCCGCGACCTCTGTTTCCTGGCCCGCGAGGTCCCCGCCTGCGGCTATCGCACCTACCGCTTGCTCCCTGGTACGACAGGCGTCTCGCCTGTCGGTGCGTCGGACATCTCGCCTGTCGGTGGCTCGGGCGTCCCGCCTGTGCCTCCCCTGTCCCCCCTCCCCTGCCAGGGGAGGGGGCTAGGGGGTGAGGCAGCCCTGGAGAATGCTTTTTATCGCCTCGAGGTGGACCCCGCGACCGGTGCCCTCACTAGCCTGTACGACAAGTCCCACCAGCGCGAGTTGGTGGATGCCTCCTGCCCCCACCCCTTCGGTTCCGTCATCGTGCGCAGCCCGCTCTCTGAGGAGGAGTTCCTGCTCGAAAACGTCCACGTGAGCCAGCGCGAGTCCGGGCCTCTCTGTGCCTCGCTGCTCATCACCGGCTCCGCCCCCGGCGTGCCGCAGATCACCCAGACTGTCACGCTCTACAGCGATGTGCCCGAGGTGCATTTTGCGGCCCGCCTGCTGAAGGATTGCACGCCGCTCCAGGAGGTCAGCCTGGCCTTCCCCTTCGCCGCCCAGCGACCGCAGTGGCGCTATGAGGGCAACTTCTCGGCGCTTGATCCGGCCACCGACCTCCTGCCGGGCGCCTACTGGAACCGCCTCACCGTCCAGAACTGGGTGCATATCACTGACGGCGATTTTCACCTGCTTTGGTCTAGTCTGGATGCGCCTATCGTCTCCCTCGCCGGCCTCTGGCCGGACTACCTCTCCCCTGCGCACCGCTGCCATCTCGACCAGCGCCTGCAGCGCCCGCCGGTCAGTCTCGAAGCCCTCTCGCGGAACGGCTGGATCTACTCCCATGCCATGCAAAACAACTTCGACACCAATTTCTCTCTGACTCAGGTGGCCGACGTGCTATTCCGTTATGTCTTCACCACTCACAGCGGTCTGCTTTCCGACGGCCAGTGCGCGCTCTGGGGGCGCCAGGCTGTGAGTCCGCTCACGGGCACCTTCACCAAGCGCCCTGGTGCAGGGACCTTGCCCCCCACCGCCGGATTTCTAGAGCTTGATAGCGACGAGGTCCTTCTGCTCGCCTGCAAGCATGCCGAGGACGGGCGCGGGCTTATCCTCCGTCTGTGGAATCTCGCCGACCGGTCGGTCCGCGCGCCCGTCCGGCTCCCGCTGGTGGAGATAGCCCAGGTCCTGCCAACTAACCTGATCGAGGAAGACGGGGGGCTTGCCCTTCCCAGCCACCCGCATGAGTTCACCGTCGAGATCCCGGCCCGCGCGGTGGCCACGGTCCGCGTTCTGCCTGTGGAGACCCTTCCATGAATCCCACCCAATTCGCCCGAGTCTTTCCCTTCGGTTCTCATCTCTGCCGCGAGCCGATGCCGCCCCTGGACGAGCTCAAACACGACATGGAGAATCTGCAGCGCCACGGCTTCAACCTGATTAAGCTCCAGGAGCACTGGGCCCTGGACGAGCCGGTGGAGGGAGAGTATGACTTCTCCCGCTACGAGGAGCTTATATCTCACGCCGCCACGCTCAACCTCGGTGTTTACCTCGGCCTCACCTGCGAGCAGGCCCCCTCCTGGCTCTGGCGCAAGCACCCTGACTGCCGCATGATCGGGCGCAACGGCCTGCCCCTGGTCTACGAGGCTCAGACCACGCTTCCCGCTGACGGCAAGCCTGGCCCCTGTTACGATCACCCCGGAGCCATGGAGGACCAGCTCCGCTTCATCCGCCAACTCGCGGCCACCCTCGGACGCTTCGAGAACCTGGTGGTCTGGAATACCTGGCAGGAGATCGGCTACTGGGCCGAGGCCCTGGCAGGCCAGCCCGTCTGCTATTGCCCCCACACCCTGCACACCTTCCGCGCCTGGCTCCGGAGCGAGTATGGAGACCTTGACACCCTCAACCGCACCTGGAATACGCGCTACAGCGACTGGGAGGACGTCATGCCCGATCGTGGCACTCGCCAGTCGCCCTGCGCCGTGAATATCGCCTGGGCCTATTACATGGACAATGTCCAGATCCCCCGGGTGCTCCGCGCCCGCGCCGAAGCCCTTCGAGACGCTGATCCTCTCCACCGCCCCGTCTTTGCGCACAAGGCGGCGCCCACGATCGGCGCTGGTCAGGACTGGACCTATGCCCGTTGCCAGGACTTTCTCGGCTCCTCCTGCTACCCCGCCTGGTCTCCCTTCCAGCCCTGGGACGATCGCCCGGACCCCGTGGACGAGGCCGCCTATCATCATGCCTCTCTTCTGGCCGAGATGTACTCGGTCGCGCTGCAGTACGATTACCTCCGCTCCTGCCAAGCCCCTGGCAAGCCGGTCTGGGCTGCCGAGTTCCAGGGTGGGCCGGTCAACACGGGTTTGCACAAGGGGCGTGTCCCTTCCGCCGAGGATCTCCGCCGCTGGGTACTTACCGCTGTCGGCTCGGGTGTTACCGCCCTCTCTTTCTGGGTTACGCGCGCCGAGATCATGGCCGGTGAGACCAACGGCTTCAGCCTGCTCGACAGCACCGGCGACACCACCTCCCGTTTCGAGGAGGCCTCCCGCCTGGGCCAGCTCCTCAACACCCATCCCGACCTCTTCGGCCAGCCCACGTGGCCTGGCGCTCCCGTCGCTCTCCTGGTGGACGAGTGGAACTGGCAGCTCGAACGGCTGCTCGACCTCCCCGGTCAATTGCCCTACAGTGTACGTGGCTGGCACCGCCTGCTCTGGGAGGCGGGCATACCCGTGGACTTCCTCGAGGCCCGCCATCTGCAGGAAACCGACCTGAGCCGCTACCCGGCGCTAGTCTGGCCCTTCCCCCTGAGCGCCTCCGAGGACCTCGTCCAAACCCTCTCCGCCTACGTTGCCGCCGGCGGCAACCTGATCAGCGAGGCCTGTCCTGGTCGTCTGAGCCGTCAGGCCTTCGCCAGCCGTGGCGAGCTCTCTCCCGCCGCCCGTGAACTCTTCGGAGTTGAGCACGCTGGTCTGGTCATGGTCAGTGAGCCGGAGCGCCCGCACCGCTGGCTCCCTCGCGAGCGCACCTGGGGGGAGTTTGCGCCACCTGCCTTTCTGCGCGGTACTGGTCTCCTGGACGGGCAGCAGGCCCGCGCGAACTTCTACCTTGAGACCTTCACCTGTCGCGGTTGCGAGCCCTGTCTCTTCGCTGGCGAGGCTGTGGCCGGTACGGTGCGTCAGGTCGGCTCCGGACGTGCCTGGCTCCTGGGTACGCTCTTGGGCCACAGCGGTACTGCTTACCGTGAGGAGCACACGCCCGCCTTCGTCCGCGCGCTGCTGGCCGGCTCTGGCGTTTCCCCAGCGCACCCTGGTCGTCTCCTGCTGCGCAAGCGCGTCACTCCCGCCGTCGAGGCCTGGCTCTTCACCAACCCCCTCCCGGTCGCCGTGACCGAGCAGGTGCATGTCGCTGGCTGGGCGAAGGTTTTGGACCTGTGCGGTGAGGTCCCTACTCGCCACGGTGATCAGGTAGAACTGACCGTCGCGCCTGGTGACGTACAAACGCTGATTCTGCAGAAGGCTTAGTGAAAGAACTCTAGCTTGGCGGCCCCTCTCCCTGTCATCGGAGGGGTTCGATAGCCAATATGACAGGTCCGCCGTCCATCGGGAGGCTGCCCCAGGGTACAAGAGGACGGTGTCTCTCCCTGTATAGGCAGGCCTTCATTACCAGCATGCTACGTTCATGAGAGGAGCTCGACCTCATGACCTCCAAAGAGCGCCTGCTCGCCACCTGGGAAGGCCGCCCTGCCGATCATCTTCCCCTTACCACCTGGTGTTTTGGCTTCCCCGCACCTGACCATCTTCGCTGGTCCCGCGACGGCGTCGAGCGTGCCTTCTGGTACTCTCTCCGCCTCGAGCATATCCATACCCTCCCCCAACCCTGGACCCTGGAGGACGACTTCCAGCGCGTGCTGGCCTGGCGCGAGGTGGGGATTGATGATGTGCTCGATGTATCCGTGCCCTGGAGCTTCAGTCCGGAGGTGACCTGGCAGGATTCTCTTCTCCCCCGCGGCGAGGCCGATCCCCGCTACCCGGTCCTGGTCCGTGAGTACCAGACCGCTGCAGGTCCCCTTCGCCATGCGATTCGGCAGACCGGTACCGAGCCTCCTGGCTGGGTAGTACAGCCCGATCATGTGCCTCTTTTCGAGGACTACAACATCCCCCGCGCCGTCCAGCCACCCATCAGCAGCCCCGCGCACGTTGCGGCCGTGCGCTCCCTCTACGCCCCGCCCGATGCTGCCGCGCAGGCCTGGTTCGCCGACCGGCTGGCCCGGGTACAGGACTTCGCCTCTCGCGAAGCGGTGCCGGTGCAGGCCTGGTCGGCCTTCGGCATGGATGCCGCGGTGTGGCTGGCCGGTACCCAGGGCGCGATCATGCTGGCCCTGCTCGAACCTGCCGTCTTCGCTGAGTTGATGGAGATCATTCTGGCCGCGGATCTCGCTCGCACCGAGCTGGCGGCCTCGCATCCCGGCGTGGACATGGTGGTGCAGCGCGGCTGGTACTCCTCCACCGACTTCTGGTCTCCCCAGCTCTTTGACCAGTTCGTCTTCCCCGGCCTAACCCAGCTCGTCGAGGTCGCCCACCGCCACGGCAAGAAGTATGCCTATGTTATGACCACCGGCGTGTCCGTCCTCGGCCCGCGCCTCGCCGACGCCGGGGTGGATGTCTTATACTTCGTGGACCCGGTCCAGGACGCCCTCTCCGTCGAGACCGCTCGCGACCTGCTCGGAGATCGCCTGACTCTATGTGGTGGAACCAATGCTCTTTCTCTACAGTCCGGCGACCCCCAGCGTATCCGCGAGGAGGTCCGCCGTGCCTGCGAGGTCTTGGGACCCACCCACCGCTTCATACTGCACCCGGTGGATGCCATCTTCCCAGACACCCCCTGGGCCGGAGTGGAGGCTCTCCTCGAGGCCTGGCAGCAATATCGCTAAGCGCTCTTGCTTGGGACGACTTCTCTACGGGTAGGACAGCCGTCTCGCCCGTCTGCCGCACGGTTCTCACCGGTAGGACAGGCGTCTCGCCTGTCCTCCGCGAGCGGTGGGGTGGGCCTCCGTCTTCGTGTAGGGGTGCGATTCATCGCACCCGGTGGAGGTTGTTGCGCTGGCCTCCGCACCTCCCCTCCCTGAGGGGAGGTCGGCGACGTCTGCGCCGCCGGGTGGGGTCCTCCGCCCTCTCTGCCTGAAGGAGACTTGCCATGTTCGACCATCTGAAGCCTCTCAAACCGCGCGTTGCTGTCTCTGCCGTTTCCAGCCCTCTGGAAGTGGGCGCTGACCGCGCCCCACAGGCTGCACGGGATCTTGCGGCCTTACTGGAGCAAGCCGGGTGCGAGGTCCTCCTCCTGGAGCCGATCGGTACTGCCGACCAGGCCACCGCCTCCGGCCAGCAACTGGCCGCTGCCCAGGTGGATGCGCTGGCCCTCGCTCCTGTCTCCTGGTTCGAGGATTACCTGGTCCTCGATCTTCTGGAGGAGTGCCCGCTGCCCCTGCTCCTGTGGCCGCTACCTGGCATGGAGACCGGCGCCCTGTGCGGCACGCAGCAACTCACCTGTTTCCTCCAGCAGCTCGGCCGCCCCTACCGCGGCCTCTTCGGCCCGCTGGAGCCTGGCTCCATGCTGGACCAGGCGCTGGTCTTTCTGCGCGCTGCCGCCTTGCACCGCCGTCTGCGCCGCGCCCGCGTCGGTCTGGCCGGACACCGGGTCGGTGGCATGACCTATACCGCTCCCCACGAGCTGGCCCTCAAGCGGGCCCTGGGCCCTCGAGTCGTGCCCCTGGACCTGCCCCAGTTTCTCGCCCGCGCCGCCGCCATGTCTGCTGAGGAGGCTCGCCGTCTCTGGGAGCAGGTCTTGCAGAAGGTAGGCCGCTCTATCGTCAACGAGGCTGACGGCCTGGACGCCATGCAGGTCTATCTGGCCGCCCGCGAAGTCATTTCTGAGGAGCGGCTGCACGCCATAACTTTTGGCTGCTACCCGCACCTCATGGGTCGCGTTTGCCTGGCGGGCTCGCTCCTCGCGGACGAGGGGCTACCGATGGCTTGCGAGGGGGACGTCAACGGCGCAGTGGGACAGCTCATCCTGGCCTCGCTCACTGCCCAGCCCACACAGCACACTGACTGGCTGGAGCCGCTTCCTGACGGCACCGTGGTCTTCACTCACTGCGGCTCCGGCTCCTTCTGCCTCGCCGAGAGGCCGGCGGACATCACCCTCAGCCCGGTCCGGCTGATGACCCAGGGCGTCTGCGCACTCTTTCCCGTGCGCCCCGGCCCCGTCACCCTGCTCAACGTCATCCCTCACGCCGCCGGCTATCAGATCGCTCTCCTCGAAGGCGACGCCCTGAGCACCGAGATGGTTTTTCCCGGCAATCCTCTGCGCGTGCAGTTCCCGCGCCTCACTGAAGAGATCCTGGCCTGGATTTACGATCAAGGCTTGGGCCATCACTGGGTGGCCGGGTTCGGGCACGTCGGCACAGAGGTGCGGGCGCTGGCCTCCCTCTGCGGCCCCTCGTTGAGGCTGGTCCAGATGTAACCACCGTCTTCTTCCTCCAGCCAGGAAAGAAGCACCTCTTCCGGCGGGATAGGCCCCTGTTCTTTGTCTTCGTGCAGAGGTGCGATCCATCGCGCCCAGGGAGTGAGGCCTCTGGGGCGGTGGCCGCTGAGGGGGTGAGGCCTCCGTGCCGTTTCCCGTCGGGGCGGCAATCGCGGGTCCGCCCGCGATTGCCGC
>LSQX01101400.1_pt7 | contig 14437 bp, 11 predicted proteins | sample 654561 | NCBI WGS metagenome assembly LSQX01 (sample SAMN04489861, study PRJNA283612) | anaerobic digester metagenome | isolation source: 4 biogas reactors fed with cattle manure at either 37C or 55C with and... | place: Denmark: Kongens Lyngby | collected 2014
AAGATCTATAAAGAGCTGCCGCTCAAGCTTAAAACTCCATTAAAAAAGAGAGCCTGACCTTTAAAGGGCGATGACTCTCCTGTTTATAAAAAATAAACAAACGTTAATTATAAATCAATTTTGACTCTTTTGTGATGGCTTTAACCCCAATAAATCGGAAATGGTCACAATCTCATAGCCTTCAGCCTGCAGTTTGGGCAGGATGACCTTTAGGGCACGCAAATCTTTTTTACGTCCGTGCAAAAGAATGATGCTGCCATTTTGTGTTTTCTTAAGGATTTCTTTGGCATCCGTCGAGTCAACATCCCAAAGAGCAACATGTTCATACCCTGCTTCATTGATGACTTTTGCAAAAGCGCTTTTGGTGCCCCGCTGGCGGCCCGCGCCGTAAGGATAACGCACCGTATTCATTTCGTGACGATATCCCAGGGTTTTCTCAAGGCGGTCCTCCATATTATTGAGCTGTGCCAGGATACTCGTACGGCTTGCCTCATCCAAGTTTTTATGGGTGTTGGAATGATTACCAAGTTCATGCCCCTCATCCAGAGCCCGCTGCCAATTGTCTTTGTCCCGAGGCATGATATTTACACCGATGGGATAGAGTGTGAATTTGCAATTATATTCTGCGGCAAGATCTAAAAACTCCGGCAGAAGATCAGGCTCGAACCAATCGTCAATGGTAATGGCAATTCGCTTCTCATCGCGGCTGCCAAAAGTATATTGGGTGATATAACTCGGTCTTTCCTCACCCAGGACATTCATAATCATTAAACAGCACAAGAGGCTGATAGCTAACAGTTTTCGCAGGATAATCACCCTCCTTATTTGGGTTTAGTATAGAGAAATCAGACTATGCTGTCAATGAAAACCATCCATTCATCCAAGAATCATACGATCGGGGATCTCCTCGTCGCTGCCTTTGGCTTTTTCAAAGAGCCTGAGCAAATCTTCAACCGTCAGGATGCGTTTTTCTTCGCCTGAAACATCTACAGCAATCGTGCCGCCGGACATCATAATCAACCGGTTGCCATAACGTATGGCATCGCGCATGTTATGAGTCACCATCATGGTGGTGAGATTTTCTTCTCTGATGATGTGGTCGCTGATGTCGAGTACTTTCTTTGCAGTTCGGGGATCAAGCGCAGCGGTATGTTCATCCAGCAGCAAAAGCCTGGGATTTTTCAAGGTCGCCATCAGCAGTGTCAGCGCCTGACGCTGTCCGCCTGAAAGGAGCCCTACTTTGGATGTCAGCCTGTCTTCCAGCCCCAGGTCAAGTGTTTTTAATAAATCTCTGTATTCAAGCCGCTCTTTGGCTGTTACACCCCAGGAGAGGCCGCGGCGCTCGCCCCTGCGCTTTGCCAGCGCCAGGTTCTCCTCAATGTTCATATCGCCGCAGGTACCCCGCATGGGATCTTGAAAGACTCTCCCCAGATACTTGGCGCGCTTGTACTCAGGCATACGCGTCACATCTATATTACCCAAAACAATGCTTCCGCTGTCAGGCGGATACACTCCGGCTACGCAATTGAGCAAAGTAGATTTACCTGCCCCATTCCCGCCGATGACGGTTACAAAGTCTCCCTCGCCCAGGCTTAAGCTGACATTTTCAAGGGCTGAGCGCTCGTTGACCGTGCCCCTGTTAAAAATTTTATTTAACTTAGCAACTTGCAGCATCTTACTGCCCTCCTGACAAACTGGGCCGCTTGCTTTGTGCGAACTTCTTGATATTTGGCAAAGAGAGCGCCAATATGACCGTGATAGCTGTGAACAGCTTGAGATCGTCAGCGGGCATACCCAGCCTTAGCACCAAAGCAATAATAATGCGATAGATGATGGCGCCAAACACCATACTGGTCAAGCGTATAAAGAAACTGCGTTTGCCAAACAGTACTTCGCCAATAAATAAGGAGGCCAAGCCAATCACTATGGCACCTGTCCCCATCTGCAAATCAGCATAGTTTTGGGATTGGCCAATCATTGCTCCTGACAGCGCAATCAGTCCGTTTGACAGCATCATCCCTAAAATAATTGTTGTATCGGTGTTGATGCCCTGTGCACGGACCATGTCCGGGTTGTTACCGGTTGCTCGGATGGCACTGCCTATTTCAGTGCCAAAAAACCAGTAAAGCAGAGCAATAATGCTGATACAGACAAACAGCCCAACAACTATGACGGAGGAACCCTTATCAAGTTTAAACAGTTCACTGATGGGGCTGTAAATGGTTCGCATGCGAAGTAGCGAAATATTTGCTCTGCCCATCACCCGCAAATTGATTGAAAACAGTGCCGTCATGGTCAGGATACCCGACAGAAGGGAGGGTATTTTAAACTTTGTATGCAAAATGCCATTGCACAAACCGGCCGCCATGCCGCAGACAATGGCCAGCAGCATCCCGCTGATCGCGCTGCCGCCGCCAAAAATTGTCTTGGCGGCAACCGCAGCCCCCAATGTGATGGAGCCTTCTGCCGTCATATCCGCCATGCCAAGCACTGAATAGGTGATATAAACACCAATGGTCATAACCGCCCAAAGCAGCCCCAGCGAAATGGCACCGATGATAATTTCCTGCATGATAACTCCTTACAACCAATAAGTGACAGGGCGGCCAAAGCCCCAGGCTTTGACCGCCGCTGCAATGATCAAAATCTTATTTTACGAATTCTAACAGCTCTTGGGGAATTTCAAGGCCCAGCGCTTCGACGTTCTCTTTGTTGATGGCATAGTTAAAGCTGGATTGTGCCTCAATGGGCATTTTGGATATGTCAGCGCCGTCCAAGACCTTGATGGCCATAAGGCCGGTTTGATAGCCCAGGGTGTAATAGTCGATGCCCAGGGTAGCAGTACCGCCGGCAAAGACCATGCCTTCTTCACCGCAGATGACGGGAATTTTTTTAGCCAGTGTAATCTCAGCCACGATTGGCATTGAAGAGGCTACCACGTTGTCTGTGGGAATATAGATGGCATCACACTCACCCACCAGAGACTGGACTGCTTGCTGCACATCATTTGAATTGGTGACCTTCACCTCGACCCACTGCATACCGAGACCTTCAATCGCCGTTTTGGCAAGGTCAGCCTGAAGGACTGAGTTGTCTTCACTTCCGGTGTAGAGAAGGCCTACTGTCTTGGCATTGGGAGCGAGCTGTTTTAACAGCGCTATCTGATCGGCTACCGGATTCATATCGGTTGTTCCCGATACATTGTAGCCGGGCTCTTCATTTGATTTGGCAAGCCGTGCGACCACGTAGTCGGTAATGGCTGTGCCCAAAATCGGAATACTTTCTGTCTTTCCTGCCATGGTTTGCGCAGCCGGTGTGGCGATTGCCAAAACGAGGTCTGCTTTTTGAGCGATAAAGCTGTCCGCGATCGCGGCCAAAATATCATTGCTTGCCTGCGCGTTTTGGGCATCTATGCGGATGGTTTTACCGTCTTCATATCCATTGTCTTTCAAGGCATCTACAAAACCTTGATTGGCGGCATCCAGGGCAACATGAGGTGCGTACTGCACGATACCAATCAGAGGCAAGTCGTTTCCAGCCAGGCTATTGGTGGGGAGCGACAGTGTCAGCAGCATCAATGCTGCAAGGACTAAGCTTAATTTCTTCATCAGTCAGGTCTCCTTTTCATTTTATCTGCGTTTACATAAAACGCCCTCTGCAATTGCAAAGGGCGGAATAACCCGCGGTACCACCTTCATTTACTGTCAAAAGACAGCCTTACAGGCAATGTGCCCGGCCCTGTAACGGAGGCATCCGGCTCAGCTTACTTTGGTTCAGCCTGCGGCTCCCGGGATGTACTCAAAGTCAATGCCCTGCCTCCTTGCACCAAACGGAGGCTCTCTTTGAGGGTGAAAAGACCTTTACCTGTTCCCAATCATCACCTGTTGATTGTATTTTAATGTGCATATCCTTTGTATACAATGCAGTATTAGGTGGAATATGTGACAATAACTGTGTATTCCTATCAAATACAAGGAATATACATTCAATATTAATGCATCATCCGCCAAATAATTAAAGAAATCTCCAGATTAACTTTGAGATTCTTCTTCTGCCCCTTTTACCATCTCAAGCAAAGTCTGCTTGAAACTCTCCATCACCAAAGCACCTTCACTTGTTTGCTGACAGGCAAGGTCAATATATAGCTTTAACAGCGGCTCAGTACCCGATGGCCTGATCACAAGCTGCAGTCCGCCTTCAAGCTTAAACAGCAGTACATTGCTTTTGGGCAAACCGGTATCGTCCATCAAATAATCAAGTTTCTCAATCACTTCAATGCCCGCCACCTGCCGGGCACCTCTGAAGTATTCCATCATCCTTTTGATGGCTGCTTCTCCCTTTTCACCTTCAAACCTGATGCTCTCCTGCGCTGAAATATAGCAGCCATAACGCTCTTCCATGGCCTGATAGGCATCCATTAAAGTCATGCCGAGGTTTTTATAATAAGAGGCCATCTCACAGATCATCATGGAAGCACCTATGGCATCCTTCTCACGAACGTAAGGGCCAATAAGATATCCAATGCTTTCTTCAAAGGCGAAAATGAAGCGGTCAGCCGCATGATCTCGCTCCAGTTTATTGATAACTTCTCCTATATATTTAAAGCCGGTCAAAACATTATGCAGTTTGACATTGTATGCTTTGGCAATCTGTTCTGCCATGGGGGTGCTGACGATGGTTTTGACAGCAATAGAGTTTTGAGGCAATCTCTCCCCGGCTTTTAAACCTTCACATATAAAATGGAACAAGAGCACGCCAACCTGGTTGCCGCTAAGTAACTTAGAGCCTTCATCAGTACGCACACCAACACCTACACGGTCTGCATCGGGGTCAGTAGCGATACAAATATCAGCTTCCAACTCTTGCATTAAAGCCATGGCCATCTCCATTGTCTGCGGCAGTTCAGGGTTTGGTTTGGGCGTTGTGGGAAAGTCTCCATCCGGCTGCTCTTGCTCAGGCACCACGCTCACTTGAATGTTGGGCATCTTGCTCAGTATCTGGCGCACAGGCCTGTTCCCTGTGCCATTGAGTGGAGAGTATACAACATGCAAGCTCTCCGGCGGCATTTCGATGCTGTGTTTTATAACAGCTTCTAAAAAGGCTTCCTGAACTTCAGGGCCGATCAGGCGGATTTTCCCCTGCTCAAACAGCGCTTCATAATCCGGCAATTGGACTGCCAGGTCTTCCTGCTGTCCTATCGCTTCTTCTATCAGTCTTGCTGTTTCTTCCCCGATTTGGCAGCCGGTCTTATCGTAGACCTTGTACCCGTTATATTCCTTGGGATTATGTGAGGCTGTAATCATAATCCCGCCATCACAGCGCAGGTAATGAACCGCAAAGCTGAGGATAGGTGTTGGAATCAATTCTTCAAAAAGATGGACCCGTACACCGCTACTCACCAAAGCAGCAGCTGCGAGCTTTGCATATTCAAATGAATGGTTGCGGCTGTCAAAGCCGATAGCGCAGCTGGGTAATTCACTGATCGCTTTAAGGTATTGGGCAAGGCCCAGGCTTGTTTTTAAGATGGTATATACATTGATGCGGTTCGTGCCTGCGCCCATTATTCCGCGCAAGCCGCCTGTCCCAAAGCTGAGGTTACGGTAAAATCGGTCATCTATTTCTTCTTGATGACCGGCTATCCCCTCAAGTTCAGTGCGCATCTCCTCGGGCAATTGGGGAAAATGCAGCCACTTCTTATAGTCACTCATTTGCTTTGGCATCATCTAATCTCCTCCGTAAATAATTACAGCATGGTCGATTTGTACATTATACCACAAAGTATCAGTCTCTCGAAAACCTTAGAGGGGTTTGTCTTCATCCTTTGCGTCTCTCACTAAAAAAATAAGATGAATCAGGGACTATTGCTTTAAAATAATGGTATACTCAAGTTTAGAAAGATACACAAGGAGGCTAGGAAATGATCCCCATCAGTGTTGCTGCCCTGCAAAGATATCGTGAGGAGACACTTACCAACCACGCTGCTCATTTGGCTATGAATGCTGTGACTGCCAATGGCATCGGCAAATCTTCCATCGATATTGAGGCCCTTAAAAACAATGTCCACGAATATTCTGTCTCTTTGAAAACCGGAGAGATTACCTCACAAGAACAAAGCGGCCGCTGCTGGATGTTTGCTGCCCTCAACGCTATGCGTCAGGAATTAATCAGCTCACTTAATCTTGAGAGTTTTGAATTCTCTCAGGCTTATCCGCTGTTCTGGGACAAACTGGAAAAATCAAATTATTTTCTGGAGAATATCCTGTCCACACTCGAGGAGAAAACGGATGGCCGCATCATCAGTTTTCTTTTATCTGCGCCACTCAATGACGGCGGGCAGTTTGATATGTTTGCCGGCCTCATTGAGAAGTATGGCCTTGTACCAAAATCTGCCATGCCGGAAACTGTCTGTTCTTCGGCGACAGCTGAAATGGACAAATATCTGACACTAAAGCTTCGCGAATATGCCTGCAAACTTCGAAATGCTCACCGTAAAGGCGAATCTGTCGAGAGCCTTCGCGCGCAAAAAGAGGATATGCTCTCAACCATCTACCGTATGCTCACCATTTGCCTTGGCTTTCCGCCGGAAACAGTAGATTTTATCGTCAGGGATAAGAATGATCAGCTCATACGGGATGAAGGCCTTACACCTCTGGCCTTTTATGAAAAATATGTAGGCTGGGACCTGAATGACTATGTCAGCTTGATCAATGCCCCGACCGAAGATAAAATAAGAGACAGCGCCTATACCGTGCGCTTCTTAGGCTCCGTCTATGAAGCCCGTCCTGTTAAGTACCTTAACCTACCCATTGCAGAGCTGAAGCAGGCGGCCATCCGTCAGCTGCAGGATAACAAATCGGTATGGTTTGGCTGTGATGTCGGGCAAAGGCATGTGAGAGATCTGGGCATCATGGACACGGACAGTGTTGCTGTGGACAAGCTCTTTGGTACCGAATTTCCCATGACCAAAGAAGAAAGGCTTAATTACGGAGAAAGCCTGATGACTCACGCCATGGTGCTGCAGGGTGTGCACCTGAACGAAGAGGGACAGCCTGTGCGCTGGCGCGTAGAAAACAGCTGGGGCAAAGACAAGGGCAAAAATGGCTACTACCTGATGAGCGACGATTGGTTTAATGAGTATACCTACCAGATCGTTGTGAATAAAAAGTACCTCTCCCCAGAGCAGCTCACTCAATATGAGGGTGAAGTCAAGGTACTGGAGCCCTGGGACCCCATGGGCAGTTTGGCACTGTAACAAAACTTCATATATTATCTTGAAAGCAAGAATCCACCGGGCATCGCGTCCGGTGGATTCTTTAATAGGAAAATATAGGATTAATCTACCTCTATGCCCGTCATGCCTTTCCAGGCTTTTCTCAGTGCCAGCTGATTTTGCATGCCATAATTGGGATCAAGCTTTCGTGTCTCCTCCAGGTCGCGCAGGAAATGCATGCATAGATGGCCGCCAAAACCATTGTCACTGATACTGCCTGACAAATGCGGGTAGTTATGCATGCTGCCCAAAGCCCATACCCCAGTTGGAAGCTTCACATAGACAATTCTTGTGTTCCAGGAAGCCGCGCCGAAGGCTGCATTCATAAGCTGTGTATCCTTTAAAGTCTTGGGCTCAGCATCTGCATGGCGTCCCAGGGAGTACATTTTCAAGTTGAAGCTGACACCGCTTCCCGGATGATACACCTGCACAGTGGCACTGCCCAATGCAGGTTTTACTTCGCTGTACCAATCCAGCAACTTGACTGAAGAACTGGCAGGCCCCCCTATTTGTCCCTGAGATATATCTATGCCCGGTGTACTGCCCGTGTTTTTCTTAGCACCGCTGGCATAAATTTGACTCTGAGTGAGCGCATCTGCAATGCCGCTGATGTTCAAGCTATTTTGATGCTGAAAGGCTACAATCGCATCATGTGTTTTGGTGCCATAACTTCCATCTACTGTCAGTGAAAAGCCAAGCTCAACAAGCCTTCTCTGCAATTTGCTGACGGCCCCATCAGTACCATCCTTATCCCCCATGCGGATACTGATGTATGTCAAAGGATTGCTGCCGGCACTTCTGACGCCCGGTGATTGGATGGCAGCAGCGCAAGCGCTGCCAAAGACCCCATCAACAGTCAGGCCGTTGAGGTTCTGAAAATTCCTGACCGCGGCGACTGTAGCGCTGTCATAGCTGCCCGTGACAGTCACCGTGTATGAAAGCTCGGCCAGCCTCATCTGCAGCCTGCGAACATCTTCACCCGTGCTGCCTGAACGGAGAATGCGCTCATAAGCGCTTTCTTCCTCGTTGATGGGATCCTGCTCTACAGGAGGCGTTTCAATCGGCCCAGGTGTCGGAACCGGTGCAACTGTCAATTGCAAAAATTCGCTCATCATAAAACCTGTATTACTACCAAAGCGAACTTGTGCCCAGGTGCCTGTGTTCGCTAAAACCTCTAAACTCGAACCATTTGGAACGGCTTGCAAAACATTGCCGCTGCTCACAGCAGCGCTGCTGCGTAAACGAACTGCGCCACCATTTGAGGTTTTAACGGTAGCAGTCCCGATGGCTGTGGATGGAGGCGGAACAGGTGTGTTTTCGGCAATTGGGGGCAGTTCTGGATTCACTGCGCTCACTTTTAAGAAACCTGTCATGACATAGCCTTCTTTGCCGCCCGCAAGTATACGGCTCCAAATACCGCTCTGCGACACAATTTGGACCACCTGGCCATTGACGAGACTGCCGATAATATTGCGGCTGTCTGAAACAGAAGCAGAGCTTCTAAAACGCAGATCTCCTGAGTTACCTGTATGAACAAGAGCGGTTGCCGCATTGGGCGCTCCACCGCTTCCCTCAGGCACTGTCTCATCGCCCTCACCCTGTGAAGGCAAGTACGCGCTGTGGAGCTTACTGAGCGTTAAAGGCCCGGCAATGCCATCCCTGACGAGATTATTTCGAGATTGAAAGCTGATTAACGCTGTTTTGGTCGCAGCATCAAATACGCCATCTGTCCTGCCGGGAGCATAGCCCAGCCCAATCAGTTTCGCCTGCAGGCTGACCACACCGGATCCTGAACTGCCAAGTTCATAACGTGCATTGGTGTTGGGCTGCTCCTCAGGCACAAAAATAACTGGCGGCGGCGTGGGCTGAACCGGGGTGCCCGGAGTACCGGGTGCGGCACTTCCGCTGTATAGCTTTGCAAGGGTCTGGCTTCCTGCAATCCCATCTGCGGTCAGTCCGTTTTTTTGCTGAAAAGCCATCACAGCATTCCTTGTTCCCATATCAAACACGCCGTCAGTGCGACCTGTTGAAAAACCAAGCTTATTCAGAGCTGTCTGGAGGACTGTCACTTCTTCTCCAAAACTGCCCATTTCGAATCTTCCGGTTGTAGTGACAGTTCCTTCACCCGGCGGGTATACTGTAGTTGAATCATTTGCAGGAGGTATGTTCCCCTGATCGATTGTGGAAGCCAAACGAAATAGAAGGCTCAAAGTCTGATTGCCGGCGATGCCGTCCTGCTTGAGCTGGTTTTTTTGCTGAAACATCGACACCGCAGCCAGTGTCATCGGGCCATACTTGCCATCAGCTGAAAGGGAAAAGCCAAGTGAATTCAGGGCCTTTTGCATCGACAGAACTTCTGTCCCCTGTGTCTCAGGTCTGAGTATCGGATACGCCGATATTGCCCCAAAAGGAAGAGATACAGTCAAGCAGATGATGAGAGTCAAAGCAGTTAAGCCCCTTAGAATTCGCATGTGGTTTCTCCGTTCTTCATGATGGCGACAGGATATCACATTGTGAATCACTTGTAAACAGTTGTTACGAAATTATTACATTTAAAGCTTTCAAAATATTTATTTTTCAAATCCGGGAGGTTATTTTGTCTCACTATGGACGCTTTACGCAGATCGATTTGAGTGATCTGAGTTTTCTTTCATCTCACATGCAGGAGCCTGAAAAGCTTAACCGCGAAGCATCCCGCTTTGCTCTGGAACTGGCTGCCTTGTCTTATGATTTTCAAGTCAGTCCTTGGCTTGATGCAGGCTGGACGGATATTTCCATACAGGCGGACGAGCGGCTGCTGGGCGGTGTCGACAGCGCCGACACGGCCCACCGCCCTTTATATCAGAAAATGGTCAACGAGTTTGTGCCGGTTGCTGCAAGGCGTCTGATTAAATCCAAACATAACATCCGGCAAATAGCAGGTAGGGTATGGAAGCCAACCCCGGCAACACGCACCGGCAAAGCCATTACCATGATACATCCACTTGAAAACGGCAAGTTTGCAGTAGCCATCGGGTTTATGGGAACGGGCAAACGAAGGATGGACTGGGAAGTCAACTTCAGGATGGCGCATCCTGAAGGTTTCCACCAAGGCTTCCTCGATACCGCATTGCAGTTTGAAGAAAACAGCGAAAAAATAAATTTTGACCAAACAGCAGCGCAGCTGGATCTGCCTTCGCTCACCCTGCAGGATATTCTTGAAGAAGCAAGCAGACCCGACAGCCGGTTTGCTATTTTTGCAACCGGACACAGCCAGGGTGCGGCGGTGCTTCAAATATGGATTTGGCGGCAGATGCAAAAAGGACTGCTGCGTGATAACATTTTGGGCTATGGTTTTGCCTCTCCCAGTGTTACGTCTTTGGCCGCGGACGATATTAAAGACTATCCTATTTTTCACTTCTCCAACAGTGATGATGCTTTTTCCAAAATCGGCCTTTTCAGACATATCGGAAAGGGATATCTTTACCAGGCGGATGATGAATTCAGAGATTTCTGCTACCAGGGCCATGAAACCGATGACGTGTTTATGAACTTGATATCCTGGTTTAACAAATTCGAAGGCACCCAGGATGCCATCAGCTTTTCTATTGCTTATTTGCAGGCTCTTTCCATGCTGCCACTTGAAGATATTCAAGCCTCCCTGCTTGTTATGAGCGGCGGTGGCCGCGCAGAGCGCTTTATGCTCAATCGAGACGAACCGGTGAACGGTATCCTGCGCTTCATGAGCCGCATGCTGCGATCCAACTATAAAAGTGCCATGAAAGATGCCCCGGATGAAAACTATATATCTGAACTTGCAAATAGTTTGCAGCAACAAATAGAAGATGCTGGGGCAGAGCGCTTTGCACGCACCATTTTTCTGGTGCTGGGTATTCCGCACACCTTGGTGTTTCGTGATATTGAATTACCCGGCCTGGCGCCCTATCACTACATGGTCATCAGAGGCTTCGCGCAGATGCAGCAAGAGGACTGAGTCAATTCATTCGTTTCATAAAAAACGGCGCCGGGTGCTTCATCTGATTAACGAAGTACCCGGCGCCGTTTTTTATGCTATTCAATTGATAGACACTATTATTTTGAACGAAGCTTTTACCTTTGGATGACTATGTCAATACTTTCTTCCGACCCAATCTGGAGGGATCTGTTATAAACAGCGATTTGGACAGCAGGACCTCCTGTCAATCGAATATGGCAGCTTGAGTGATCTACTGTGATATAAAGCCTGCTGTTTAAATATTTAAAAGGGAATTCATAGCCTTCCAGTTCTGCGGGAATACGTGGTGCCAGGTGCAGGCCGCTAGCCTTGATGCGAAGCCCTGCAAAACCGGCGACTATTGCAAGGTAGCTGCCGCCCATGTTGGCCGTATGGATACCATCCTTCGTGTTGCCATGCGCATCATCGATATCCATGGTGGCAGAATGCCTGAAATAATCCAGTGCCTTGTCCATTTCACCCAGCTTTGATGCCATGATAGAAAAAACGCAGCGAGAAAGCGAACTGTCATGTGTCGTACAACTCTCGTAGTATTCATAGCTTCTGCGCATCGTTTCGATATCTGCCAGATCTTCATATAGAAAATGAGCCAGTACCGTATCCGCCTGTTTGCACACCTGGTGGCGATAAAGCCAAAGTGGATGATAGTGCAGCAAGAGCGGGTATTTATCGGGCGGGATACTTTGCAGGTCAAGCTTGGCCAGTTTCAAAAACGCATCATCCTGAGCATGGATCATCAGCTTCTCATCATAGGGTAAGTACATTTGATCCGCAGCCTGCAAAAACTGCTCAAGTTCAGACGAAGAAATACCGGTTTTACGAAACACAGCTTCTGCCTTCCCCTGTTCTATCAGCATCCTGGTGATGATAACTGCATTTCGCAAAGTATCCTGAGCGCCGGCATTGGTGTAAAAGTTGTTGTCCACAATACAGCTGTACTCATCCGGCCCTGTCACGGCATCAATGCGGAATTTGCCTTCATACCAATGGCCTGCATCAAGAAAAAGCCTTGCTGTTTCCACCAATACCTCAGCACCTTTTTGCGCCATGAAATCGATATCCTCAGTCGCCAAATAATACTGCATAAAAGCATGCGATATATCCGCACTCAAATGATACTGGGCGGAACCTGAAGGAAAGTAACCTGAACATTCTGAACCCGAAATGGTGCGCCAGGGGTAAAGTGCACCGCATGGATGTCCCATAATTCGGGCATGTTCTCTGGCCTGCGGCAATATGGAATAGCGAAAACTCAGCAGGTTTTTAGCCCGCTGCCTGTCTGTTAATAAAAAGAAGGGAAAGATATATATTTCTGTATCCCAAAAATAGTGTCCTTCATACCCTTCGCCGGAAAGCCCCTTGGCAGCAATGCTGCTGACTTCATCCCTGCCGCACGAGCAATAAAGGCTATACAAACTATAATCAAGGCTGTTTTGCAGCGCTTCGTCACTTTTGACCAATACCCGCGAATTTTCCCAGAACTCATCAAGTATTTCTCTCTGAGCTTTCTCATAAAAAGCTACACCGTTTAGCAAAGCATCCCTGACTGTCTGGCGCGCTTTGGATGCAGGGTTATCATGCCGCCTGCTGTCTGCAAATGCCGCAAATAAAGTAAAGACAAGGTTTTCACCCTGCAATATATTCCCATCGGCCTTTGCAGTCAAACTATCGGCTGCACCATCCATTTGAAGCTTAAAATCGTGCGGTGGCAGATACGAAACCGCGGCAGCCAACTTAAGATTTGAAGTTACGGTCCTTGACTCGATAAGGCCGCTTTGTTCGTCCATACGGACATTCTCTACCACCAGATGCCGCAATTTTTCAGCTGCTACCCGGGGATCGCTTGCATCGGCATAATTGCTGACATCGCCCAGAACGATTGATTCAAAGCATATTTTCCCTGAAAAATTCAAAGCCTTCACAGCGTACTGCAGGCAAAAAAGCTCAGGCACAAGAAGAGAGGCCATCCTCCGGATACTAATTTCGACTTCCTGCCCTTTGGGTGAGCGCCAGTGAATAAAGCGCTCTGCAAACCCAAATTTCATATCAAGGCTGCGGCGGTACCCGAGCACTTCACCTTGAGAAGACGGTAAAAACTGTTCCTCCTCAATAAAAAGCCTGATTGTTTGCACATCCGTCAGGTTGACAATGCCCTGCTGAGTTTCAGGAAAGCCATAAAGCTTTTCACCGTACCGGATTGGCTTTATATCATAAAAGGCATTCATATAAGTACCCCGAATGCTGGGAATACCTTGTACTTGCCCTTCTTCAGGGCAGGCACGAATACCTATGTAGCCATTTGCGGTATGAAAAAGACTTTCTTCTAAAGCGTTTTTATCAGGCTGATAGCCTTCGAAAATCAACTCCATTGCTTCACGGCCTCCTTTTTAGGTACAAAGAACCAAAGCCCGCCATTCAAGGGCTTATAATTCTATAAATAATTAGCAGCATAAATTTGGCTTAATCACTTAGAAATAGGTAAGTGCTTACTTGATTGCACCTTCTACCATACCTTTGATAATGAAACGCTGAGCAAATAAGAATAATACGATAATGGGAGCCATCGCCAGAAGTGCGCTCGTCAGTATCAGATCCCACTGTTTCAGGTAAGCTCCCGCAAAGGCTGTTACAGCCAGCGGAATTGTCTGCACCGCGCCATTTGACCCCAAAATAAGCAAAGGCAGCAGATAGTCATTCCATATCCAGATGCCGTTTAAAATAAGTACCGTGACAAAAGCCGGTCTCAGCAAAGGCAGCACAATTTCAAAGAAAGTTCGAGCTTGGCTGCAGCCGTCAATGGTGGCGGCTTCTTCCAGTTCAAGCGGAACATTTTTGATAAATCCATGCAGTATAAAGATGGTCATCGAGCTGCCAAAGCCAAGGTAGGCAAAGACGATGCCGTGGTAAGTTCCAAGAAGCGGAAAACCAATAAAATCGCCCATCACCTTAAACCATCTAACTAGAGGAAACATCACTACTTGGAAAGGGATAACCATGGCCGCTACAAAAGATAAGAAGACCACGGTGGTCCATTTAGATTTGTTGCGCACCAATACCCAGGCGCACATCGCTGAGAAAAATGAAACAACCGTCAGCGAGAGTACTGTGATGATTGCACTATCAACAAAAGCACCCAAATAATCGACTGTTGGGTTGTGGAAGATAGAATTGAT
>LSQX01402891.1_pt3 | contig 14437 bp, 13 predicted proteins | sample 654561 | NCBI WGS metagenome assembly LSQX01 (sample SAMN04489861, study PRJNA283612) | anaerobic digester metagenome | isolation source: 4 biogas reactors fed with cattle manure at either 37C or 55C with and... | place: Denmark: Kongens Lyngby | collected 2014
GGCTGATAGGAAGCTCAATTTGGTGGCCTACGGCTGTGTGTGTCGTTACATAATTATACCATTGCGCCTGTGGCATCGTCAAGGTCATCACACAGTCGCAAACCCCGCGAATACCGTAAATTCACGGGGTCTGCCCAAGGAGGTCTTGTGCTCCCCTAGACTCGGAGGAGGCTTGTTTGTGCATGTGCTACAATTGTTACGTATTATAAACAAGGAAGGTTCCATCTCGATGTGGAAGGGTAGACAGTGAAGGAGCAGGTTGTGCCTGCGTCTTAATCTATTATGGCGCGGTATGATGCGCCGTTAATGGCGGATTAGAAAGGGGAATGGCTATGAATCCAAGGATAAAACTAGCTTTAATTGCAGTTTGCGTAGTGGTGGCAATGGCGACTACGATTGCAGCCACTCACGCAGCTTTGTTTGGCGATTTGATTAAGGTTGGCGGCGTTGCTGTGGTCGTGGACAAGTTCGGCCCGCAGATCAATGACTTCATCAACAAAATGACGGCAAACAAGGATCTGGGCAGCGAGGAAGCCACTGCGGTTGTGCCGATTATCAGTATCGGCAGCGGATCGTATATCGGCGCGGTTCAGGTAATTGGAGCAAAGGAGAACGTCGAAAAGTGNNGTGCAAAGCCGTGGTGCAGGTCGAAGGTAATGCGATATTCGGCAAGAGCATTCGTGTCAAGGCCCTGATTCCGGTAGGATCCAAAACTACCAGCAACATCAAAAGAATTTTCGGCGTTGGGGTCAGCGCGATAGTCGACATCAGAATATAACGGATAGCTTGACCATATCCGACGATTGCTCGTCTTGTTAGTGATTGGGTCGGGAGCGCATTTCCCGACCCGGATTATATATTATTGACTGCCTCTGAGCCGACCACTCTTTATCTTGACGCGATGGCTACCCGATTTGAGGTAGTGTTGTATGGAGCTGAGCCATCGCGGCTCCGTGCCGCCGGCGAGGACGCTCTGGCAGAGATCGCCGCCCTCGAAAAGCAGCTCAGCAGGTATCGAACGGACAGCGATATCGGCCGCATCAATGCTCTTGCCGCCCACGAGCCTGTCAAGGTGGATGCGCGCCTGTTTTGCCTGCTGCAACTGGCAGTTGAGATCACGCGCGCGACATCCGGAGCCTTTGACATCACCGTCGCTGCGCTGATGGATTTGTGGAAAATGACTGCGCAAGATGGACGTGTTCCGACTGACGATGAAGTGCGGGAGGCTCGCGAGCAGGTGGGCGCTGAGTTGATCTTCTTTGATAAAATGCACTCCACGATCAGCTTTGATCATCAGGGAGTGCAGATCGATTTGGGCGCGATTGGGAAGGGATATGCCATCGACCGAGCCGTAGAAAGCCTGCGTGAAAGTGGCGTAAAGAGCGCGCTTATTCACGGTGGGACGAGCACTATTTATGCCATCGGTGTCAGACCCAATGGTCATCCGTGGAGCATTGGTATTCGCGATCCGTCAACGCAGGATAATTGTTTGCACACGGTGGAGTTGCAGGATAACTCGCTCTCGGTATCTGCTCCGCACGGCAGATATTTGATCAGCGACAGCCGCGATTATGGCCACGTTATCGACCCTCGCACCGGTCAACCGGCCCGCACGGCCGCCCTGGCGGCGATATGGGGACCGGATGCAACTCATACCGATGCTCTGGCGACTGCTCTACTGGTATCCGGTGATCCGGGGCTGGATGCAATCAGGCGGGCGTTTGACGGATATGATGGCCTAGTCGTTGGGCCATAAGTCCCGCTTTGTTCGGAATTGGATTTGAGAAAACTTAAATCGTGATTGATGGGTTCAGCCGTCGAACTGCGAACAGAGGTTGACTTTATATTGCGATATGGGCTATATTGCTTTATGGATAACAGAATGCTTGATGGGTAGGTTTGCAGCCGAAACCCCCGGGCTTTTGCTTCTCCGTGTAGTGCAGACGGTTGGATGATCGCGTGTCTGGAGCAGTACTGCCAGGACATGTGTGAACATTGTGCAACTTGGAAGTTTTGACTGGGTGGCTGCGCGACCTCGCTTGGCTTGCCGTCGGCGGGATGCCGAGAGAATAGGAGTTGGCGTCCTATTTGGCCATCTTAAGCAGACTATAACCAGTCCAGTTTCCACATTGTTTCTGTCCACGCACCAACTCACCTGAGCATCCTTTCAAACACCTACAATGGACACGTCTGCACAAAGGGGCGTCTATTTGAGCCATTGTCGAGAGGAGGATTACCTAATGGTTTATCACTGTGTTCGCTTGCACACGATACGCGTGATTGCGGTCACGGCAACACTTGTCGTCGCCTGTTTGCTCTTGCTTACTGGGATAGTCATTGCAGACCAGCCGAAGCTAACGAAACTTGGAGGCATTGGAGATGCGTGCGGGTTCGTGGTAGATGCCGAAACTGGCGAATACATCGATGGTGCACAGGTCGAGCTCCTGCTACCATCTGATGTTGAGCCGATAAAGGGAACAACAGCTACAACAGCAAGAGAAGGTTTTTATCAGATCAAGGCACCAATTGGATCAGTCAAAACCAGTTTCGCTGTCGAACGCCTGCTGGATTTGTCGATCATGTCCGCTTTATTCGGTGGGGCGAAGAAAGTGGAGAAATTTATAAATGTCACCCAACTGAACTTGCGCGTGCAAAGAGAAGGCTTTAAGCCATTCGAGGGTCCCGTTCTTGTTTTTACTGCTGAGGGCGATAATTTCACCGCCTGGCTCTGTCCCGTCGAATTAGCGCCGAATACCGTGAAATACCAATCATTCAGCGACCTATCGAATGGCCTCGGAGAGATCGAGAGCATTGAGCTTTCAAATGTAACGCCTGCTCCTGGTGAAAAGGTGGGCATCAAGATGACGTGCAAGGATTTACCTATAAAACCTCAGGAAACAATCGGCGTAGTGTGCAGTATCGGATGGACGCGCTTGCGCCTTAAAGGTAATACCGAGGGTCGCGTTACTACCTTGTCTGGCGAACTGCCCATGTTGTATACCGAACTAGGCGTCTTCCGCGACAAGAAACGAAATTTGGATCCGGGTCTGTACGGGCTGAAATGCAACAATTTCGAGAGTCTCGTACGGCACGACGAGTGGAAGACGACGCCTCAGATGTATCATCTCGGCCAGGTCAAGCTTATAGCAGTTGGTGTAGACACCGCGAAGCAATCAGAAGTCGCCGCGGCGCTCAGCAAACTGAACGATAGATCACTTCAACTATCGGATGCTGATTTCAAAGCCCTTTACGAGTCCATATTGGCTGTGTTTCCAAAGAATGATAAACCAAACGTATGGGACAAGGCCGAGAGCGATTTCATCCAGGGCAAATATCAAGATGCGTGGAAGCCATTCGCAAGTATTGAGAAGTATCTGGATGCCGATACGCGACTCACGATATACAAGTCAGCAGCTCTGATTGCAAAGAACAGTGGAGATTTCAAAGCATATGCTAGCCTGAATTCGGCTATCAAACAGGGCTACAGCGTCAACGATAAAGCAGGCTTCCAGAAATCACTGGATGCTATCCGGCCAATGCCCCAGGCTACCAAGCCTCAAGACAAGATTGATGCCGCATCTGCTCTGTTTGTCGTGGGCAAGGATCAAGAAGCCGTGGCATATCTTGAATCTATTGCTGCTGACAAGAATGTTGGTCCTGATGCTTTATTGGCGCTGGCCAACTACTATCAGGGGCGTGGTGACGAAGCCAAGGCCGTTACTCTCTATGGTAAGGCGTTTGAACAGCGCCAAAACAAGGTTAGAGGATTCTACCCGAACTACTTATATGGTCGGCTTCTTCTGAAGAACGGACAACGTGATGCATCTGCCAAATTCTTTGCACAGGCGCTTTCTGATGCACGCAACGAGTCTCAGGACATTTCCGATCCGCAGACTCCAGTCAGTTTGCCAAACGAGGCAGGTCATCTTGAGCAGTACAAAGTGTTTACTGGTCCACTGAGCAGCTATGCTGTGGGGTATGCCTATGCTGAAGCGTCCTCGCTTCTACTTATCCTCAGTTGTTTTGACAGCTTCGACAAGCCCGAAGATGATTGGATGTCTACGGCTACTCTTGGGAAGTCTCTGGTTGAGATTGGACTGCCCAATGTGGCATTGCCGATTCTTGAGAAGGCTGCTGCGCGATTTTCAGATCAGCAGCATGTGTTGGCTGCGTACGCACTTGCCTTGCATGTTTCAGGCGAGGAGCCAAACGCAGCAAAGGTTCTGGACCAGTTACTGAATTTGAATCCCAAGAATCCTGATGGATTGAGATTGGCTGAATTATCAAAGCCGAAGCCCGTAACTGCCGATTAATATCCTACAGATTTCCGAGTGGTTGGCTGGCAGCTAATGTCAGGCTCTACAGTAGATAAATGTACACGCCTATCAGTTGGTGATAAATATTCTAGCGGTGACTTATGCTGTCTCCCCCACAAGACGCGCTGTTGTAAATGAGGGTTTTGCGATAGGATATGAGTAAGACAGTGGTATTGTTCTCTCAGTTTCACTGAACAGCTGCTACTGGTAATCAATAATTAACATCGTCGGAGTTGCGAAACTAAACAGGGAGGAGTGATGAAGTTCAGCCTGATGAAGTTCAGCCTTGCCCAATTTGATTCCGACATGGTAGAATATGTTTGCGCGGAGAGGTGGCTGAGTGGTCGAAAGCGATCGCCTGCTAAGTGATTGCTCGGTGATAAACCGGGCCCCGGGTTCGAATCCCGGCCTCTCCGCCATTTTTTGTGCACTTTTTGAGATCAAAATTAGCCCCGCCTAACCATCAGGTGAGGCTGCTGCACACATTTTGCACACATCACCCCTCAGCTACTCTTATCGGTGGCTGGAACAAGAGGTAGACAGCTTGAGCTCTCATATGCAGTTCATCAATGGAGGATGGGCATGTCAATAACCCAATCACAGAACCAGAGCACGCGCCGGCGTCAGTGCTGCTTCTGTGGGTGCATGGTTTCCGTTGCTTTGCTCGTACTCTTCGCGGGATGGGTGGTTTCTGACTTCATCACCTGGAGGCGGTGCACGATTCCGCTGCCAGATGGTTCTGGTTCGGTCGTTTACATGGCCAGGCTGAATAAGATCTTAGTCTCTGAGTGGGATCGGAAAGTGTGTATAGAGATCAAGGGTATCAAAAGCAGAGAGATGTTGATGCCCGATGACGGTGGCGGCGCCAGCCCAATCAATGTATACTGGTATCCTGTAAAAGAAGGCAGAGGACCCTATCTCAGACTCGTAGATCCAATTTTCGAGTATCTCTTGGACATTCAGCACGGCACTGTGCTGCTCGTAGTTCGCTATCAAGGCGATGTGTATGTTGGAGAAGTGCGGAAGCAATACTCGGGATATTCCTGCAGTGGTCCCATCATGGATGAGCATGGTAAGATAAGTGACCCGACGGTTAGCGTGGAGGTGGACGGGCGTCCAGCACATAAGCTAGAGAGTTCTATAGCTTCTCATCTCGGAGTATACATCGGATGTATAGGTGAATCGTACCGAGGCTTCATTCCGAAAAGCGCCGCCCCAGAAGTGCCGATCAAACCGTATGAGGCATTTCCCTAGCGCGTTCAAGCTCTGTTTCTAAGGCAGCTATATGGGTTTTGCCCGGCCTCAAATGCCTTAATTTGGCGTTTCGAATCCCGGCCTCTCCGCCATTTTTTGTACGCAAAAACAGGGCTATAAGTGATGAGTGGACACAAATGGACACGTCAACACACAGCCAAAAGACAGCAGACAGATAAAATTTTACCGAACCATCCGCAGGAGTTGGCCATCACCAAGCATCATTAGCCCCTCATTTGCTATCCCGGCTTTTTTTGAAGTGTGGCGCACCTTGAGCCATAGCTTTTGCATCCGGCAGTTTTGGGATTGCCGACGGAATGCAAAAACCGAGACTTGGTAATCTCCAGGTATCGGCTCCGACCTATACTTCCCACATCACAAGGGCCGCATTCGCACTCATATGCAGCGCCAGCGAACAGATGAACAGGAATGCGTCGCGCACTTTCAGCTTATTTCTTTCACGGGATGAGACCAGCCACTCAATAAGGAACATATAAACAGCCGCATCTCTTCTCAAGGCACGTTCCGCATCTGACATGCCCGGTCGTCCTGAATTGTTGCCCTCTTCCGTTGCTATCACAGTCGCCAATTTATCGAAATGCTCCAAGGTCGGCGGCGGCGGCACAGGTCGCTCATAGCACATCCAACTCCCGGATGTAACGAGGCTGTGTGATTCATCGTATGTGTCGAACATTATAAACGGGCGGTGATATAGTCTGTCCAGGGCATCTTCCCGGCTATATCTATCACTGGCATTACTAAATTGCGTTATACTTTGAGCGATGTGCAGCGCCCAGTGAAGAGCCTTACTGAGAGCCTTCCGCACTTTCTCTTTGCTGTCCAAATCAAAATCAAACAACGCGTTATATACCGCCCACCAGACGCGCTGCGCGGCAATCTTTTCCAAACCATTGATGATCTGATCATCGTAGTCAGGTTCATACAACATCTTATGGAACGCTATATTGGCACTTCTATTCAATGCAATGACCTCCGCCGAGAACCTCCCCAACTGGAAAATATGTCCCTTGCATTTCTCTTTGCATGCACACCTCAAAGTAAAATTTAGCCCCCAAATTTTACTATGATGAGGGCTTAGGCGGATTATTATGCCCGGCTGCTATCCCTCCTCCACCTTCTTTTTGATCGCAGCCAGCATATTATCCACGTTCTCTTTCATCTTCTTTGCGATCAGCCCTTTGATCAGCGCGCCGATCATCGGCACATTATATTCGACCTCTATCTCCGAATCGAACCTGGTTTTGCCTCCAAGGTCGACAAATTGCCATTTGCCGCCATACTTGGAATAGTCCCCTTTAATAAGCGAAAAGGTGCAGCTTCGAGCTTCTTCGTCCCAGATATCCTGCTCGGTCCACTTGATATTCATCTTGAACTCTTTGACCGTTCCAACCCATTCGCTTATTGTCCGATTCCCATCCTCGCTGCGCTCCAGAATCTTGACGCTTTTTACATCCGGCATAAACTCCGGGAACGACTCCACATTTTTTGCCAGCTCATACACGCTTTCAATAGGGCCATTTATCTCAACCGAACTATTAACTACCGCCACAAAAACCTCCACTCATTCCTTATAGTGAATTACAGCATCTTTCTGAACAATCCCACCACCCTGCCGATTATCTCCACTTTATTGAAAAACATCGGCTTCATCGACCGATTCGCAGGCTGGAGTCGTATTTTTCCGTTATCCTTATAGAACCTTTTAACCGTAGCTTCGTCGTCCACCATAGCCACCACAGTATCGCCATTATTGGCAACGGCCTGCTTCCTGACAATTACATAGTCTCCGCTTTTTATGCCGTCATCTATCATACTCTCACCTTTGACGCGCAGCAAAAACCCCTCAGCCCCGGCAAGCAAATCCCCGGAAACAGGCATTGTGTCCTCAATGTCCTCGAACGCCAACGATGGATTGCCGGCAGCCACGGAGCCGACGAGCGGCAGATGGAGAGTGTTATCGGGTGTCCGGGCAGATCCATCCGGCTCGGCCTGAGCGAACTCACCCAATCTATCCGGCGCGACCACCCTGATCGCACGGGTCAACACCGCCTCCCGACAAATCCAGCCGGTCTGCTCCAACGTCTTCAGGTGTCCGTGCACCGTAGAGCTTGACGACAGATTGACCGCTTCTCCGATCTCGCGAACCGTCGGCGGATAGCCCTGCGCCTCGGTGTGTTTTATGATGAACTGAAGAATCTGCCTCTGTCTAGGGCTGAGATTTTTTTCCATATCATATCGCTCCATTGGAGATTTCTGCCGGGTCTATACATCGAATATCGCCTTGGCAGCCCACTGCCCGCCCTTGCATTGCACCGACATTTCGTGCATTGTCACCGCTTTGATCGTAGGACCTAACCACTCCACCTCGTCATCTGCCGGGCGCGTGCTCACCCAGCAGGTCAGCCGGTTCATGGATATCTCGGTTATCTCGAACTCGAGCGGCAGCAGGTTGTCGGCATCAAAAATCAGCAGCAAAGACGACAAAAAGCGCTCCAGCAGGGCAACATCGTATGCTCCGACCACAGTAAATGACTGTTGTCTGGTTGGCTTATAGCGATCCAATTCGGCCATAACAGAAAACATGCCATAGGCGGCATTTTCGAACGCCTCGGCCATTGTTGCGCCCTTGCCTATCACCCCGACATCCGCCGTATGTTCAATTAACTCGAACCGATGTTCGTGACTCATCTCATCACCATTATACATACGCCTGCGAAACTCCTGCGTTAATACATCCAACCAAGTATATCTTTACAACCGTCCCGGATCAACCGTCGATTCCCGACATGTGACTTTATAGAGCGCAAAATCGGCGTTTTTACTAGGCTGCAGCCCTCGCGCCGGTGCAAATTAATTTGACATCAACACAGCGCTTGAGTATGATTTTGCCTTGGGTATATGTCCGCATCGTATGCATTTACGGAGGTTTTTTGTTGCCTGATCTTATGCAAGAACTGAGCGCGCGCGAACGGCTCATCACACAATATTTCAATCAGCCTCGCTTCAAGGCCTGGTTTCAGCCGGAGCACCTGAAGGACGCCATCTTCGCTTATCTGGACAGAGCAGGCAAGAGGCTTCGTCCGTCGGTGCTGCTTTGGTCTTGCGGAGCGGTGGGAGGGGATGAAGAGAATGCCTTGCCTGCAGCCGCCGGAGTGGAGATGTTTCACACGTGGACCCTCGTGCACGATGACCTGATAGACAACGATGACCTGCGTCGCGGCGGCCCGACTATCCATAAAATGGCGGCGGATTATGCAGCGAATACGCTTGGTTATAATGCCGAGCAAAGTGAAGAATACGGCAGGGATATAGCGATATTGACCGGTGATTCACAGCACGGCTGGACAGTGAGCCTGTTTTGCGAATGCGCCACTCAGCGCGGCGTAGACCCAAGGGTGGTTCTGGATATTATCTATCATCTCGAAAGCTATGTGGTAAACACGCTTATCGAAGGTGAGACGCGCGATGTGCAATACTCTCTGACTCCAATCGAGCAGCTCAGCGTGGATGATATCGTCTCTATGCTATGGATGAAGACCGGGGTTCTTTATAAGTTTTCTGCGCTTGCGGGTGCGATGATCGGGCTTGACAGCGCGGATCCGAAACATCCTTATGTTGTCGCGCTTTCTACATTTGCGAGCAGATGCGGCACGGCATTTCAGTTGCAGGATGATATTTTAGGGCTGCTTGGCAAGGAATCGCAGCTAGGCAAGCCCATAGGCTCTGATGTGCGGGAAGGCAAAAAAACCACAATAGTATTCCATTCCCTGCAGGCTGCGGACGCCGAGCAGCGAAAGTTTCTGTTATCTGTCTTAGGCAACCGGGAGGCCAGCGCCGCCGATGTGGTCGCGGCTGCGGATATGATGGTATCGTTAGGGGGAGTGCAAAAGACAACCGAACTCGCGCTTGAGCAGATTGATCGCGCTCTGCCCGAACTCGATGCAATCCCGGATTCAAAATATAAATCCCTGCTGGAATCGTGGGCGCATTTTATGATAAACAGGGAGTTCTGAATAAATTGCGATGGCCGGATTTGAATGCCTGGCCACACAAATTATATCATTTCGAACGTAGTGAGAACTCTAATTTTCTGTAAATCGCGAAAGCCCGAAAGAAGCGAAACCCGGAAAAGGGAAGGGAAAAAGCAGATTTCTCGCGATGCTCGAAATGACAAAAATGGAGGTTGGAAGTTAGAGGTTAGAGGTTGGGGAGGCGGCAATTCGGAGAGCCTGTCTATCAAAAGCTCCGGATAGCCGCCCGTTAGATTTCGGTTCGTTTTTTTCGGTTTTTAACGAAAAGTCGAGTCGACGAGGCACTCAAAAAGTGCTTTAATTGCTTGCTCAGTTTCATTTTAACCCGAATATCGGCTTCGCGGGTAGCCGAATCCAACCCCGAATCGCGTGGTTTGGCAACCTGCCCGAATTGTTAAGTCCCTTGAGGAGCATACCTTACTAACTTCTCCAGATTTATCGCGAAAAACGACATAATCGAGTGGATTTTGTTCATCGGCAGGCTCCGGTATATACATTGGCCCAGATTATGAAACGTCTTGCCGTGCCCGAAAATTGGATCTATAGTCGACATACGACGTTTTAATGCGTGCTTATACTCAGCAGTCTTCTTCTGCTCAAAATGCTGCTCTTGAAACTTACGCAACCTCTGACGAAACTCAAACGCACGAACACCATCCTTCGCAGTCGTACATTTACTACTCAAAGAGCAACCGTGACAAGCTGTCCCACGATAGACCCTAAGCCCGTCGCCGCCACATTTAACCTGCTTCATCAAATGCCCGCCAGGGCATATCACCTCGAAATTATCCCCTACCGCTGTAACCTTAAAGTGCTCTGAACCTATCACGTTGCCAGTGAGATGAGGACGAACCATCGGTATATATGCAACCACATTATCCGACTCCAGATTCTCACGAATATCCAAAATGTCGAAAGCACGGTCAGCAGCTAATTCGGCAGGACTACCTGCCAACTGCTTGGACTTGTTATAAGCAGGCATAAACGTTTTAGCCTGGTCGACATTACCTGCAACAGTCTCGCAGCCAAGTATGATACCATACTTCTCATCGACTACCGCCGTCGACAAATAACCACAGAAGCTCTTAGACATCGACGTCTTGCCGATACGTGCGTCGACATCACCTTTGGCGTGCGGATGTTTAGACCAGATGGCTCGAGCCGTTGCCTCCAAGTGCTTGATTTGAGCATCGTCGCGCTCTACATCAGGTTCAGAATCATCATCTGGCGGCGCAACCTCGTCGGCATCAGGCTCGTAAACCCGACCCTCAGCTTTTGCCAAAACGCGAGCAGCACTCACGTTCTTCAACTTGGATACATTGACTGCTGCTTTGGCGACGAGCATCTTCATCTCAGGATCCATCTCGACAGGAGGCTCGCCGTTGGTGTTGTGCTCCACATTCTGCATACTTGATAAACGCTCCATCATAGCTTTAGTCAAAACAACAGCGACTTCCCACTGCGAAAAAGTTGTCGCGGCAGCGTCTTGTTTCGTAGCATCCACGTGCCAGCGCTTTTTATTTACCAAATCACGCTCAATGCACTTATGAATAAGCCTGGCAAATATCTCGTCGAACAAATCAATGCCGATCCGCTCCCTGAAAGCCCACATAGTCTTATGGCTGGAAACAGGCTCGTCCAGACCATAACCACAAAACCAACGAAAAGCAAAAGAATCGTTGACGCGCCTCTCCAACTCACGCTCGAACTTTATCTGATACAAAAACATCAGCAATAGTTGCCTGAACATCCGCTGAGGAGGCTCGGCAGGGCGGCCCGGACCACCATGCTGCGACTTATATTTATGAGCACACATCTCGTCAATAAAACTGAAGTCAAACGCAGCGTTTACCTTTCGAAGAAAGTGACTCTGCGGCACATATCGGTCGTAGGCGTCCGACATCACAAAACTTAACTGCTCCCCGCGAAATCTCATCAGTGCCTCCTCATAACCAATGTTTACTTACACTTGCTACTTCGACACCAATACTGGAAATTCATGCCTGTTTTTAAAAAATAAATAGACATTCTCCGGAGATTGCCGCCTATCTATTTATAAGAACCGGCAACCGTGAACCGTCAACCGACAACCGAAAAAAGCAGGAACCTGGGTTTATCATAGTTAAGTTGGCAGTATGAACCTGGGAATAGATGAACTGTTGCGTAATTCGGCTGCGCGGAAGGCCCTGGAAGGTCGGCGGACGGCGGTTTTGGGGCATCCGGCCTCGGTGACGCGGGATTGTCTGCATACACTGGACGTGTTGATGGCCTGTCCGGGGATCAAAGTAACCTCGGCGTTCGGCCCTCAGCACGGCATGCTCGGCGATAAACAGGACAATATGGTCGAGTCCGATGATTTCGTCGATGCGCGCTACGGCATTCCCGTCTTCAGCCTCTACGGCGATGTCCGCAGGCCGACTGATGAGATGATGGAGACGTTTGATGTTCTGCTGGTGGATTTGCAGGACATAGGAACCCGCATCTACACATTTATCACCACGCTGACCTATATGATCGAGGCCTGCGCCGCTCATAATAAGAGCATCTGGGTGCTCGATCGGCCAAACCCTGCCGGCAGACCCGCCGAAGGCACGATTCTGGAGCCGGGATGGGAGAGTTTCGTAGGCGCAGGGCCGATGCTGATGCGTCACGGGATGACACCGGGGGAGATCGCGAAATGGTGGGTCGCGCTGAAGCGTCTCGATGTTGACTTGAACGTCATTCAAATGACAGGCTACGACCCGGATGCAGCCCCGGGATACGGCTGGCCGGTGTTGGAGTTGAGCTGGATCAATCCAAGCCCAAACGCCTCCAGCCTCAATATGGCACGTTGTTTTCCCGGAACGGTGCTGCTCGAAGGGACTACCCTCTCCGAAGGCCGCGGCACTACTACCGCGCTTGAGATTATGGGCGCGCCGGATATCGATTACGACCTGATAGTCAATAAAATGGCCGCCCTTGCGCCGGAGTGGATGCGTGGCTGCATTGTCAGAAAATGCCACTTCGAGCCGACTTTCCATAAACACGTCGGCAAGCTATGCGCGGGATTGCAAATCCACACCGACAACGAACACTACCGGCACGACGAGTTCCGGCCATATAGACTGGTAACGTTGATGCTCAAGTCGATTCGGCTGAACTACCCGGATTACCCCATCTGGCGGGTTTTTCCGTATGAATATGAGACCGAGCGGCTGGCTGTTGACCTGCTCAGCGGAGGGACTTTTCTTAGGGAATGGGTGGATAATCCAGACGCGCAGCCGGAGGATTTCGAAGAGCGGCTGATAGAAGATGAGCGTGCGTGGATGGAGATTCGCGCGCCGTATCTGCTCTATTAAACGGAGGTCAAAGTGAACTGTAGAATTGTCTGCATTGCATTGATACTGCTGATATGCGGCGGATTGGAGGCAGCCGGATTGAACAAAATCAAGGACATAATTATCTATCAGGACAAGATGTATTATTCGTGCTTCCCGTCGATTGTGCAGAGCGCCAACGGTGAGTTGATCTGTGCATTCCGACGCGCTCCGGATCGTCGTGAGTTGTGGAGCGGCGGCTTATCCCACACCGATGCGAACAGCTATCTTGTGCTTGTGCGATCAAAAGACGGCGGTCAGAGTTGGACGAAGGACCCCGAACTGATTTTTGCGCATCCGCTGGGCGGTTCGCAGGACCCGTGTATGGTGTTGCTAAAAGACGGCACGATAATCTGCACGAGCTATGGCTGGGCGATGCTGCCCAAAGAAGGTGAAGATAATCTGGCCAAAACCCTGCGCCACAGCCCGTTTAATTTCCTCGGCGGATATGTTCTACGCTCAAAAGATGGAGCAAAGACCTGGGAAGGGCCGTTTGTGCCGATTCCCGTCCCCGGCGACACGAGCAAGGATGCGCTCGGCAATCCGACCCCTGCTTTCAACCGAGGCGCGATGTATGAGGGCAAAGACGGCAAGCTATATTGGGCCGTGGCTTCAAGAAATGTGGACACACATAAACGCACTTCAGTTCACTTGATGACATCGACCGATAAAGCCGAGACGTGGACCTATGCCTGCCCGATTGCTATCGACGACAAGGTCACATTTAACGAGACCTCGCTGATCCAGACAAAGAAGGGTGATTGGGTCGCGTTTATGCGCACGGACGCTTTCGAGGGCAAGCTGGCTTACGCTCGGTCGACCGATGGCGGCAAGAGCTTCGAGCCGTGGCAGGACGGCGGCTTCTTCGGTCACCCGTTCCACGCTATTCATCTCAAAGACGGTCGAGTGCTGCTGGTCTATGGCTACCGTCAACAGCCGTTCGGGATTCGCGTGAAGATTCTCAACGCCGAATGCACCGACATCGCCACCGCGCAGGAATATGTGCTGCGGGAAGACGGAGGCAATACCGACATCGGCTACCCGTGGGCTGTGCAGCTTTCGGACGGCAGGATACTCGTGTCCTACTATTACAATATCAACGACGGCACGCGGCATATCGCGGCCAGCCTGCTGGAGTTGCGCTGATATCTATTCGTAATACAGCATCGCCGGGCCGAGATAGAGCGCGTCCTTTGACTGCTTTGAGCCGACGTGGTCAAACAGAAACAGCGTATCCCAGGCAATAGGATACTCTATCCGGCCGGTGTTCTTGCCGCCCCAGTGTCCGGCTATGGCTCCGGTCAGATCGGCAAACATGCACTGCCAGCCGGTGAAGCTCAGCGGCCCCAGGTCAGGTTGAAAAGTCTCTTGGCCGGCATCGACTATGCGCAGCCGCGCCATGCCGGTTCCGTTGTTGCCATTCAGCCAGAACCCCAGCCGAGTCGGCTTGCCATCAATG
>LSQX01262902.1_pt1 | contig 14436 bp, 15 predicted proteins | sample 654561 | NCBI WGS metagenome assembly LSQX01 (sample SAMN04489861, study PRJNA283612) | anaerobic digester metagenome | isolation source: 4 biogas reactors fed with cattle manure at either 37C or 55C with and... | place: Denmark: Kongens Lyngby | collected 2014
CGATTGCAAATCGGCGCGAGCGGGCGAGGATTTTAAAATAAATCACTCAACTTAAACTGCCTAGCACCTCATACCTCACACCACACACCCCAGACCTCATTTTCTCTACAACTTGCGCACACAATCTTTGAACTGATTGCCTCGGTCTTCATAATTCTTAAACAAATCGAAGCTTGCACAACAAGGCGACAATAAAACCACATCGCCTTTCTCAGCAACATCATAAGCCAAATCCACCGCCATGGGCATATTGTCGGCATCGAGTATCAAGGGCACTTTGCCATCGAAAAACTTGTGAAGAACCGTGTTGTCTTGTCCCAAAAAAATAACTGCCCGCACCTTCTCTTTCACCAATTGCTCTATCTCTGTGTAGTCGTTGCCTTTGTCGGTGCCCCCCAAAATAAGTACCACCTTCGATTTCATGCTTTGCAAAGCATACCAACACGAGTTTACATTGGTGGCCTTAGAGTCGTTTACATATAGAACACCCCGCACTGTGGCCACTTTCTCCAATCGGTGGGGCACACCCCGAAAATCTGTGAGCGACTGACGCAGTGTGACGTCGCTTATATCTAGCAACTTCGATACAAGGCCTGCTGCCATGGAGTTGTATAAATTGTGAGTGCCCTGAAGGGCCAATTGATCTTGCTTCATTCTAAAAGTACTGTTATTGGCATGTATATATATGTGTGCATCTTTCTGATAAGCACATATTCCCTCGGCTTTTGCTTGTGCAAAAGGGATAAGATGTGCCAGAGGCTTCATTTTTTCTATTTCGCGCACTATCAAAGGATCGTTGGCCCAATAGATAAATGCATTGTCGGCCGTTTGATTATTGAGAATTTTCATTTTTGCATCCACATAGTTTTGCATCTGATAGGCATAACGATCGAGATGGTCGGGCGTAATGTTGAGCACCACCGCATAGTCGGCGTGGAACTCTGTCATTGCCTCCACCTGAAAGCTGCTCAACTCCAACACATAGTAATCGTGCTCTTCCTCGGCCACTTGCTTGGCAAAGCTAGTGCCTACATTGCCGGCAAGGCCCACGTTGAATCCTGCCGATTTCAAAATATGATGGAGCAGTGTACTGGTAGTTGTTTTGCCGTTGCTTCCAGTAATGCATATCGTCTTTGCTTTGGTGTATCGGGCCGCAAATTCTATTTCGGATATCACCCTGATGTTGTTTTGCAGCAACTTCACCACAAGTGGTGCTGTAAAAGGTATGCCAGGGCTCTTCACCACCTCATCGGCTTGCAATATACGCTGCTGTGTATGTTGGCCTTCTTCAAATTGTATGTCGTGCTGCATCAGCTCTCTGCGCGATTCATCGGAAAGCACTCCACTGTCTGACAAAAACACATCCATTCCTTTTGCCTTGGCAAGAATGGCTGCACCAACACCGCTTAGGCCACCGCCTAAGACTACTAGTTTCTTTTGAGTGGGTTTGTTTTCTGTCTCCATATTATCTCATTTTTAAAGTCGCTAGTGTCAATACTGCCAATATGATGCCTATCAACCAAAAGCGAACTGTGAGTTTTGATTCAGGTATCGGAATAATTGGTTTTTGTATGATTGCATTGATGCTACCGTTGCCAGGTTTCTGAAAATGATGGTGCAAGGGTGTCATTTTGAATACCCGCTTGCCGTAGCCATACTTCTTTTTAGTGATTTTGAAATAGACCACCTGAATAATTACCGATAAGCTCTCGATAAAGAACACACCACACAAAATTGGTAGCAACAATTCTTTGTGAATGAGCACGGCAAACACGCCAATGATTCCTCCCAGTGTCAGACTCCCCGTATCGCCCATAAATACTTGTGCCGGATAGGCGTTATACCATAAAAATCCGATGAGCGCTCCTACAAATGCCATAATAAAAATGGTCATCTCTCCGGTGTTCGGTAAATACATAATGTTGAGATAATCCGAGAAAATGATGTTGCCCGAAACCCATGCAAATATTCCGAGCGTCAAGGCGACAATTGCCGAAGAACCCGCAGCGAGTCCGTCAATACCGTCGGTTAAATTGGCGCCATTGGAAACTGCCGTAATGATAAAAATGACAATAGGAATAAAGATGATCCACACATATTTTTTGTATGCTTCTCCTGCCCAATCAATAAGCCAGGAATAGTTAAATTCATTTTCTTTGACAAAAGGAATGGTCGTCAATAATTCGGAATCATGAATGTTATAAGTTCCGTCGGTGCGTTGAGAAACGACTTTTACATTTTCGGTAAGTTCTGCCTCGGAAACAGTGCGCTGAATAATAACTCCCGGATGAAAATACATCACAGCGCCCACAAATAATCCCAATCCGACCTGACCTACTACTTTGAACTTTCCGGGCAGTCCGCCTTTGTCATTTTTAAACTTTTTAATGTAATCATCAATAAAGCCGATAACTCCCATCCACAAGGTGGTGACAATGAGCATGATTACATAAATATTTTCCAGTTTTGCGAATAACAATACCGGAATCAGCGTAGCGAGGATGATGATAATTCCTCCCATCGTGGGTGTTCCCGCTTTTTCGGATTGTCCCTCAAGTCCTAAATCACGTACGGTTTCACCAATTTGTTTTGAACGTAAATAACGAATGATGCGTTTTCCGTAAACAATTGCTATTACCAACGACAAGATTACCGCTGCCGCCGCTCGAAACGTAATAAACTCAAACAAACCGGTTCCCGGCAGATTGTAGTGTGTATCCAAATATTTAAACAAATAATAAAGCATAGATTAATGTTCTTTTGGATTTAAAAATTCACTTACAATCTTATAATCATCAAAATCAAAGCGCTCGCCGTTTATCTCTTGATAGGTTTCGTGTCCTTTTCCGGCAATGAGAATGATGTCGTGTTTTTTTGCCATCTTAGAGGCAACTTTAATCGCTTCCCGTCTGTTGACGATGCTCATCACCCGATCAGCCATATTCTGCGGAACGCCTTCTTCCATTTGATTTATGATGGTTTCAGGATTTTCTGTTCGCGGATTGTCACTAGTAAAAAACACTTTATCACTTAAAGTGGCGGCAATTTTCCCCATCACCGGTCTTTTTCCTGCATCCCTGTCGCCTCCACAGCCTATGACGGTTAATAATTCTTCCTTGCCCGAACGAATGGAATTAATGGTTTCTAACACATTTTTCAAAGCATCCGGCGTATGTGCATAATCCACAATGGCAATGACTCCCGAATGGGAAATAAAATATTGAAAACGTCCTCCTACACTTTCAAGGGCGCTCAGCAATTGCAAAATTTCCAAAGAGTCCAATCCCAAAAGTTTTGCAGTTCCGTAGATAGCCAAAAGATTGTATGCATTAAACCTTCCGATGAGTTTTACCCAAACTTCTTGTTGATTGATTCGCAACAACTGCCCGTTCATTTGACTTTCTATGACATGTCCTTTAAAATCGGCAATGGTTTTTAACGCATATGTTTTTTTTGTTGCTTTTGTATTTTGCAACATGATGATTCCATTTTTGTCATCTGCATTTACGAGTGCAAAAGCGTTTTTATCCAAATCATCAAAAAACTGTTTTTTAACGTCGCGATAGCTTTTAAAATCTTTGTGATAATCCAGATGGTCGTGAGATAAATTTGTAAATACCCCGCCTGCGAATCGCAATCCTTTCGTACGTTTTTGATCAATGCCGTGGGAGCTGACTTCCATAAAGCAATAATCTGCTCCTGCATCGACCATGGCTCTCAAATATTTGTTTATGGTGAGCGAATCCGGAGTTGTCAAATGGGTCTCATAGGTTGTATTGTCAACCATTATTTTGACTGTTGATAACAATCCGGCATTATATCCGGCTTTTTTTACCAGTTCATACAGCAACGTGGCAATGGTTGTTTTGCCATTGGTTCCGGTAATTCCGACAAGACTCAAATCTTCCGAAGGATTGTCATAAAAGTTGGCTGCCATTATTGCCAAAGCTTCTCGGGAATCCGGAACGACAACATAGGTGATGCCGTTCACCAAATTATCCGGAAGTTGTTCGCAAACGATCACCAAGGCTCCGGAAAAAGTTGCTTTTTCGATGTATTTATGACCGTCTGCAACGGTTCCTGAAATGGCTACAAAGACATCATTTAATGAAACCTTTCGTGAATCAAAATGCAGATTATTGATTACAACCGTTGTATTCCCTATAATTTTTTCAAGGGTTACCTTATATAATATCTCTTTTAGCACTTTCATAAAAGCGTCAGAACGATTTGTTGTCCTTCTTTAAAATCGGATCCGGAAACTAAGGATTGGTTCGCCACAATTCCGGTTCCGTTGAATCTTACAGAGAGCCCCAAATTTTCCAATAGGGATACTGCATCCATTCCCGGCATGCCGATTACGTTAGGAACTGTTTTATATGTTTTTTGGAGTTTGGCATAATAGTTTTCGTATTGCTTTTCGATTTTAGTATCCGTTCGGTCGATTTCATTGACCTCATCAATGACTGAAGTTTCTGTATAAATTTTCTGAGCAATGCGCTTAAATACCGGTCCGGATACATCGGCGCCGTAATACCCTTTTTTTATACTCGGTTTGTGAATTACTACAATACAGGAATACTTTGGATTGTCTGCGGGGAAATAGCCTGCAAAAGAAGACACATAACGTTTGTTTTCTGACCAATCCTCTTTCCAATATTCCGTTTGAGCGGTTCCGGTTTTTCCTGCCATTGAAAATTCAGGAGAATATAAAGACCGACCGGTTCCGCGTTCGATTATGTTTTTCAAAACGTCTTGAACTTTGCGCAAGGTCTCATCAGAACAAATTTTCGGATTTATCACTTCGGTTTCATAAACGGTTACGGGTTTATTCCACGCACGAACTTCTTTAATAAATCGTGGACGAACCATCACGCCATTGTTGGCGACGGCATTATAAAATGTGAGGGTTTGCAAAGGCGTAAGTTGCACATTGTATCCGTATCCCATAGAAGGCAACGCATTTCTACTCCATATTTTATCTCCGGGTTCCGGAATGACAGGTTTTCCTTCTCCTTTAATAGGCACGCCATTTTTCTTATCTAAATGCCATTTTTTAAGGTAATTGATAAAACGCTGTGGATTTGATGCGTAATTTTCAGTCAATATACTTGCCATGGCAATGTTGGAAGAAACTTCCATTGCACGAGCGGCCGAAATTTTTCCGTATCCCCCGCGTCGGGAATCATAAATTTTTCGATTGTAGAATGTTTTTACACCTTTTCCGGTATCGATTACGGTACTTGTATCGATAACTTTATCTTCAAGCGCAGCCATAAACGCCATTAACTTAAAAGTAGAGCCGGGCTCATGCGATTCTCCGATGGCGTAATTCCATTTTTCATAATAAGTGCCTCTGGTCGTTCTTCCCAAATTGGAAATTGCTTTTATTTCTCCAGTTGCCACTTCCATCACCACGACAGTTCCGTGATCTGCTTCGTAATACTCCAATTGTTTTAACAACGCATGATGGGCGATGTCTTGAATGTTTACATTCAGGGTGGTAACTATATCGTATCCATCCTGCGGTTCGACTTCATTGGTGTCATAAACAGGTTTCCACTGCCGATGACCAATTTTTTGTTTTAGTCTTTTGCCATCTTTTCCGGTGAGCAATTCGTTAAAGGCGCCTTCAATTCCCACTGCATAATATCCCGGCTGATTTGCATATTCATCGCCTACGGTACGATGTGCTATTTTACCGATGGGATGTTCCCGAACCGTTCGTTGTTCAACAATAATTCCTCCGCGGTAAGCTCCTTTATTAAAAAGCGGCAAACTCTTTATCTTCTTGTAATCCGAATAGCCTAAATTTTTGGCGATAAACAAATAGCGGTTCTTATCTGCACGTGCTTTGCGAAGTAAATTTTGATAATACGAAACAGGTTTGCCCAACATTTTGCTCAACCCTTCTGAAAGGCCTTGAAGGTTGTCGTTAAAATCTTTTTCTGAAACTGTAACGGCATCAAAACGAATGTCATATTTGGGAACTGAAGTAGCGAGCAACACCCCGCTGTCATCATAAACATTTCCACGATTGGCAGTAATAACAAAATTTCGGACGGTGTTTTTTTCTGCCAATTCACGATACTTATCGCCCTCGGAAAATTGAACATCCAACAAACGAACAACAATGGCAATAGCGAAAAGGAGAAAAAATCCCGCTACCAAATACAGTCTGTTCATTATATGTTTTGATTCAAAAGACATAGGGACTGTTTTTACTTTTCTTTAGTATCCGCATTTGCCAGAACTACCGGCTGTATTTCTTGATTTTCAATAATTCGAATTCGTGTAGGAGGTGTCGTAGATGGTCGTAATCCGTGTTGTTCCATCTCGGCAATCACACTACTTTCCATTTTGGAATGCATTAATTGTATCCGCAAATCAACATACTCACTCTTTAATTCTTTGACTTCCATATTTAATTTGGAGATGCGATACACTTTTTTGTCGGCATTGTGAGAACTGGCGATCATAATCAACGCCAACCCGGATAAAAACAAAATGAAACGCCAGCTTTTTAATGCGCCTTCACTTACCAGAAATTTTCCGCGAATGATGTCATAAAAACTCTCAGTCATAGTTATTTCTTTAAATTTTTTCTGCAATTCTCAATTTGGCACTACGTGCTCTGTTATTGGCATCCATTTCTTCCGCGGCAGGAACAATCAATTTGCCGACAGGTTTATAAGGCACGTCTACCCTTCCGTAAATATCCCGTTCGGGTTCGCCTTCAAACATTCCGTTTCGCATAAATCTTTTTACCAATCGGTCTTCAAGAGAATGATAACTGATGACGCTCAACCTCCCTCCTTTTGGCAAGATTTCTACCGTTTGCATTAAAAATTCTTTAATGGTGTCCAACTCATTGTTTACCTCAATTCGGATTGCCTGATACACCTGAGCCAAAATCTTATGTTGTTTGTCACGTGGCAAAAAATCAGCAAGTGCCGTTTTTAAATCGGCAGTAGTTTTAATAGCCTTTTGTTCACGTGCTTCAACAATTGCACGCGCCATCCCTTTCGCCCTGCGCAACTCTCCGTAATTAGAAAGAATTTCAGCCAAACGGTTTTGTTCGTATGTATTCACCAATTCATAGGCCGAAAAATCACTTTCTTGGTTCATGCGCATATCCAAAACGCCTTCAAAACGGGTGGAGAATCCCCTGTCGGCCACATCAAACTGATGAGAAGAAACACCGAAATCTGCCAAAATCCCATCAACTTTTTGATAGCCATACAATCTTAAAAATCGCTTGACATATCGAAAATTTTGTTGAATCAATTGAAAACGGGCGTCATCAATCGCATTCGCTTGAGCATCTTTATCCTGATCAAAAGCGATAAGCCTTCCTTTCGACCCCAATCGGCTTAAAATTTCACGAGCATGTCCGCCACCACCAAAGGTTACATCCACATATACCCCGTCAGGACGAATGTTTAATCCGTCGACACTCTCCTTCAACAGTACCGGTATGTGATAGTTACTCATCATGATCAAGTTGTTGTCCCATTACTTCTTCAGCAAGCATTGCAAAATCATCGTCTGCATCATTAATTGCTTGCTCATATTTTTCTTTATCCCACAGTTCGACAATATTAATTGCCGAAGAAATCACCATGTTTTTTGAAATACCCGCAAACGCCAACAATTCTTTTGGAATTAACATTCTTCCGTTGCTATCCAGCTCAACAATCCGAACTCCTGCAGTAAATCGTCGGATAAAATCATTGTTTTTTCGATTGAAAGTGTTAAGCTTTCTGAATTTTTCCATCAACAAATTCCACTCGCTCATAGGATACACTTCCAAGCACGGTTGAAAAACCGCTCTTTTTACCACGAAACCATCCGCCATTATAGGCGCCAACTGCTTTTTTAAATCCGCAGGCACCATAATACGACCTTTCGCATCTGCTTTGCATTCGTATGTTCCTATGAGATTGAGCATTACAAATTTGGCTGAATTAGGTTTTATGATTTCAAATATAAATAAACTTTCCCACTTTTTACCACTTTTTACCACATTGTTGATAAGTTTTCCCACAATGTTACTTTTTGAGGAGTTTTAGATTCGTGGATAAAGGAATTGCAACTTTTATTTTTTATGATTTATTTTTGTTTACTTTTGTTTCTCAATACTGCACCAATCATCTTATGTCAGAACAGTTCAAGAAAGAAGGGGAATTTTCTTACATTGAAATAGGGCAGGGAATTCCGATTATAATTTTACACGGCCTGATGGGCGGTTTAAGTAATTTTGACGGAGTTTCCGGTTTCTTTCCGGATAAGGGATATCGTGTTATTCTTCCGGAATTACCAATTTACGATTTGCCTATTCTGAAAACCAATGTGAAGAATTTTGCTAAATACGTTGGCCGCTTTATTGATCATCTTCAAATTCCTGAAGCGATATTATTGGGAAACTCATTAGGTGGTCACATTGCGCTGCTTTGTGCAAAAATGTACCCCTCTAAAACGAAAGCCCTTGTGATTACGGGAAGTTCCGGACTTTATGAAAGCGCAATGGGAGAAAGCTATCCGAAACGCGGAGATTACAACTACATTAAGAAAAAAGCAGAGGATGTGTTTTACGATCCTGCCGTTGCCACCAAAGAAATTGTGGATGATGTTTTTAAAACAGTCAATGATCGCAATAAACTCATTCGAACCTTGGCGATTGCCAAAAGTGCCATTCGGCATAATATGGCGAAAGATTTGCCCACGATGCACACACCAACCTGCATTATTTGGGGACGCAACGACCAAGTGACTCCTCCTGAAGTGGCAGAGGAATTTCATGAACTGCTTCCGGATTCCGACTTGTTTTGGATAGACAAATGTGGCCATGCCGCGATGATGGAACATCCGGACGAATTCAACCAAGTGCTTTATGCTTGGTTTCAAAAAAGAAATTTCTGATTTAAAATTAGAATCAGATTCTCACAAAACTAAAACTGTCCGAATGCAAATTAAATCGGCTGAATTTATTGTTAGCAATACCAAAGTAGAAAAATGTCCAAAAGAACCTTTTCCCGAATACGCTTTTATCGGGCGTAGCAATGTGGGAAAGTCGTCGCTTATTAATATGTTGTTGGACCGGAAAAACTTGGCTAAAACTTCGGGACGCCCCGGAAAAACACAGTTGATTAATCATTTTTTGGTGAATAAGTCTTGGTTTCTCGTGGATTTGCCCGGATACGGGTATGCGAAAGTATCTAAGAGCAGTAAAAAAATATTCCAAAAACTGATTACGCTTTATTTTGAAAAACGTCGCCAATTGGTCTTGGCTTTTGTCCTCATCGATTGTCGGCATGAACCGCAAACCATCGATTTGGAATTTATGGAATGGCTGGCAATCAATGCCATACCATTCCATATCATTTTCACAAAAGCTGATAAATTAAAACCGAAAGCCCTTGAAGAAGCTGTCGAAAATTATAAAAACCGCATGCTGGAAACTTGGGAAGAAATGCCTCCGTATTTTATCACTTCTTCCTCCAACGGAATGGGACGCGAAGAAATTCTAAATTATATCGACAATTTAAATCAAGAACTTACCGGCAATTAAACTGCTTAATTTCTAAAATTACTTTTTGTGAAGTTCTAATTTCTCTGCGAAATAATCGCAGAAATCCCGCATGGTTTCACTCATTTTTATATCATCCGTAGCGCGCTGAAAAGTGTCGGCCATCGCCATTAAGGTTTGATGAAAAAATATTTTCATATCGTCAAGCGGCATATCTTTCGTCCACAAATCGATGCGGAGGGATTCTTTCTTTTTTGAATCCCACACCGAGAGCATCACTGCTTTAGTTTCTTCATCGGTTATCCCGCCGTCTTCGGCAGTCCAATGAATTTCTTCGGGAATTCTGTTTTCATCAAGTGCTACTTGGAGTTTTATTTCTGATTTATGAAATTTTGACATTATTTTCTGGGTTTATATTTTGAATTTCTAAATAGTTCTTCGGCGTCTGTTACCATTAATTCTTGAACAGATACCTTATTGTTTTTCATATACGAACGCACGATTTTCCAACCGAGGTAACGTCCTAACATTCCCGGTGATTCATTGTCAATTTCCAAATAAAATTTGGAAAAAGGCGCAGGATTAAAAAACCGAGCAGGCAAACGGGAATCTGAACTGAATAAGATTTCTTGTTCTACGAAATACTGCCACATATACACTTCGTTTTCTTCAGCCCATTGATATTCTTCTTCGGTATAACCTATTTTAAGTGCATCGGGCGAATCCGGAAGCCACAAATCTTTAAGATATAATATTTTTCCGTAATACACCGCATGATCCATGAAAACGTTTTTTCGAGGACCTCTTACATATTTTTCAGCATACGCTTCGGCAATATCGGAAATCACATGTTCAGGATGCATCACTTTGGCAAAATACCGTTCGATGCCGCCATAGAAATAATGATCGGTTCCTAAATAATTGTCCAAACCTATGACTAAAATCGAATCTGTGGCAATCACACTGTGTCTGTAATCCACATCTGAGGTTGTGGTGACAATTTTGGGCGGATCAAACTTCGGAAAATAATATTTGATGTGCTTAAACAATAAAACAATCTCACTGAGTAAGGGTTCTTTATCCGGAAAAACTTTGAATACTTCCCTTTCCAATTCAATTTGTAAGGTATCCTGCATTTTATTTATCCATACAGAATCTGCATAATGCACCGGGAAAAACTCCGGAAACTCGGCTTTTAATTCCGGCAAATCTTCAGGTTCCGCTTCTGCAAATGCCTTATCAAACCGAAGAAATTCCACTTCCATCGGAATGCTTTCCACTTCTTTTTTCACGTTCGATTTGTCACTACTACAGCTTATGGTTATGAATAAAACAGAAAAAAAAATCAGGAATCTCATTGTCTTAAATTAATTGGCTTGCTATTGTAACGCGTATGTTTGTCATAAATTTTATCTTTAGACCGCAGCGCTGCAAAGGTATTATTATTAAAACTTAAATGCACTTTTTATGCAAACAGAAAAAGTAATTAAATATATTGTAAACTGGCTTTCAGAGTATTCTAAAAAAGCAGGGACAAACGGTTTTGTTTTAGGCATTAGCGGCGGAATCGATTCTGCTGTGGTATCGACTTTATGTGCCAAAACAGGTTTGGATGTTTTGTGTTTGGAGCTCCCGATTCTTCAAGCTTCCTCGGAAGTTTCCAGGGCGAGAGAACACATTGATTTTTTAAAAAGAAACTATCAAAATGTCAGCAATTTAGAGGTTGATTTGACGAATGTTTTTACTGAATTTCAACAGGCAGTTCCCGACGAAACGGAATCGGAAAAGGTCAATCTTTCATTTGCAAATACACGGGCGCGCCTACGAATGACTGCTTTGTATTATTTTGCCGGCATTCGGAAATTGCTCGTCGCCGGCACGGGAAATAAGATTGAAGATTTCGGAGTGGGCTTTTTTACGAAATACGGAGATGGCGGCGTGGATCTCAGCCCCATTGGCGATTTAAAAAAGAGTGAAGTTTATCATCTGGCAAAAACACTAAACATTCCGCAATCATTAATTGAAGCAGTTCCAACCGATGGGCTTTTTAGTGACAGTCGCTCAGACGAAGACCAACTGGGAGCTTCCTATGACGAATTGGAATGGGCTATGGAAATGGATGAAAAAGGGCGTAAATTGACAGATTTTGAAGGAAGAGAAAGAGAAGTTTTTGAAATTTATGTGCGATTAAATCGGATGAATCGTCATAAAGTTGAACCGATTCCGGTATGTTACATTCCCGATTCTTTAAGATAATTATTAATGAAACGAATTGTTATAGCCGATCCGCATCCCATTGTCCGAAAAGGACTTAAAGAGTTGTTGATTGAAAATATTCCGCGAGTCAAAATCGTGAGGCAACTTTCGACCGCCGAGGCAATTTTTCCGCAGTTGTTGTCTAAAAAACCGGATTTGATTATTTTGGAAATTGCCCTTCCCGGTATGGATGGATTGGGAATTTTAAAAGAAATTAGCGAGCGCCTTCCTGATTTGAAAATCATTATTTACAGTTCATATCCCGCTAAAATATACAAACAGAAATGTTACAAACTCGGTGCCGATGCCTTTATTCCCAAAACAGCAGGGTTGCGCGAATTGACAAATACCGTTCACAAAGTTCTGCAAAATACCGGCTCAAAATCCGGGCAACCTGAAGAGAAAACAATTAAAAAAACTTCTGAAGTAAAGTTGTCCACTCGAGAAATTGAAGTGTTGCAATTGTTGTTTGAAGGCTATCGGAATAAAGATATTGCCATCCGTTTGGATCTGAATGAAAAAACGGTAAGCACTTATAAATCGAGACTTTTAAACAAATTAAATATGGACAATACTGCCGAGTTAATCAAACATTACAATGCTTTAAAAATCATTAAATAACCCGATGTAGTTTTTTGGCAACCATTTGTCGCAACCGCCAATAGTTCATAATTTCTTCCAAAATTTCATCTTTATCTTCATCGGAATCATTGATATCTTTGGAAAGCTCATCAATTTGTTTATTGATTAAATGCCATCGCAAAGAGAGGATTGTTTGGGTGACCAATTGTGAAACCACGTCTTCTTTATGAATGACGGCAATTCCTTTTCCTTCCCAATTATGCAAGGTGTAGCGCTCTTCATCCATTAATGAAGCACTGACAATTTGAGCCAAATTTGGAGGAATTGAATTTATGAAAGTCATTATTTCAAAATCTGAACTTTGCGCCAAATGCTTAACCAATTCTGCATACAACTCTTTAAATTCCGGATTTGAAAACGCAACTTCATCTTCTTGAAGATCCAGATAAATTTTTTCAAAAACCTTATATGTCGTGTTTTGAACTTCATAGGAATTCTGATCCTGTTCGTCGGTGAGAACCCAATCTTCAAAATTGACAACTTTTGTCCCGTAGAGAATCAGCAAATTGAGGATTTTTTGTTCCAATTCATATTGAACATCCACTTCTTGAACTTCATGTTCTTCTTTTGGAACGACCTGAAACGGCTGGGTTTGTTTTTTTTGTTTTTGAGATTCGCGATATTCTTTCTGAAGCAATTGCGCCAAAGTGCCGAACAACACTTCTTCGGAAACTTCCATAATGCGCGCACATTCCCGAACATACACTTCCCTTTTGACCAAGTCGGGAATTTTTGAAATACTCTGAATAATGTCGTGAATTGTTTCTGCCTTTCTGACCGGATCATTTTTAGATTCTTCGGCAAGTGAATTTGCCTTAAAAGCAATAAAATCCCGGGCATTTTCGGCGAGAAATTCGCTTAATTCCTCCAACGAATGTTTCCGTGCAAAACTATCCGGATCTTCCCCTTCAGGAAAAGTGACAATCTTCACGTTCATCCCTTGTTCCAAAATCAAATCAACTCCTCGAAAAGCAGCACGAACCCCCGCGGCGTCTCCATCAAACAATAAGGTAATGTTTTTGGTCAATCGATTAATCAATCGGATTTGTTCGGGTGTGAGCGCTGTACCGGATGACGAAACAACATTTTTTATGCCGCGCTGATGAAACTGAATCACATCCGTATAGCCTTCTACCAGAAAGCAATTATCCGCTTTTGAAATTTCCTGCTTGGCTTCATAAATTCCATAGAGAATTTTGCTTTTGTGATAAATTTCGCTTTCGGGTGAGTTTAAATACTTGGCTGTTTTTTTATCAGTTGTTAAAATTCTTCCGCCAAAACCCAAGGTTCTCCCGCTCAGGCTCTTGATCGGGAACAAAACCCGTCCTCGAAAGCGATCAATCGGATTGGAGCTCTGCCCTGCTTGGTTTTCACGGACAATGGTCAACCCTGTTTTTTCCAAATATTCGAGTTTGTATCCTTTTTCCAATGCGTGATCGGTAAAATCACTCCACGCATTTGAGGCGTAACCAAGCTCAAAAGTTTTAATCGTTTCGGGCGTAAATCCGCGTTCTTTGAAATAAGACAATCCGATGGCAATTCCATCTTCGGAAGTCGTCAGTTTAGTGTGAAAATAATTTTTAGCAAATTCATTCAGCACATACAGGCTTTCTCGTTCATTTGCCTGTTCTTTTTCTTCCGATGATTGCTCGGTTTCTTCAATTTCGATTCCGTACTTTTTGGCAAGGTATCGAATGGCTTCCGGATAGGTAAAATGTTCGTGTTCCATTAAAAATGACACCACATTTCCTCCTTTTCCGCTACTGAAATCTTTCCAAATTTGCTTGGAGGGACTTACCATAAAACTCGGCGTGCGTTCATCTGTAAATGGCGACAGGCCTTTCAGGTTGCTTCCGGCGCGTTTTAGCTGCACAAAATCACCGATAACTTCCTCTACACGAGCAGTTTCAAAAACGGAATCTATGGTGGTTCTGGAAATCAAATCTGAAAATTTTAAGGTTTACAAAAATAAGAGAATATAAGAGATTATCGCAGGAAATAAAATATCT
>LSQX01337208.1_pt1 | contig 14435 bp, 13 predicted proteins | sample 654561 | NCBI WGS metagenome assembly LSQX01 (sample SAMN04489861, study PRJNA283612) | anaerobic digester metagenome | isolation source: 4 biogas reactors fed with cattle manure at either 37C or 55C with and... | place: Denmark: Kongens Lyngby | collected 2014
GGGTACGGCCTGGCATCGTGCTGCTTGCAGCAACGCCCATTGGCCGCTCCTTAGCGCCTAGAGTGGCAGTGCGCTTCCGCACAGGCTTAACCGCTGACTGCACCCGGCTCGAGGTGCGGCCGGGTGGAGAACTGGTACAGATCCGGCCAGCATTTGGCGGGAACATTATGGCTCAGATCGTAACACCAAGGCACCGCCCCCAGATGGCTACCGTGCGCTACAAGGTGATGGAGAGGGCGGTTCCCAGGAGGATGCCCGAGGCGAAAGTGGAACACATCCAGCTGCCTCCTCAGGAGCTAAAATCTGGAGTGGCTGTGATCAGCTCGGAGAAGAAGCCGCCCCAAACCAGCCTTGCTGATGCTGAGGTAGTAGTTGCAGCGGGGAGAGGAGTGCGCAGTAAAGGAGACCTCGCCATGCTGGAAGAGTTGGCGGAGCTCCTTGGGGGCCAATTAGGGGTAACCCGCCCTCTAGTAGAGGCTGGTTGGGCTGATTACACACGCCAGATCGGGCTGAGCGGCAGAACCATTCGCCCCAAGCTCCTGATCACGGTGGGCGTCTCCGGTGCAGTGCAGTTTGCCGCTGGCGCAAGCGGGGCCGAGTTAATCATCGCCATTAACAGCGACCCCAACGCACCAATCTTCAACATTGCCCACTACGGTTTGGTAGGCGATCTCTATCCGATTGTTGAGAGGCTCATTCACGATCTGAAGGGAGGCACAAACCATGGCCTATGCGCGGATAACATCAGCTGATCTGGCTCGCCTGCAGGAGATCTGCGGAGCAGAGTGGGTTTTGTGGGGTGAGGCGATCAGCTCAGATTTCTACCATGACGAACTGTCCTTAGAGGGACATCCTCCGGAAGTGGTCGTGCGCCCTCAGACTACCGAGCAGGTGGCAGAGATCCTTGCCTACTGCTGGGAGCGCAGTATTCCTGTAACTCCCCGGGGAGCCGGTACGGGCCTGTGCGGAGGAGCAGTGGCGATCTACGGCGGAGTTCTGCTTGTCACAGACCGCATGGACCGGATCCTGGAGATCGACCAGGAAAACCTCATGGCTGTGGTGGAGCCTGGGGTACTGTTGATGGACTTCCAGAAAGCCGTGGAAGATGTAGGTTTGTTCTACCCGCCTGACCCCGGCGAGAAGACAGCCACCATCGGGGGAAATGTCAGCACCAACGCTGGTGGAATGCGGGCTGTGAAATATGGAGTGACCCGTGATTGGGTGCTGGGCCTAGAGGCGGTTTTGCCCAACGGCCAGATCATTACCTGCGGTGGGAAAGTGGTGAAGAACAGTTCAGGTTACAGCCTTACGGACCTGTTGATCGGTTCGGAAGGGACGCTGGCCGTGATCACGAAGATTATCGTCAAGCTGCTGCCCCTGCCCCGTAGGCAGATCAGCCTCTTGGTGCCCTTTGACGGGCTGCAGGAGGCGGTGGCGGCTGTGCCCAAGATCCTCAGCAGCGGTGAGATCCCTGCAGCTGTGGAGTTCTTCCAGCAGGAGATTATTCATGCCGCCGAAAAATACTTAGGGCGGTCTTTTCCCCATTCCACGGCACCCGCGTACCTGCTCTTGACGTTCTTAGGCAACAACCTTGCGGAACTAGAGCGGGCATACACGGAAGTAGCAGAAGTCTGCTTGGCGCAGGGGGCAATTGATGTGTTTATCGCCAACACCGCCGACCGCCAGGAGGGGCTGTGGGAGTGCCGGGGTGCTTTCTTAGAGGCAATCAAGGGCATGGGCGAACTAGATGAAGTAGATGTGGTTGTACCGCCAAATCGCATTGCTGAGCTGGTGGAGTTTGCCGAGTCGCTGGCGCAAGAGTATAAGCTTCCCATCGTGAGCTTTGGTCACGCGGGTGACGGCAACCTGCATATTTACATGCTTCGGGGCGAGCGCTCCCGCGAAGAGTGGCTGGCTCTCACAGAGCAGGCGATGGAGCGCATATACACCGAAGCAAAACGGCTCAGCGGCCAGGTTTCTGGCGAGCACGGCATTGGCTTGGCTAAGCGGCGGTATTTGGCGGATTCCCTCGGCCCAGAACAGCTGCGCCTGCTGCAGTCTATTAAGGCAGCCTTTGATCCCAAGAATCTGCTCAATCCAGGCAAGATCATTTCGGTATAGACAGGTTGTTTGGAGAGTGTTTGATGCGCAGAGTAATATATGTTGGTTTAGGCTCTATGGGCCTGGTCTGTTTAGAGTAAAGACAGTACCGAACGCTGGCTAGCCCCGGGGAGGCTGCCCCACGGCAGCCAGCGTTTTCAAATACATCTGTTTGAGTTAATACATTCTGTTCTTTACTTCCGCGGCAAGATGTGATAACTTAAGTGTGTGAATTGCATATCGGAAATGTTACTCATATAAGCCTGCAAATTTGNNGTCTCTACGTGGTAACCTATATTGCCTACGCTATGAGTGAGCCAATAAGCGCATATGTGGTACAAGCCTCCAAAGGCTTTTATTGCCCATTTTTGCAGCCTATAGTGCCACTTAGGCTGTTTTTTTGTTGCTGGAGAGGTGGCACCCGTCACTTCTTTGCATAAAGCAAAATCACAAAACGATGTGGAGGAAAAGTGAATGGAGAATTTTTTCAAGCTGAAGGAAAACGGTACTAGCGTTCGTACTGAGGTTGTTGCTGGTTTAACCACGTTCTTTGCTATGGCGTATATCATCATGGTGAACCCCGACATACTGTCCATTGCTGGTATGCCTTGGGGAGCAGTCTTTCTTGCTACCATTATTGCTTCCGTTGCCGGCACACTGGTCATGGGTCTGTTTGCAAATGTCCCCTACGCTCAGGCTCCTGGTATGGGTTTGAATGCCTTCTTTGTGTTTACTGTTGTTCTTGGTCTAGGATTCAAATGGCAGGAAGCCCTGGCCATGGTGTTTGTCTGCGGTTTGATCAATATCCTGATTACCGCTACACGCATCCGTAAGCTGATCATCAAATCCATCCCCGTCGGCCTGCAAAACGCGATCGGCGGTGGTATTGGTATCTTCATTGCTTATATCGGTTTTCAAAATGCCGGTTTGCTGAGCTTTGCGGCTGGTATCCCTGAACTGGTTCCCCTGAATAACCCCGGTGTTCTCCTGACTCTATTTGGCTTGATTTTCACTGTGATTCTCCTGATCGCTAACGTGAGAGGCGCGATTCTGATCGGTATCATTGTCACCACACTGCTGGGTATTCCATTCGGGGTGACGCAGATGGGTGCGAGCGTCAGTTTCGGACAAGCCGTGTCAGAACTCAAGACCACCTTGTTCGCTGCCTTTGGCAATCCTGGATTGCAGTCCTTGTTCAGCGATCCCAGCAAGCTGCCTTTGGTGCTCATGACCATCTTTGCCTTCAGCCTGTCTGACACCTTCGACACAATTGGTACCTTTATTGGTACCGGCCGCCGGACAGGCATCTTCTCAGAAGAAGACGAAAAGGCGCTGGAATCAAGTTCTGGTTTTAAGTCCAAGATGGACAGGGCTCTATTTGCTGATGCCACCGCAACTTCCATTGGCGCCATCTTCGGCACCTCTAACACCACCACTTACGTGGAAAGCGCCGCGGGTATCGGCGCAGGCGGTCGCACCGGCCTGACGAGCGTCGTGGTTGCGGCCTTGTTCCTGCTGAGTGCTTTCTTGGCACCGTTTATCAGCGCAGTGCCATCAGCGGCCACCGCTCCTGCACTGATCATCGTAGGGATCATGATGCTGGCTTCCTTTGCCGACGTGAACTGGCAGGACTTTGAGGAAGCGGTACCAGCCTTCTTTGCGGGTGTATTCATGGCTCTGTGCTACAGCATCTCGTACGGTATTGCTGCCTCGTTTATCTTCTACTGCTTGGTGAAGATCATCAAGGGGAAGGCACATGAGATTAATCCCATCCTCGGGGTTGCAACGGTGCTGTTTATCATCAACTTCGTGATCCTAGCGTTTATCTAAAAGGACCTCAAGGCAAAAAAAGGCACCACTGCAGCGGTCTGGCTGCGGTGGTGCTTTTTCGTCTATATTAGGCCAGTTTTAGCTCTAGGCCTACAGGGCAGTGGTCGCTGCCCATGACGTGATCGTAAATATAGGAATCAACCAGTTTATCTTGCAGACCTGTTGAGACGAGGAAGTAATCGATCCGCCAGCCGATGTTCTTCTCCCGGGCTTTGCCAAAATACGCCCACCAGGTATAAGCGTCCGTTTTGTCCGGGTGGAAATAGCGGAAGGTATCCACGAATCCGGCTTCCAAGAGCTTCGTGAACTTCTCGCGTTCCTCATCGGTGAAGCCGGCGTTTCTGCGGTTGGCTTCCGGCCGTTTGATGTCGATTTCTTTGTGGGCCACATTTAGATCCCCGCAGATGACTACAGGTTTTGTCTGGGCTAGGGTCGACACGTATTCACGGAAACAGTCTTCCCACTTAAGGCGGTAGTCAAGCCGTGCCAGCCCTCGCTGCGAATTGGGAGTATACACCGTCACTAAGAAAAAGGTGTCATATTCCAGGGTGATGGTTCGCCCTTCGCCATCATGTTCATCCCGACCGATGCCACGGGTCACATGCAGAGGAAGGTGCTTCGTTAAGATCGCTGTTCCTGAATATCCCTTTTTCTCCGCACTGTTCCAGTACTGTTCGTAGCCAGGGAGCTCGAGCTCTATCTGGCCTTCTTGGAGCTTTGTTTCCTGTACGCAGAAGAAATCCGCATCCATCTCCCAAAAAAAGTCCAAGAACCCCTTATTTAGACACGCTCTAAGTCCGTTCACATTCCATGATATCAGCCGCAAATCGTTCCCCCCTAGTGCCCGCTGCTTAACGCAGATCAGTTGCGAAAACGCTGGAGCGCTGTTTGTTGATTAAAGTTGCCGCTACTATTAACGCGTCAAGAATGGCCATTTGGGCGATGCGCACAGCTCCCGCCTCGGCGCCGATGGCAGTCCGGGCCACGCTGGTGCAGAGTGAAATGTCTGCCTCCCGCGCCAGGGAAGAGGCGGAGTCGTTGGTGATGGCTATCGTCAGTGCATGGTGCCGCCTGGCAATCCTCACGGCTTGGATCAGGCTGGGGGTTTCGCCGCTGTGGGAGAGGGCAATGACCACATGTCCCCGCTGCAGAAGACCGGCGGACCTTTCCTGGATAGTCTCATCTACCCGGGCTGAACACTGGATGCCTGCGGTGAGAAACTGAAACATCGCGCTCTGAGCAATGTAGCCCGAGCCCCCGTGACCGTACAACACCACATTCATGGAGTTGGCAATGGCTTCGGCCGCTGCGGCAAATCCTGTCCTGTCAAGAGCATGGGATGTGGCGTCAATAGTCTGCTTGTGCAGGCAGAGGAGCTTGGCTACCACCGTGCCGGGATCGTCAGCGAGGCGAATCTCTTCATAGATGGGATCGGCTTCACCGTTAGAGTTCTGCAGCAGCTCCTGCAGGATGGCGCGCTTAAAGTCTATGAAGCCTTTAAAGCCGAGCTTCTTCGTAAACCGCACCACTGTTGCTTCACTTACGCCAGCACTAATGGCTAAGTCAGAGATGGACAATACGTTAGAGCTTTGAGGGTGCGCGAGCAGGTAGTTGGCCACCACTGCCTCACTCTTGCTGAAGGAGTCCGAAGCGGAGCGAATCAGTTCCAAAGTGTTCATAGAGCTCTCCCTCTACACGGATGTGGCTTACTGTCAAGATTAGACACTGGTGAAAAATTTCCTTCCCCAGACAGTTTTTTTCGCCAAAACGGACACAAGTTGAAGGAAATTCAACATCTGGCGCGGAAAAGTAGATCTGAAGCACGAGTACTTAACGAACAGCTGGTGGACATTGCTGTTGTGAATAAATTGTCAAAGCGGGGAGGTGGAAATGGCGCGGAGGGTCGGCTGACAAGCTTAGGGTAACAACGAAACACAAGGAGGAACGACTGATGAGAAAATCGATCGCGCTGTGGATTTGTGTGTTGGCCTTACTCTTTGGGGCAGGCGCCGCTGCAGCCCAGGAACCAGTTCACCTGGTCTTCCTTGGCCGGGATGGCACGTATGAAGCTGCGATGAAGGTCGCGATTGCAGCATATGAAAAGGCGCATCCCAACGTAACTGTTGAGTATCTAGGCTTGCCGTGGTCGGGTTTACGGGAAAAGATCACGGTGGAGTTGGTCGAGGGCAGAGGAGACTTTGACCTGATCATTTCGGACGATCCGTGGACAAGTGAGTTCTTGCCTGCCGGGTTCTTAGAGAATCTCGATCCCTGGTTCGAAAGCACTGGCAAGAAGCTTTCTGACGACTTTATTGCATCTCTCTTAGCTTTAGGCCGCTGGCCCTATCCTGAGGGATCCCAGTATGCGCTGCCCATCGTGGGCAATGTTCAGCTGTTTGCCTATCGCCGCGACCTCTTTGAGGCTCACGGTTTGGAGCATCCGCCGGCAACTTGGACTGACGTGGTTGCAGCTGCAGAGAAGTTCGCCGCTGATGGCGATGCATTCGGGGTAGTGTTCCGCGGTGCTCGCGGCAACGACATCGTCGTGAGCTTCCTGCCGATTCTGTGGGCGTTCGGGGGCGACATCATTGTTGACGGGCAGTCTGGTGTGAATTCACCAGAGTTCCTCGCCGCTCTGAAACTCTTCCTGGAGCTTAAGAAGTATGCTCCAGGTGACGTAGATACCTATCAAGCTGCGCGGGTGCGTGAGCTGCTCATGTCTGGCCAAGCAGCCATGGCTGTGGAGGTATGGCCCGCCTGGGTGCCAGAGCTTGATGACCCCGCCGTAAGCAAGGTGGTTCGCCAGTTCGAACTAGTGGCGCATCCTGGTGAGGTAAAAGAGTCTGCGCCGATGCTGGGTCCCTGGCTGGTGGGCATCAACGCTAAGTCAAAGAATAAGGCGGTTGCCTTCGATTTCTTGACATTTGTGACAAGCCCAGAGATTCAGAAGATGGCTGCTGTTGAAGTCGGGAATCCGCCCACCTTGGCCAGCCTCTATACTGATCCTGTACTTGTGTCGCTGTACCGCTGGTATCCAGACCAGCTCGAGGCTCTCAAGAGCGGCGTCGCCCGTCCGCGGACACCTCTGTGGTCGCGAGTAGAAGATACGCTGGCCGGATACCTCCACGAAGCTCTTGTAGGAATCCGTTCGCCAGAAGAAGCTATGGAGGCTGCCCACCAAGCAATCAGCAGGATTCTGCGGTAGTTAGTCGCACCTCGCCAAGGGGCCCGATGGGCCCCTTGGTTTCGAACCACACCAACGAAAAGGAATGGTGATGATGGCCAAGGTAACGTCACCCTCTCTCACGGCGGGAGNNTTCCCGCTGTTCTACAATGCCTACATCTCTTTCTTTGAGTATGCGTTTATCCAGCGGATTTTTGAGTTCATCGGGTTGGAGAACTACGACTGGCTGTTTAGCGACGAGCTTTTTGTCAGTTCCATCAAGAATACCCTGCGATTTTTGCTTTCAGCAACCACTGTGGAAGTCATCCTGGGTGTAGCGATTGCGGTACTTCTCAATGCGAAGCTATTTGCGAAAAGGGTAGTACTGCCTCTCGTGACGCTGCCTATGATGTTTCCCACCATGGTTGTGACGGCTATTTGGGCAATCATTTATGACTATGAATATGGTTTTTTCAGCAACGTGCTGCGGGCAGTGGGACTGGTACCACTGCGCTGGCTGTCTGACCCGCGCTTTGCCATGGAGTCTATCGCTTTGGTAGACGTGTGGCAGTGGACGCCTTTCGTGGTCCTAGTGATTTTGGCTGGACTGCAGTCCATTCCTGACTATCTCTATGAAGCTGCCCAACTGGATGGAGCCAATGACTGGCAGCAGTTCCGCTATATCACTCTGCCGGTAATTGCTTTTCATCTGCAGCTTGTCATTCTGCTCCGGGTGATTGACGGCTTTCGCCTCTTCGACAAAGTCTATGCCTTAACCGGCGGGGGGCCGGGGCATTCCACTGAAACAATCACCATGTACATTTTCAAGGAAGGCTTCCGCTACTTCAACCTTGGCTACGCAGCAGCGGCTTCCCTGGTGATGCTCCTTTTGATCTTGGCGGTCAGCCTTGTCTATACCAGGCGGATGTGGAGGGAAATGAGCAATGAAGCATAGTAAGAAGCGGTTCCGAATCACCCCCAAAGCCACAGCGATCCACGTCGTCGCGCTGATCGTCCTGGCTGTCGCGCTCTTTCCTATCTTGATCATGGTGAGCACGTCCTTGAAGACTGCTCTGGAGTTCATGTCCCAGCGCCTCAACCTCTGGCCCAGCACATTAACTCTTGAGCACTACTATGATGTCATCGTGGAGAGAGGCTTCCTGCGCTTTCTCGGGAACACAGCTTCAGTCAGCCTCGTCACCACTTTTATTGCGGTGGCGACGGGCTCGATGGCTGCCTATGCCTTGACGAGATTTCATTTTCCCCGCAAGCTGGACGCGGTGTTTCTTGTCTGGGCGCTGGTGATCAGAACCATTCCCCCGATCGTACTGGTTATCCCCCTGTTCGTCATGTTTAGAGAAATCGGGCTGACCAGTGTGCGCCTGATTCTTATCCTTGCCTACCAAGTCTACACGCTGCCGCTAGCAATCTGGATGCTGATCGGCTTCTTCCGCGAAATACCGAAAGAGCTGGAGTTTGCAGCCATGGTGGACGGAGCTTCGCGTTTTCGCGCACTCATCCGCGTTGTCTACCCGCTGGTAATGCCTGGACTTGCGGCCACTGCCATCTTTTGCATTATCCAAAGCTGGAATGAGTTCACCTACGCCTTGATTTTTGCTCGGGTGCCCAGTGACTTTACCGTACCCATCGGCATTGCCAGCTTTCTGACAGAATACAAGACACTGTGGGGAAGTCTCACAGCCGGCGGCCTCATATCGTCAGCACCGCTCCTGCTGTTCACGGCGGTAGTGCAGCGCCACCTCCTGCGGGGGTTTGGGATGCGCGGGGTGCACTAAGGGCTGCGGTTAAACGGAGGGATACGATGAACACATACGATGTTGTCTTGTTAGGCCACTATACGAAGGATACAATCATCTCAGCCGCGGGTACTCGAATTGTGGACGGAGGTGCCTTTAACTACGGCGCCCACGCCGCAGCGCGCATGGGGTTGAAAACAGCTGCTGTCACGCGCTTGGCAGCGGGAGACAGCGCCTTCTTAGATGAACTGCGAAGGCTGGGGGTAGATGTCTATGTCACCTACACGCCTCAATCTACCAGTCTTACCCTGGAATATCCGTCTCTAGATCCGGATGAGCGCGTGCTGTATGTCAGCTCCTCAGCCGGTCCCTTCACCTGTGCAGAAGTGGAGGACATATCTTGCGAAGCGCTCTTGGTTGGCGCGTCTTTGAGGGGAGAGGTACCGAGGGAAGTCCTAGAGGCAGTGCGGCCGCGAGTTAGGCTGCTAGCCCTTGATGTACAGGGTTTTATCCGTGTGGAACAGGACGGACGCCTGGTCTATGCCCCTTGGCCGGAGCAGTCCGAGATACTGTCTATGGTCGATATCCTGAAGACGGATGCGGTGGAAGCGGAGTTTCTGACTGGGGAAAGGGACATATTCAGAGCAGCCAAACGCCTGGCAGAGTTCGGGCCTTCCGAAGTGGTCCTGACTCATAGATCTGGCATCTTGTTGTATGTGGAAGGAAGATTCCTAGAAGCGGAGTTTAGACCCGCTAAGCTGGTGGGGAGAAGCGGAAGGGGAGATACCTGTGTTGCTTCCTATGTGGGCAAACGTCTTTCCGGACCTGCCCACGAAGCCCTGGTTTGGGCGGCGGCATTAACGAGTCTAAAGCTGGAAGCCGAAGGCCCGTTCCGCCGGCCGATCCAGGATGTTCTGGACCTGATCGATAGGGAGTACACCTAAAGGGCGGCAAGAATCGACGGAGGAAGCGCTAATACAGCGAGGCAGTCCTAGGAGGGACCGCCTCGCTTTTATATGCTTTCTAAGCAGCGTTGGCCGTAACGGCGTCGGTTGTGAGCTTGTCTTTTAGGGTTTAAATCTGTTCTGAGGTCAGGCCGATGCCCAGGAGGTATCTCTCCGCAGCCGCTTCCAGATCGACGTTATCGAGGCTTGCACCTTTTGGCAGCCCGGCAATATCCCTGAGGGACTCAAGGATGTTGCTTTCCGCAATCTTGTCGTATTGCTCTGAACCGTACTCTACGCCGTAGTAGTTCATAAATGTCACCATGTAGTCTTCCTTAATCTCGGTGACTGTGGCTCCTACCAGGGCTTCCAGGAGAGCGGAAACGAATCCAGCTCTGTCTTTCCCCTCGTTGCAGTGGATGAAGTACGGACCATCGTGGGCGATCAAGAACTCCAGTCCGGCCTTAAGCTTCTCTTTGAACTCCGGCGAGCGGAAGTCTACGCCCATGTTCAGCAGGATGACGCGGCCGTTTTCATAGAGGTTTTTGTAATACGGCGAGTTGAAGCCCTCCGCAGCGAAGTACTGTTCAAGCTCTGCCTGCGAATCTGCCAGGTTGATCACCGTTTTGATTCCAGCTGCTTTCGCGAGGGAGTCCGCGTAGAATGCTCGTCCCAGCTCATCATTGACAGGGCTGCTGCTGCGGTAGTATGTGCCGGTGCCCATCCGCCCCACTGCTACGCTGCGGAAGTTGGCGAACACTTCGTCGGTGGAGTAGTCTTCGCGGTTATTGGTCCGTTTTAGCTGGCGAAGCAGCCACTCACCGAGGTAAGTGCCCTTTTCTGCCAGGGTGAGGATTACTTCTGTACCTTCTTGGACGCCATAGGTTCCCGCGAAATTGCCCATGTTGATGGCCACCATTACGTTCGCTGCGCCATCGCCGCCGGGACCTCGGACCAGCTCCGAACCTACGTTGACATCACTGTAGGCCGTGACAAAAGGAGCGGTAATGCTGTGTTCATCGACCTGAACCGTGACCAGATCGCCAAACTCAAAGCCTGCATCGAATAACACTTGGGTCATGAGGTCCAGGGTGATGTTGCCATACTTGTCTACAGCAGCAACAGGAGCTTTGATCTCCGACTGTGCCGCAACTGCTCCCGTCAAGTTTACTCCCAGGAGGAGCAGGAAAGTGAGAACCAGCACGCTGAGGCGCCTTTCCATAAGCAACCAGTCCTTTCTCAAGCCGTAGTTAGTTTTACCCTGATCTATTCTACCCAAGGACGAGATCTCCTGTAGTGCTCCCTGCGCCGACCGCATTCAGGCAGCTCCGGCTGAGCTGCGCCTGGACTGGATATCCTTCAGGTTGTGGGCGATAAGGTCGTAAACCTGCGCCGGGATCGCCTGCTTCTCGGCGCGAGATAGTCCCTTCGTGGAGATGGGTGGGAGGACCCGGAGGACGATGTGGGCGGGCTGAATAGTGTCACCGTTTTCGCCCATAATCTGCCAAGATCCGTCAATGGCCAGAGGCACGATCGTTGCATCCATATCAGTGGCCAGGCGGAAACTTCCCCGCTTGAACTCTCCCATGGTGGGGCCGCCGCTGATGATACCCTCTGGATAGATCACTACACTCTTGCCGCTGGCTAGGACCTGTTCTGCTTCTTTCAGGGCCTGGTAGTTCTGACGCAGATTATCGCGCTCCATGTAGATGGCCGATCCGTAGGCAAACCACCTGCTCACGATGGGAAACTTCGCGGCGTTGCTCGATGCCACGAAGGTTAGGGGCACTCTGAAATGTGCCAGGATTACGGCGCTGTCAAAGTGGCCTTGGTGGCTGCTTACAAATACTACCGGAAGCTGCGCGGGGAAGTTCTCTCGACCTTCCACTGTGACTTTCGCACCGGCGACCCAGAGAAGCAGCTTAGCCAGCACTGCAATGTAGTTGTGGGCCAAGGTGTAACTTCCCTCAGTAAAGCCGAACCTGTGCAGCAGCGCGGCGACTCCCAAGAGTGGAAGACCAAGAAAAATGCATGTCCACCCGAAAGCGTAGAACATCCTCTTACGCATGCTCTTACCCCCACAAACGGTATGCTCTCATTGTAACGCACAGTGCTGTGCGGCGCAATCGTTCACATACGATATCCGTCCTGAGCAGTACGCTTTTTTCTCCTCAGTGCAGTGGATGGGTTAACAGCTAATAAATAGCATAAGCCGGAGCCGAACTGGACATAATCTTGAGGCACCAGGAGGAGGGATACGCATGGCAGAACTCGGTGCCAGCACTGGGAAGATTGTGATCGTCGGAACGGGATTCGTGGGAGCTACCTTTGCCTACGCCCTGATGATTAGAGGCCTGTGCCGGGAGATTGTGCTCATCGACCAGAATACAGACCGGGCTGAAGGGGAGGCTATGGACCTCAACCACGGCATCGCGTTTGCCCCGTCAGCCCTGATCCGCACCGGTACGTATGCTGACTGTGCTGGAGCAGATATTGTAGTGATCACTGCAGGCGCTGCCCAGCAAGGCAGCGAGAGTAGGTTGGAACTGGCGAGTCGCAACGCCGCAGTATACAGACAGATCATCCCGCATATCACACGCTATACAGATGATGCAATTCTACTGATCGTTACCAACCCGGTAGATGTGATGGCTTACGTGGCCTACAGGCTTTCTGGATATCCCGCCCAGCGCGTGATCGGATCAGGCACTGTTCTGGATACGGCGCGCTTTCGCTTCCTGCTGAGCCGGCACTGCCAGGTTGACGTGAAGAATGTGCACGCCTACATAGTGGGGGAGCACGGTGATTCAGAGGTTCTGCTGTGGAGTCTTGCCAATGTGGCCGGGATGAAGTTCGAGCAGTGGTGCCTGACGTGTGAAAAGGCCTGCGATGTGTGGGAAAGGGAACAGATCTTCGGCAATGTCCGCGACGCGGCGTACCATATCATTGCCAAGAAGCAGGCCACGTATTACGCTATCGGTCTTGCGCTCGTGGAAATCTGTGAGGCCGTCCTGCGCGATGAGAATTCGGTGCTCACCATCTCCTCTCTGCTAAACGACTACTTAGGTGTTTCCGATGTTTATCTGTCTGTGCCAGTGATTATCAACCGAGAAGGAGTGGCCCGCTTGATTGAATTGGAACTTACCCCCGAGGAGCTGCAGGCTTTCCAAGGCAGTGCGCAGGTGGTCAGGCGAACTATCACTGAGCTTGCTGTGGAAAGCTTGTCTTTGGCTTGACTTGCAAATCCCGTGTTAACCAGGGGTTTGTCTTCTGTCAAAACTTTCATCTGAAGAATTTGATAAAAAACGTGAAAGATATCACTATCCCTATTGACACACCCAAGACGGGCGTATATAATGGTTAACGGATGGATAAACTAGTTTATTCCACTTTACACTCTACACACGCAGAAAGGGGTTCCACATGAAAAAGTTTCTCGGTTTTGTGCTAGTCGCTGTACTAGTGCTTGGTTTGGTTGCCACCAGCGCATTTGCAGCAGACCTCAAGGTAGGTAAGGCTGAATGGGCCGCTCACGGAACAAAGTGCTTCACGATTGCCTTTGTTGTCATGGAAGCCGACACAATCGAACGGACTATCATTGATGAGTATCAGTTCCTGCCGAAGGCTGAGGTTACCGGTGTACCTAATTCTGAGATTGAAAACGGTCTCGCAGCAGATTTTGCAAATCCCGACCGGGTTCTGGCCTCGAAGCGCCTCAACAGCGACTACTACAGCAACAACATGGCTAAGGCCGGTTCCACCGTTTCCATTCTTGACAACTTCACCGCCATCGAAAACTATGTAGTTGGCAAGACCGTTGCTGAGCTGGAGAGCATTCTGAACAGCAACAGCAAAGAAGCGATGGTTGACGCTGTGACAGGTGCAACCCTCGTCGACACTGACGGATATCTTTGGGCCATCCTGGCAGCTGCCAAGAACGCCAACTAATCAAACTGAAGCTTAGGACCATGGTCCCTGGTGAGTCTGTGCCAGGCGGCCGTGGTCTTTTGCTTTAAGGAGGAAATGGCTTCCCACTAGTAGAAGTGATCGGCACAAATGCTTGCGGGAGGGTTGAGCAGTGGATTTTTTCGACGTAATCAAAGAGCGCTATTCGGTGCGGGCCTACGATTCGCGGCCAGTCGAGGAAGAGAAGCTGATTCAAATTCTGGAGGCAGGCCGCCTGGCGCCCTCCGCGGTAAACTATCAGCCGCGCCGCTTTGTGGTCATTACGGATCCGAAATTGAAGGAAGCTATTTCGCAGGTATACCCTAGAGAGTGGTTCAGGCAGGCGCCTGTCATTATCGCCGTGTTGGGAGATCACAGCGCCTCCTGGAAGCGCAAAGATGGAAAAGATCACTGTGATATTGACGTGGCTATTGCAGTCGATCACATGACCTTAGCCGCTGCCGCTTTGGGACTGGGTACGTGTTGGGTGTGCGCCTTCGATGCGGCCCTCTGTGCTGAGGTGCTGAAACTTCCCGAGCACCTGGAGGTAATAGTTTTGTTGCCCCTGGGCTACCCCGCAGCAGCGGAACGGCCGGCAAGACGCCGCTTCGAGCTGGACGAGATTGTGAGCTGGAATCAGGCTCCCGGCAGGTGAAGGAGGCAAAGCATGGAAAAAGTAATCGACCTGCGCAAGTC